>Ga0181602_10002304_pt1 | contig 16146 bp, 10 predicted proteins | sample 041ome_14_FD_148640 | JGI IMG/M metagenome (GOLD analysis project Ga0181602, IMG submission 148640) | Coastal salt marsh microbial communities from the Groves Creek Marsh, Skidaway Island, Georgia - 041408US metaG (spades assembly) | ecosystem: Environmental > Aquatic > Marine > Intertidal zone...
GCATTACCAGTTAAGTTACCAACAACATCTACTGTAATAGATGAAGGTAAACCTATTGTTAATGCCTGTCCTGTTGCAGAGGTTACTATCTCATTAGTTGTACCTCCAACTGTGAAAGTCTGTGTATCTAAATCTACTGTTCCTGTACCACTATCACCAGCGAAGTTTAAGTCATCATCTACAGATACAGAATCTACATACGCAGTAGTAGCTACCTTAGTACTGTTATCTCCAGCACTTTGTGTAGTAGCTGTTACGCCATCTGCAAGTACAGAAGTAGCAGTAACATTTCCTGTTAAATCTCCTGTAACATTACCTGTTACATTACCAGTTAGGTTTCCTGTAACATCTCCAGTTACATCTCCTGTGACATTACCTGTAACATTTCCTGTTACATCTCCAGTTAAGTCACCAGTCACATTTCCAGTTAAGTTACCAGTTACATTTCCAGTTACATTTCCTGTGAGGTTACCAACAACATCTACTGTAATAGAACTTGGTAGTCCTATAGTAAGTGTTTGACCAGTAGCAGATGTTTCTATCTCGTTAGTAGTACCTTGAATAGTAAATGTCTGGCTATCTAGATCAACAGAACCTGTACCTGTATCGCCACCAAAGTCTAAATCTTCTGCTGTAACTTGTGCATCAACATAAGCAGTTGTTGCTACTTTAGTAGAGTTATCTCCTACTGATTGTGTGGTAGCTACAACTCCATCAGATAAAACTGATGTTGCTGATAAGGTAGTTGTTATTGTACTTGGTAATCCTATGGTTAAAGTTTGACCTGATGCACTTGTTTCAATTTCATTTGCTGTACCTGCAATGGTAAAGTCTTGTGAATCTAAATCAACTGCACCACTTCCACTATCTCCTAAGAAATCTAAGTCTTGTGCTGTTACTTGGCTATCTACATAAGCCTTAACTGATTGTTGTGTTACACCTTTAGTAGCACTGTCAGATACCATATCATCTTCATCTAAGAATAATGATGTATTGACTGCTGTACCATCTTCGTTAATTACTGTATCTACTCTGTCGTTTAAATCTTCTATGTGTTGTTGTAAAGGTGCCATACGAACAGTCTGACCTGATGAGTGTGATAGACCTGAACTAGCAGCAGAACCTGGTAAGTACCTATTTGGTACAGAGGTTGTAAGTTGTTTTGTACCTGTATCAACAGCAGTAACTAATATTACTTCTCTGTTAGTAGCACTATCTGGGTTTATAACAATATAAAAAGGAGCAGATAATGTTGTTGGGTAACTATCTGTTACTGCGTTAACACTAAATGTTGTGTCTGATGAACCCATAGTTGCAGTCAGAGTTGTTTCAAAAGCGTTAAATAAATTCGTTTCTTGTGCTGTCATTCTATCCTAATCTTTTCACACCTAGTAATCCTATACCTAATCCTTCACCACTAGATGAAGTAGAAATAACCTTACTACCTCTAAATCTTACTAGACAATAAGTTGTTACAGACCCTCTAGGAGAAATTTCTTCTACAGGACTACTAACATTTTCTATTATACCTCGTAATAAAGTATCTGGTCTGAATATCTCTAATTGGACATTCTGCCCTTCTTTATTTCTCAATGCCTGATAGATTAATTCACCTTGACCATTGATCCGTAATGCTTTTCTAAATGGTCGTTCTACTTGATCTGATATGTTTATAGGCATATCTACTACCAAGTCATTGACTAACTGGAAACCTCGTACAGCAAACGATAACATCTCTGGTGTTTGTGATGTATCGCTAGTTGTAATAGTTAACTTGACTGACATCCATCTACCTTGTACTAGCTCTAGTACTTCTTCTTCTCCACCTGTACCAGAAGCAACAGATATTTGTGGCTCCCAAGTAGGTGAGTCAACATTGTTTATATCAAGAGGTACTGTTGTCGTAGCAAGTTCTACAGTTCCAGAACTAACACCATTAGTGTTTAGCTTTGCTCCTACCCACTGTTTCTTTTCAGAAGTATAGAAGTCAGCTAATGAGGAAATAATATAACCTGTTTCCACATAAGTATCTGTTTCTTTAAATACGCCAACACCATTAACAACGCTTACAAACTGAGCAGTTGTTGTTCCTGTTAGTGTAATACCTGTAATCTTTGCATCTGCATCTGCTGTATGTGTAATACTTAAATCTCTTGCAATACCAGCAGTTGGTAAATAATATCTCCATAGATTTGTTTCTGTTGTTGATTCGTGTATTCCCATATACACACTATCTCTAGTAACAAACATACTATGTGGACTTTGGTCAACACCATTATCCCACTGTTTGACTAACTGTCTGTTTGTTAATACATATAGGTTATCTGCAACTGTTAAGTCTGCTGTAAAGAATCTACCTGTGTTAGATTGGAAACCTTTAGTACCAATAAAAACTAAACCCTCTGATGCAGCTAAGGAGTGTACTTCTTCAAAAGATATTTTTGTCTGACCTTTAAGTGACCAAGTACCACCATCAATCTTTAGAGAGTATATATTACCATCTGTATGTCCAGCAAGTACAACTGCACCTGCATCAATGACATCTGTAAACTCGTGTGTTGGTTCAGTAACAATTAAAGCACTTGTTGATTGGAAGTCACCACTAAAGTTTTTAGTAAATGGTGAGGATTCCCATAAGTATTCTGCTGTCGTTGATTTACCACTAACAAATAATCCACCTTTAGCAAACCATATACCTGTAAAGTAACCTGTAAAAGAAGAACCAAGTGATTCATCTGTCCAGGTATCTGTACTTTGTACATAACTAAGTAGTTGTTTATTTGTACCACCATCTCCAGCTACAACAAACAAGTCATTACCAAATGCTGTTATGCCGTGTACAGTGTAAGTAATACTTGTTGATGTCATAGCAGTCCAAGTCTCACCTTCATCAGTAGATTGATAAATGTCTGAAGCATCAGATATATACATATAACCATTAGTTGTTTGTGCTAAGTAGTTATTGTCAGAGGTAAAGGTAAGTGTTTTCTGTTCTACATCATTAAGTAACTTAACACTATAAGAAGTATCTTCATCTGCGTGAAAGACATTAATACCTTTGCTATCCCAAAACCTAGAGAAATCAGTTGGTGTACCTTCTCTTCTATGTGCTTTATCTAAACCTTCTCCACCTCTAAAGTCAGTTCTTGAATAAATCTGACCAAACTCCTGTTGGAAATCCTCTGGTGTTTCTGATGTCTGTATAGCTTGTGCCTGTAGTGGAGCAGTATTTATCTGCATCTGCCTACCAGGACCTACAGCAAACCTTAGAAATAAATCATCTAAGTTAGCTTCAAAACCTTGTGCTTGTGGTTGTGATGTGTTACTGGGTGATGGTAATACTGCCATACGAACCTAGTAATTAATGTTCATTATCGCTACTGGCTGTGCATACAGAGAGCGTAGATTACCTCTTGCTTCATCAATCAACAATGACCTTAGTCTTAGTAATGCGTTTCTTAATCTTTCTCCTGATCCAACAGGGTAGTTTTCAGCAGCTAGTTTCTCTGTAATAAATTCTTGTGTTGAAGCATCTATATCTGTTGCTCCCATAATGTCTGCAACTGCACCTACCATTACGATCTGATGATATGTTTCATCATCTAGTAAACAGTCTGTAGCTAGATCCACTGTTTCATCAGTTGGTCTTACAAATCTTCTTTTCACAACAAGATGTACTGTCTTGCCTGTGCTTGTGTTATAAAACTGTACTGCTGTATTTGTACTTGAAGGTGGGAAGTTTCTAAGTAACTCTATACCAGCAGATGTGTATTGGCTACCAGATGAATTTTGTACATAAGAGCTAAGTACTTCTACTGTTGATGCTGGTACTTCTGCATAAGTTGTATTAGAAGTTACATCTGTTGTTGTTACATTCCATAGCGAAGGATATAGTCTTTCTATGTTATCTGATGTTGCATCAAATACAGACTTACGAGGAAATGTTGGGTTAATAAAAATATTGTCTTTATCATTGTGTGCTGCTGCTGTCGTACCAGAATAACCTCTTGATACTGATAGCACTCTTGTTGAAGTGTTTGCACTTGTTACTAACATAAGCTCTAATCCAACCTCTACGATTGCACCATTGCCTAATAAGTTTTCTTCTTCTACGCTGAATAATCCATCTTCATAGGAAAGCGTATTTTGCGAGTCAGTCATAGCACCATCTAACCTAGAAAACGCTGCTAAGTCATCAGGTTTATTTAGGTAATCTCTATAAATTCTATCTACGAGTGTGCTTACTGCTGCCATATATCTCCATATTACTAGAGGGAGAAGTATTTATCTCCCTCTAATAAATATACTATCTAACTACTTATTAAGAAGTAGATAGGTTTGTTATTTTTGCGTGGAACTGTTCTGGACCATATTCTAATCCAATTTCTCCATACACCTGGAACTTATAAGCTGCTCCAGATTGAGCCAATGGCTCTACGAAGAAGTGTCCTTTTCCTGGAATATCCAAGAATACAGGCTTACAGAACGCAAGGTCAACAATAACAACATCATCAGCAGGAAGGTGTCTATCAAAAACAATTCCAACTTGACCGAAGTCAGTTTCAATTGTAGTGATATTCACTCCACCAATGTTTCTATCCCTTGGTGCAAGAGCTAATGCACTTGAATAGATTGATGATAGTTTTTGCTTTTGGAAGCTGTTAGCCATAATAACTGGCATCTCAAATGGCGCACCTGAATCTGCCATTTGTTTTAGAGCATCCTCTACCTTAGCTTGGTCTAAAGCAGCAGCAGCTGCAGCAACTTCGTTTGTAGAGATAGCTTCTAAAAGCCCTCTAGTTTTTCTTTCTGTTGCCATATCTGTGTCTGCTACATAGGTACCTTGTAAGAAAGAGAACTCAATATCTCTTGCTGCTCTCTTCATAGCCATATCTAATTGGAAAGCCAATTCATCTTGAACTGGTTGATTTCCTATAATAGATTCGCCACTAAGGTTACCTGTTGCTGCTTGTTTTGTGTAAGAAACGTTAACACCATATTGCATAATTTGTGTAACGTTTGTTACTTCACTTCTTGTTCTTTCTGCGTATGTTGGGTCTGCACCTTCTAATGCAACTGTTTGAGCAGCAGCAGCGTTATCTACTGTTTGCCAAGTGAATTGCTTAGAGGTAACTGATTTTCCACCAGTCATACCACCGATAGCAGAGAGAAAAGGTGTGTCGTTTGGGGTGACATTAAATAACTCACCCACGTAATTAGGAAGATCGTATGAATCTCCCAATCCTGATACTGCACCCATTTTAAATCTCCTTTACTTATCTTTTAATAGTGCTTTTAATTTGTCGGCTTTGAGAGCAGAACTTGTTTGCCAGTCGCCATCAGATTGTGCTTGTGCTATCTGATCATCTAGTCCAACAGGTTCTACTGGAACTGATGCCTCTATAACAGTATCTAAATTTTGTTGGCTACTTACCACTCTTGCTTTTTGTACAGCTTGTGGATCAGCTTCAGTAGGGGTTTCGGAGCCCCATCCGTAGTTCTCCTGTGCAAACTGTTTAATTGCATCAGCTTGTAAGTCGCCTTTATACAAGTCTTTTAATGCTTTACCTTGCCCAGAGTCAGGGTCAAAACCTGCATCTTTAATGGCATTACCCATTTGTACAGACTTAAATTCTTTCTCTACAGCTTCAAGCTCTTTAATACGCTCACGCATTTGCTTGATAGCATTATTATCTTGTGTTTCTTCTACTGCTTCGTTCATCTCGTTTTCCATTTTTTCTCCTCTCCCAGATTTCTACTAGCTACATTATCCTGGGGTAAATAATGCGATAGGCGACAAGTTATAATTAAAGTACAAATGAGAATTGTCAGCCACTTCTAGCTGTACCGATACTAGGCGAATTGAAATACGCAGTTTACACGCCAGATATAAACTGGAGGTGCAGCATCTTTAAGCCGAGGCTACCAGGCTATACAATATATTGTACCACTATATGTGGGATGTACAAGTATTAAAGTTCAGTTAATCCCGAAACTCTACGACCTGTTCTAGCAGCACCTGTAGTTGGTGCAAACTCTGATATTTGTTCTTCTCTAAGTCTTTGTATTTGTTGTAGTTCTTCAGGACTTTGGAATACTGCTGCTTCTGTAAACTCTTCTAAACCAAATCTTTCTTCTTCAGCAATACCTTGTTGTGCCTGTAACTCTTGTAACTGTGGTAACTGTAGTTCAGCACTTGTAAAGATTTGTCTAGCTTGTGCTTGTGTTACACCAGCTCTTTGTAGTCTTTGTGCCAAATCACCTGTTATTTGAAAACCTGCTCTTGCTGCTTCTCCACCAATCTGTGCAGTAGTTATTCTGCCAGCAACAATCTCTTCACCTACTGTTGGGTCTAATGCACCAACAAAGATAGCTTCAGGTGTTAAATCTAAACCAAAGTTATCTCTATAAAAAGACTGTACTTCTGGTATGTTTTCTTGTATACCTTGGAATGTAGCATCTACTCTTTGAGCAAATTCTCTAGCAGATACTTCGCCTTCAATAAGACCTGTGAATCTATCTGTTAGTAAATCTACTGATGTATTTCTTGGAATACCATACTCTTGTAAAGTACCTATGTAACTCTCTTTTAATCCTGTGTATGTAACTTCATCAAACTTAACTGTTCCATCTGGTCTTTTATTACCTGGAAATGCTATCTCATAAGCAGGACTTCTTCTCACTTCTGCAATAGCTACTTGTGGATCTCCTGTTCTTGCCCACTCATTAGCAAATAAATCAAGAATATCAGGTGGTAAATTAGGATATAAACTTAGTGCAAGTTCCTCATATGTTGCCATTATACATTAACTCCTGTCTGGCTTACAGAACCTTGTCCTAACGCTTGTTGTAATGCTTGTGTTGCATCTTGTGTAACTTGTGTGACATCTTGTTCTAAGCCCTTCTCTCTAAGTGTAGTTTGTGCTTTAGCAAAGTCATTAGATTTAACCATTTCTTGCCACCAACCTTGTGTTTCATCTGCTGTCTGACCCCATACAGAAGTAGTTAAGTTTCTCCAAGGTCTTGCAATATCCTCATAAGTTAATTCTGGATTAGTGTAATTACTAAATGCAGCAAGTCTTGATTGTTTTAGTGAGTTAACTAATTGATCTTGATAATCAGGGTCATCTCTTAATCTACCTGCAATCTCTGATGTTTCATTGTCTGTAAGTTTACCAAGAGAAGGTCCTAACCATTTATTGTATAATTCTCTAACTTCTCTTTCTCGCTCTGTAGTTCTATCTACACCAGTTAATGCAGTAGAAGATAGATAGTTTTCAAATTGCACATCTCTTTTACCTGTTGCATATGGGTCAGCAAATAAATTTATTTGTTCTGTTGTATATGTTTGTGACCATTCTCCAGACACATACTTACCTGCAACCCAATTAATCATAGATTCTGGAGCATTAGATACACCTGCTGATTGTAGTGAATTAGCAACTGCTATCTGTGCATCTGTTGTAAGTTGTGTAGCTGTTGATGGATCAGAATAGTATGTTCTTAACCATTCTCTTTCACCTTCATTATGTGTTTGATACCAGTTAGTTGTTTGCCATTCAGCATCAGTTACTTCTCTGCCTTCTACAGCAGCCTCTGCTATTAAAGAAATCATCTCTGGGTCTGTAATCCAAGGTGCAACTTGTGATTGTTCTCCTACTGTTTCTACAAAACTAGCAAATGGATTATCAATTAAAGAAGATAGTTGATCTGTATTTCCTGTAACTATTGCAATAGAATCAAAAAACGATTGATCCATTGTTGCATTAGCTTGTGGTGCAGTTTCTCCTTTTGTTAATAAACCTGCATTAACTAAATCATTATCTTTTAATTCATAAGCCATATAGATAGGGTTGCCATCATACAACTCTCCCTGTGAACCTGGTACCTCATATACTATATAAAAATTACCACCGACATCCCACAGTAAAGCATCTTCTGGTATGTTATTAAATTGTGTAAATGCAGTATTAGTTATCTGTCCATTACCTGTAGGTGCTGGAGTTGGAGTAGGTGTTGGAGTAGGTGTTGGAGTAGGTGTTGGAGTAGGTGTTGGAGTAGGAGAATCTTCTGGTTTAAAAATAGGTTTGCTTTTATCTCCTTCGCTTGTTAAAGGAAATGTTGGAGTAGATATATTATTGTTTGCTGATACTTGTGCTTCAGCTATAACTTGGTTTGGATCTACACCTGGAGCGAAGTCAAATGTAACTCCTGTATATACTGGGTCTTTAGCTCCCTTAGAATCTTTAATAACAACTTCAACTGGTTTGTTAGGAGCAAAATCAAAAGTAACTTCGTTTGGTGATACTGCTTGTTTAATCTTTTTTTCTACTTTAGTTACTTCTTTGGTGTTAGTTTCCATTTCACGAAGTAGTTTTACAGCATCTTCAGTTTCACTTCTATTAGGTAAATTTAATAAGTTATCTGCAATATTCATAGCAGCAGATATTTCATCTTGATTAAACTGTGTAACAGGTTGTCTTAAACCTTGTTTCTTAGGTGGCTCACTACCTCTTAATTGTGAATCTATATCAACATCTTCTACAGCATCTTTAACAGAACCTGATTTTTGATTAGATTCTATTTTTTTAGCAATATAATATAAAGCTAAATCACCTACATATTTATCACCTGTATATGGCATTATCTAATCTCACCTCGTTTAACTTTTGTTTCTACAACAGCATCTTCAAAACTTCCTGCTTCTGCTGGAACTTGTGATTCAAAACTCGGTCGCATACCACCAGCATTAGCTTTAGTCATAGCATCTAATATCTGTGCAGCAAAAACTTCTTGACTTTGTTTTTGTTTACCCAGTGGTGTCATTGTATTTGAACTTTCACCTATTTGTGGTAAAGGTCTACTAGGACTTTTAGGTTCTCCTCTGTACAACATATCATTATTTGTAGGAACTTCTATGTTCATTAATTCTTCTGAAATTAAATTGTTCATACTAGCAACATAATCTTTTATATTTACACCATTAGAATCTGCTTGTGTGTAATCTATTGTTCCATTCCTAACTAATTCATTTGCATTACCTTCGCCTGAAAACCAAGCTATTGATACTGCATCCCAAGAATTATATTTATTAAAATATTCTTGTACCTTATATCTAGCTATTGTATCTTGTGCAACTGGATCTTTCCAATCTTCATCTTCCATACTAAACTCTTGCAATCCTGCTTGTTCAGCCCACTTTTCAAAATTAATATCTAGTATTCCATAACCACCTAATGCTTGTACTCGTATAGGCTTACCTGTAGCATAATCTTCTATTATTGATGCTTTATGTTTTGCTTCATAATTATTTGTACTTTCTCTCATTAAGAGAGCTTTTAAATAAATATCTATTAACGCTGGGTTACTGTCATTTGTCATTTCATTTTCCATAATACTACCTTGGAGCACCTGTGATGCTATTAAGAATGATACGATTAGTGGCTTGAATATCACGATTTGTACCTAACCTTTCCTGTTCTTTTGCTGTTATTTCATCAAAGGTTTGTAATAATCTTGAAGAAGGATCAATAGCTGTTTCTTCTTGTACTGGTGGTAAAACAATATGATTACCTAAATTACCAGACATAAGCTCTTCACCTGTTATATCACCTACATCTAACTGTGCAGGTTGTTGTGCTTGATACGCTTTTTTAGTATCTGCTAATAATTGATTAGCAAGTAACTCTAACTCGTATGCTTTTGGTTTTCTGTTTAATTGTTGTTCAAAAAGGTTAGTAACTGATTGTGATACTGTTGAGTAATCAGGTGGTAGATATGCTGGTTCAGAACTAAAAGCATCTATGGATTCTTGACTGTCAACGAAAAATCTAAGTCCTACAGTAAAGTCTGGGTTAACAGTTTGATTAGAGTGTTCTAATATTTTTTTAAATGCTTGTACATCTTTTTGTTCTTCGTTTATAAATAATCCACCCCATTTTCCTGGAACAAACTCTCCTAATTTTAATAAACCAGTGTTGACTAATTCTGCTTGTACAGCAGCAATTACTTCAGGTGTTTGCCCTGACATCAAATTGTATTCAGAACCTGATGGATAGAATAAAAACTCTCCTTGGTCATCTGTCGTATATATTGATACACCATCTACTTCATAGTTTCTTGGTACACCTAGGAAGTTAGGTAACTCTAAAGCTACATTTGGATCATACCTTGTATCATCTATCTGTGGTTCATTTGTTAAACCAGCAATTCTGTATATATCTCCTGCTGATATTGGACTGTTAGTTCCTGTCAATGCAACAACTGCGTTATCAGCAGCAGCTTTAACAGAAGGCTGTGAGTATAAACTTTGTTTTATTTCTTCAGGTATAAACAAAGGTGCTTGTCCAGGTAAAGGACTCTTTGAATTAACTAATGATTCTAACTGTTGTATAAATTCTTCTATTGTCATTTAATAATTATTCCTAATACTAGCTTTAATTTGTTCATCTTTTTCTTCTTCTAACAACTCTCTTTTAAAATAACTATTCCAAATGTACTGAAAATCAGGATATTGTTCAATCACATAGTTAGCATAATCGTTGAGGTAAAGCCTAATGTTGCCTAAACCTCTTGCAGACCTAAACGATTCAGGATTATATCCTAATCTTTCTGATTCCATTTTAGCATTATCTCTTGCCTTTAAGTACAATGCTAGTCCTTTTCCTGCTTCACTATTAGACAATTGTTCATTATTTTTCCAATCATAAAACTCTTGAATAATCACTTCTACTGGTGCTCCTTTACCAACACCTGGAATTGCACTATAACCCCAGCCAGGGTATTGAGATTTCAACAATATTCTTTTTGCTGTTTTGTCTGCTTTCGCCTGTTCATCACTTCTTAAATGATATGGCTTTTGTCCTGGTGCTTCTGACAACATAAATCGCTCCCAAGCAGCAGCACCTAATATATTGTTCCTAACTAATCTCCACTGCTCTAATGTAAGTGGTTGTCTTGCTTCTTCCTCCATAGATTTCAAATACGCCTCATAACTAAATTCACCTGTTGGGTCATCTGGTCTAACAAAATATGCAGTATTTTTATATTGTTCAAAAAGGTCTATATTATCTCTATAAAATTTAGAACCTTCTACTGTTACAGGTCTTTTGTATATCTGTGATGATTTACCAACAAACAATGAAGTTGGATCAATGCCGTATTGTTGTATAAATTCTTGTGTTGTTTGAAATTGATCTCCATTATTTTGTTCTAATCTTTCTCTGTAATCTTCTCCTAATGCAGAAACAAATATTACTTGTCTGCCTTCTGGAGTTTTGCTTAATACTTCCCATCTAGGAGTAAAGCCAGTAGGTCCTATGAATTGTGCTACTGCTCTGACAAGAGTTAGTGTTTTAGCGTATTCTTTAGCTAAGTCCATACCTTGTTTATATTCATCATATGTTCCATCTGAAACTCTACCTGCATAATACAAAGCGTTGTACACATCAATAGTTGTGTTTGTTTGTAATCTTCCATATTCATCTGGGTCTAATTCATATGCTTGTATTACTTTCTTTAACCAGGATGGATAAGGAAATAATCTTGTAAAATAATCAAATGGATTTTTAGTTGGTTCAGGTGGGAAGTCACCAAATATACCTTTTACTAAAGTACTTTCAGGGTCCATACCTTTTGTCAGATATGCAGCTGGAACTTGTACAAGTGGTCCTAAACCAGGTAAGAAAGATTGACCTATTAAGTTTACAGAAGCAGCAAAACCTGATGCTTCTAATTGTATTGGGTCATCTTCTTGTATTCCCATCCACCTACTTGCTAATCCACCCCAACCTGGAAAAGCAAACATTTCTTCTCCTGTTGTTGGATCTTCATAGAAAAATCCTCTGTCTGTATTTTCTATTTCAAATGGATTTGTTTCTCTACCTTTTTCTACAGTTAATTGAAATCTTCTAATAGGTGCAGGGTTGTCTTTAAGTATTTTAAACCAAGTAGTTAAGATTTCTTGATACGCTTCACCGAATGGAAATATTAATCTAGTTGCTTCCCAAAACCTAGTTCTTTCACTTAAATCATAAAGCAGCTGTTTCGTTTCATTTAAAGCGTGTGCTTTAGACACTTCATCTATAGAGTTAAAAGCATCATCTATTTTTTTAAAAGGTGTTGTATCTAATTTACCTTTAGCTTTTAAGGCAAGTTCTTTGACTGTTAATCCTTCAAACAATTCATCTACTTTATAAAATGCTTTACCTTCACTAGCAGGTATAGTCTTTTGCATTTTCTTTATTAAATCCTCTGCGACATTAGCTGATTTAGCTCTTTGTATAATTGAATCTTTTATTTCAGAAGAGCTTATAGAGATTAAATCAGATACTTTATTCCAGTATGCTTGTTTAAAAACAGGAGCTCTTGAAAGTTTATTAGTTGGTGATGTCATAAAAAAGTAAAACATATTCTCAATAACTTGGTCGTATTTCTGTCCAAGTTCTGATTTAGTTGCAAATTCAGAATATGTACCACCTCTGCCTTTTAATAGCTGTGGTAACTCTTCTTTGTTTTCATCATATATTTTTTTATATTGCGACCTTAACCCTTTTGTACTACCTATTTCTTTCATATCAATATCTTTGTATTTTCCTGTCTTTAAAAATTCAAGTATGTTTGGATTACCAGGTTTAACAATTTGCATTGTTTCTTTATTAAATGATCCACCTGTTTTAACTGTTATACGAGCATTTATAAAATCTACAATTTGATTTGCTAGGTCTTGGTTGTTGAATATATTTTCGTAGTATGGGTCTTGTCTAGCAATACTTCTAGCTATTGAATCTTTATCAAATCTTGTGTTCCAAAGAAATGTTTTAGCAGCTTGTGGACCTTCTCTTAATATCATTACAGCTAAACTGTCTCCAAGAAGTTGCTGATATTCTGTCATCATAGCATCTACATATCCTCTAGGATTTTCGTTTTTATCAAATACACTAAATGCTTTTCTTGCATAACTAGGGTTGGTTTGTTTAAGTCCTTGATAACCTTTATGTGTACCTGATATAGCACTAAAAAATTCTTCCATAACTTGTGTTTCTTTTGAAGTAAGTTCTACAATATCAAGTAATTCTTTATCACCTGTAATCCAATATTTTTTCATAGCTTGTAACATACTTATTTCTTTACCTTGATACTTAAATCTTTTAGGTAAATTAGGAAATTCTCTAAATATAAGATTTTCTATTTCTGTATCAGGCACACCTTGTTCTATTTTTTTAACTATTTGTAATGTACCTGTTGGGTCTATGGGTTTTCCTGTCATCTTAGTTGTAGCAAGAGCCACTAATCTACGAGGAGAGGTTAAACTATTATATCCTTTACCCCACATTCTGATTTGTTCTTCTGCAATAACACGAGTTGTCCAAGCACCTCTAAGCAATACAGCAGGTTTCCAAGCAGATGATATGTATTTATCTGCAAGTAGCTGTACAGCTCCATCATCTAATTTTGTTGTTTTAGCAAAAGATTTTAATGGTGTATTATTCAATACATTGTTTTTTAATATGTTAGTTGCCTTAACAACTTTACTTGCAGGGATAACAGGTATATAGTTTTGTGCTAACTCTGTGCTTAATCTAAAAGTAGGAATATCTATTGGAGAACCATTGACATATGCTTTTAGTTGATCTCCAAAATTAAATGCTTGTCCTACTTCATCAACAAAATACAATCCTGCTTCTTTTAATGGTTTTTCATAAATACTTACAATTTCATTTACAATAGTTTCTGATAATAAATCATCATCTATTTTTTTTGTAAGTTCTTCTTTAAATGCTTTAGCTGATCGTACAGATGCCTGGAAGAATATATCTGCATTAGCAAAAGAGTTTGCCACTCTTTGTTCAGGTAACTGTGAAATAGGGTCTACTAATGCTGTAAAAATTGTGTCATCTGTTCCAAGCGTTATTTGTTTTAATATTGCATCATCAGCACCATCTAATTGGTCTAAGCTATCAATAGTTTCTGATAATATTTTAGCTCTTTTTTCTGATGGTAAATCCATTTGTCGCATCATTTTTTGTAATGTAACAAGTGAACCATCTACATCTGTTGGGTCTAATCCTGTTTCATACAAATTAGAAAATAATCTAACAGCAGGACTCCACTTACCTGTGTATCTCATTGCAGGACCTACACCAAAGTTTGCAAGTTCTGGTGATGTATTTGTAATTTTTGAAAACAATTGTTGTGTTCTTTTAGTTTTTCCACCACCTTTGTATGTACTAAACAATCTATTAGAAAACGGTATTTTTTGATTAATATTTTTTCCAAAGTAATCAGTAAGCAATCCAAACATTTCTTGTTCGTTAGATGATTTAGCAATTTTATTTAACGTTCTCAAATCTTGTGTTTTAAATAAACTTGATAAATAATCTACATTACCTGCTGCTTGTTCTGATGTGTTTCCACTAACTAAAAATTTTCTAAGGTTTACACCTTTGTCTGATTGTAAAAATCCTTCAACTGAATAACCACCTAATTTAGGAAATTTTTCAATAACTGTTTTTCTAAGACCACCAGATATACCACCATACTCTGCTATTTGTTTTGCTTTCTGTGCTTCATCTAAAAACTTAATACTTCTTGCACCTTTTGCTAAAGCAGCTCCTCCTGCTGTTATCCAGTTAGCAGGGTCAAGAGCTAATGTTCCTACAAAATCTACAGATCCTGATAAGTTTCTATAACCTTTAGTTCCTGGTTCTACAATATTTAATGCAGCTAAAGGTTCGGCTATTAGTCTACCTAATGTTACTTCAGGTGTATAACCACCTGCTTGTAATCCTGCTCTTGTGTCACCTCTGAACTGCACACCACTAATAGCTTGTTCTTTTGCAATATTAGTTATAGGTTTACCTACAATATCTTGTGCTAACTCTAATGCTTTATCTGGATTTACACCTCTTTTGACTAACTCTTTATATTCTTCTGTTTCATTAATTGGTGTTGATTGTGGAATTATACCTTCACCAAGATTTATTTCCCTACCCCTTGATGCTTCACGCAATGCCATAGTAAAAGCAGTATCTCCTACTTTTTTTCTTATATCATCAAACTCATCAAATACTTCACCTAATGCTTGTGTTCTTGACATACCTTCTGCTAATTTATCATTAAATCTTTGTCCTATCTCTACAGGAAATCTTCCTAAAAGTTGTCCTTTAATAAAATCTAGTCCTGCATCAGCAGCTAAGAAAACTCCTCTTGTTACTCCTTTAAATTTATCTGTAACATTGTTCCATAAAGATTTGTCTTGTTCTTGTACTTGCATTGCAAGTGACTTTAATACAGCAGGGCTAACATTCTCTATATTTTCTCCCAACAACCCCATACCAGCAGGAATGCTAGAAGGTATGTACGGAGCTATTTGTAAATTACGATTAGCTAACCTAGCTTTAAATTTATTATTTTCTGATAACTGTGATTTTAGTTGAGCAAATCTTTGTTCTTTTGTTGTTATCTCTGCTTCAAATTCATCTTCAAAATTCGGATTTTCTGTGTTTATCATACACTTTTATTCCTCAACAAACGAAGAAGTAACGGGTCTGGATAAACTGAATAGATGGCACGAAGCAACATATCAGGATCATCAGCTATTGGTTCCTGTGGTCCTACACCTGCTCCGAAAGGTAATCCAGAAGTAACGGGTTCGTTAGGTCTTTGTGTTCCAGCAAATACATCCATTTGTGGCATAGATTTTGATGGTCTTGGTTGTGCTGTAGAAGTAGCTAATGAAGCATCTGGCAATCCACCAGTAGCTTGTACTTGTTCTTTTATATCTTGTCCTTCACCATATGTAGTTCCAGCAGTCAAACCAGGGATAATTCCTCTTGTGTTATCTTGTGTATTTATTGCAGCTGGAGGCACATTTGTATTTCTTTTAGTTATTTTTTTAGGTCTGACCATCTTCATCCTCTTCTTCTTCTTCAAAAAATTGAAATGCTGAACTTATAACCATATAACCAAATGGAAATACTAAAGGTGGAAGTTGGTCAATGTACATTTTGCCTCGTGGCTTAAATACATCTTCTTCTAAAATAATGTCATCACCAAGCTCATCAACATCTACTAAACAAAAATCTACAATCTCTTCAAACTTTTTATTAATTGACATTATCCACCTAACCCACCAAGTAGTTGAGC
>Ga0181602_10002305_pt1 | contig 16146 bp, 9 predicted proteins | sample 041ome_14_FD_148640 | JGI IMG/M metagenome (GOLD analysis project Ga0181602, IMG submission 148640) | Coastal salt marsh microbial communities from the Groves Creek Marsh, Skidaway Island, Georgia - 041408US metaG (spades assembly) | ecosystem: Environmental > Aquatic > Marine > Intertidal zone...
AAACAAACACGACAAGTGTCGTCTGGTGATTTTGACGGATGCGTTGACGGATTTAACACCTTTAACGAACAATTTCCCAGACATTTTGGAGGTACGAAGACACGAGTTTGCTCAAATAGCAAAAGGATGGACGACATATTTAAGGGCCACGGCTGAAAAGCAATTCATATTCGATGAAATCGAACAAAAACCGCAACATTTGCGCGACAACATCGTCTTCATGGACTCTACCGATGTCATCTTCGCGAAATCGATAAAAAACGTTTTTCGCGACGAAGAGACGAAAGTACCGCACACCTTTGGCGCGGCATGGACGTACAGAGACGGCTCATCTGGCGCAAACAAAAAATGGCCCATTAATTTCGGCGTGCGTTTCGTCAACGCCGAGCGCATCGCTGAAGCGGCTTTACTTTCCGCCTATTTCGTCCACGCGTACGAGTGGTTTTTTTACACCGAAAGACCAAACATGCGGGCGGATTCGACGCAATTTTTCTGGGAACAAGACGTCGCGAACTGGCTCGCCCGACGGTTTAAACGCTTCAGAGACCGTAAAGCCAGCGACAGAGGCAAATACGTGGACGCTTCTACCCCAATTCGATACGTCGTTGACGGTTTAAACGACGACGATGAAAAAGGATTTCGCTGTCGCCACGTGTCCATGCGTTTCTTACCATGCTCACTATACAACGCAAATCCTCCGCAAACGTTTCCAGTCAAAAGATTGAACAGCGGTCGCAAGAACATCGGATGTCCAGCGACGACAAGAACGAGCGTATTTCACATGAAAGGTGCGTTGAAACGAAAAATGCAAGACGTGTTCAATTATTACGGCAAACCAGAAATCAACGATAAAGAGGGAACAAAGCCCAAAGCCCGACGAGCGAAGAACCGCGAAAACAACAACAAGAACACCTTCATCGAATACTTTGGCGTCATGAGTGACGAAGACGCGAAGTCTCGTTTCGGTTTCTGCGAGAGCGCGAAGGCGTCGTCCTCCACTACAAGCAAACGGGGGATCAACAACGAGAACGAAGACGATGAGAAGGATGGTAGCGATGAAGTTGATGGAGGAGTAGAATCAGAGGTAGATACACACACAGAGAGAGATAGAGAGAGAAGTAGTTTGGTTAGTTGGTAGATTACATACACTTAGCGCTTAGCAGAACATTTTTTGGAGGTGAAACAATCATTACAAACACTCATCAAAAATCAACACGCACAACTCACACAAGAAATTCTCTCAACTCTCTGCACAAAAAAAACACAGACCTTTTCGCGCGTTTTGTTTTCTTCCGCTATATTTGAGCGCACGGTTCAACTAGTGGTAACGCGATGAGTCACGAAAACACGACGACGTTAAAGTTAATCTACCGAGCCGGGGACTCGAAACCTCTCAGAGTGTACGTCGCCGCGGAACTCAATAACAGAGATGGAAAAACACCATCAACGATAATCGAGTTCGACCCGTGGAAAGCCGCCAGTTGTGCGGACCATTCTTCTGCTTCTTCTTCCAATAAGAACAATAAGAACACCGGGGCGGTGCTACAAAAGACGACCAGTTCATCCGCGACGGTGTTTATCTATACTTCTCCGTCTGACGGAGCAGAGGTTGTGAAAGGCACGTCCATGAACAGCGCTTTGATGTGCGTCAGAAACGGTGAAGTCGACCCTTCTTTCGTCAACTTCAGAGACTTGGACGAACGCGAGCTCGCCTTGACGGTCGGCACGTGCTGCGCGGAAAAGAGTTTAGACGCACTGATGGAGTACGTGTCGAAGAATGAAAATAAGTTGAAAGACGTCGTCCCGGGTATTTTCTCTTCGTCCTCGTCGACTCGACCGAGCGATAGTGAAGTCGCGTTCTTCTCGAGCGTGTATCCAGTCTTTGCCAATAGCGCGGAGATGTTTGGAAAGACTTCGAATGCATCCTTTACGAGTCAGTTTAAAAGTATCCAGACTTGGTTTGACGCTACCTTAAAAGCGTCGTTTGTGCAAAGCGCAATTGAAAAAGCGAAAACTTCTCCGTCATCCGCGTTTCTCTACGCTGCGCAAGAGGCGCAAAACGTCTCGGATTTGAAAAACGCGAGTAATCCTGCCAAGGATCCCTCAAAAGATACCTTTTCTCTCACGACGGCAATCAATTACGCGAACGGTGCACCGCACATGGGACACGCGTACGAAGGTTTGAGTGCGGATGTCATCGCAAGATACCACCGCGCGTACGGTCGACCGACATTATTTCAAACTGGCGCGGATGAGCACGGACAAAAGATTTCCGACGCCGCAGCTGCGGCTGAGTGCAAGCCGATCGAATTGTGCGACAAACACGTCCAAATGTTTCAAGAATTAAATAAAATGCTACGAGTGGAGAACGATGTTTACAACAGAACAACTTCGGAGAAACATAAACAGTGTTGTCGAGAACTCTTTGAGCGAAGTCAAAAGAATGGCGATATTTATCTAGACACATACTCGGGTTGGTACAATGTTCGTGAAGAAACGTTCGTGACTGAAACCGAAGCGAAGGAGACGGATTATAAAGACCCAGTTTCGGGCAAACCTTTGAAGCAAATGGAAGAAGAATCTTTCTTCTTTCGCCAATCGAAATATCAAGCGCAATTGATCGAACACATTGAAAAACACCCAGAGTTTATTCAACCGGAAGGTCGAAGAGCGGAAATTTTGTACCGTTTGAAAAACGACGAGTTGAGAGATTTGAGCGTCTCTCGAACGACGTTTGATTGGGGGATTCCTGTGCCTGGGAACAGCAAACACGTCTTGTACGTCTGGTTTGATGCTTTGACAAACTATTTGACGGGTTGCGATTTCCCAGACGGAGAAAACTACTCGAAGTTTTGGCCGGCAAATGTGCACATCATAGGGAAGGATATAATCTGGTTTCACTGTGTCATCTGGCCGTGCATGTTGATGAGTTGCAACGTACCTTTACCAAAAGCTGTTTTTGCCCACGGTTTTGTTACCGCCGCGGATGGACAAAAAATGTCTAAATCGATCGGTAACGTCGTCGATCCATTGGATGTGTTGAAAAGGTGTTCACCGGATACGTTTCGATACGCACTCATGCGAAACGGAATTTACGGTTCCGATATTCCATTTAGTGAAGAAACTATGACTTTAATTCACAACGCGGATTTAGCGGATACGCTTGGAAATCTAGTTCACAGAGCGACGCATTTGTGTTCGAAGAATTGTGACGGTCGCGTACCGGACGTTCCAATCTTTGAAAAAGTCATCGATGTCAGCCTTTTGAGATTGAAAACGGAACGCGCGATGGAATCGTTCCAGTTACAACAAGCCTGCGAGTTAGCCATTAACTCTGCAAAAGCTGCAAATAAATACATCACTGATGCGGAACCGTGGAAATTAAAAGGCGAAGAAACGAAACATCGTAGAGACGTGATCATTCGTACAACTTTAGAAGCCGTGTATATCACCGCTTTGTTCTTACAACCGTACATCCCATCCGCGTGTGAAGACATATTTAAGAAACTTGGGATGGACGCTTCAAAAGTCCACAAACTTTGGGAGCTCAAGCCGTTTGGTGAAAATGTGAAACCCGGGACACAGGTTGCTGTAGGCGAAGTGCTCTTTCAGAAACACGAGATTGATACCGCAGAACTCGCCAAGAAAGCACAATCGAGCAAAGAAGAAAAAGCCGCCAAGTTGGCCAAGAAGAAAAAAGGCGAAGAGAACACGAAAATCGACGTCACGCGGTTAGAGTTAGTTGTAGGTGAGATTACCAAAGTTTGGAATCACCCAGATGCGGATACGCTCTATGTGGAAAATATCGACATCAATGGTGAGAAACCGTTGCAAGTCTGTTCGGGATTGGTGAAACACATTCCTATCGATAGAATGCTCAACGCCCGCGTCGTTCTCGTCGCGAACATGAAACCCACGAAGATGCGTGGCGTCGAATCGCAAGCCATGGTGTTATGCGCCACCGACCCGAACGATAGCGATAAAGTTGAAATTGTCACCCCGCCAAAAGGCGCCGCCATCGGTGAACGCGTTACTTTCGAAGGTTACGAAAACGATCCAGACGAGAAACTCAATCCGAAAAAGAAGGTGTTTGAAGCGGTGCAACCAGATTTTCTTGTGAATAAAGATGGAGTTGCCACGTACAAGAACGTCGCCTTCGGAACTTCCGCTGGTCCGTGTACTGTAGAGTCCATCAGAGAAGGCGGTACGATTAGGTAGTCGATTTTTTTAAAAGAAAAAGGCGAGTCTCACATTTTTTCCGAAAAACACTTCAAAGCAAAGTAATAATATAAATGCATGCAACTTCAACGCGACTGTTTGTGGGTTCGTACCACCACCACCACCGGGAAAGGCAGACCGGTGTCGCGTCGTCGTCGTCGTCGTCTCACACAGCCAATGACAAAAGTCGAAGAGCAGAAACGCCTCTCCTCGCGGCGTCTAATCCCTTCATAGATGATTCAATCCCCTATCCAGACCCAGACAACTTACCTAACCGACACGAGTGGAAGAAAACGTTCACGACAGAGAATGATGGGACACGGTGTTGTGTTCGGGCGTGTGATTTGAGCGACGTTCCTGCCGTGGCATCTTTATTGCTGAGATCTAAATTGGCCGGATTTCCAACGGAAGAAGCGGCTTTGAATAAGTACGTAGAGAAAAGTTTAGATGCCTTCCCTAGAGGAGCTTACCTCGTCTGCGTGAAAGAAAACGGGGGTTCTGAAAAATGTTCATCGAGCGTCGTCGGCGTGGTTGGCGTCTCGAACACTCCGGACACGCGAAAAGATTTTGAAAGAGCGTTACAGTTTAGCGAAGACGGTGGTTACATATCAGATTTAGTCATAGAACCGAGATGCAGAGGAGCAGGACTGGGCGAAAAGTTAATGTTGTGCGCAGAGAGTTTGTGTAGAGAGATGAATCGCAACGAGGTTTATCTCCACGTATCGACGAGAAAAGTCGGCGTAATTCGGCTTTATGAAAAGATAGGGTACGAGGAAGTTGGTTCAAACTTTTTACGAAGAGATTTACTGATGCGAAAGAAGATATGAGTTTTTCAGTGTTGGCGAATTGGATTGTTTTAGTGCTTGTATATTACACACCTTTTAACGCAGCTCAGCGTGACCTCGAGTAGAGAGGTTCTTCAACTGACGTAAAGCCTTTCGAGGATCTTCGATATCGTCGTCGTCGTCGGATGAAGAGTCGGAACTTTTGATGTCAAACGACGCTGATGACTTTTTCCTACCAGTCGCTGCGCTTTTAACATAACCTGGGTGTAAATTCTTACCTTTTTTACTCCCGTCCCTGTCGTACGTTTCGGTGGTCACGAAATTTTCAGATGGCATTGCGCCGCCATAGAGAGATTTTGCATCGACTTTTTCGTCCCACAAATCGTATTCCAATTTGAAAAAGGAACCGTCAACCATTCGCTTTTGCGTCGGTAAATTTGATAAAGTCTCGATTGAGTCTTTTGATAGCTGCCAATTGAACACATCCAAATTCGATTTGATTCTCTCAGAGTTGATTGATTTAACCAAAACTGAACTTTTCGGACGAGTTTGTAACGCCCAACGCACGAGAACTTGACCAATATTTTTGTTGTTTTCGTCCGATGCGACGATTTGTTTCACGGCCGCGTCATCCATCAAATTTGGACCAGTTCTTCCCAACACCGATGCGGAGTCTGGACTCCCCAATGGCGAATACGCTGTTACGTGAATTTTGTTCTGCTCGCAAAACTCAATAATTTCCGTTTGACGCCAATATGGGTGAATCTCTACCTGACACACCGCCGGTTTGATCTTGCAAAAGCTCAAAATGTGCTTCAACTTCTTAATGGAAAAGTTCGAGACACCAATCGCTCTTACGGCACCAATATCTACGAGCCTTTCCATCGCACGCCACGTGACTTCAATCGGAGGATCGATGTATCGCGTGTTCGATTCGGTGACGGGCCAGTGAATCAAATAGAGATCCAGATAGTCAGATTTCAAGTCACGAATTGATTTTTGAACGGCTGGAAGAATTTGCTCGTATTTATGCATGTCGTTCCAGACTTTGGAGGTGATGAAAACGTCCTCGCGCACCAACGTCGTTGTTCTGAAAACGTGCTCGAGCGCGTCTCCCACTTCGTGTTCGTTTTTGTATATGGAAGCGCAATCGATGTGTCGATACCCGCACTTCAAAGCGACTTCTACAGCTTTTCGAACTTCTCCGGGATTCGACTTCCACGTTCCAAGTCCTAGTAAAGGGATGTTGATTTTTACTTCATCGATGTCGTATCGAAGAAATGCAGTCGGCGCGACTGCCGGCGCCACTTTTTCAATGCGGCCCATATTTCCTTCTTCTCCGTCGTTATCGGCGAGCCCGTGCTCTTTGCGAAGAAGTTGCATCAGCGCAATCTCCTCTCGCGCCTCTTTCTTCCAAATCTTCAAATTCTTGGTATCGTGACGGCAACTTTCGATTCTCGCTCTTTGTTTGGCCTCGACCACTCGCCTTCCGCCGGTCAGGTCGAACCACTGCACGCGATCATTCTCAGCTTCCATCTCTTTCATCCTCCATTGCTCTCTCTCTTCTGGCTTAAAATTCTTCATATCTTCCTCGTGCGAGCGCCACACGGTTGGCCAGTTTTTTGTCCACCCGTTGTTCTTCTTCTGTTCCGGAGTAGCTTCCGGAACGTCGTCGAAATCTAAACTTACATCCGTGCACCTTTTCACGTCCAAGTTTTCAGTTTCGCCTTCGGAAATGATGTCTTCACCCGTAATGGGATCTTCTTCAACGAAAGTATATTTCAGAGGACCTTTTGGATCGTTGTGGAACTTGATGAGGTCGATGAACTCCTTTGGCGTGAGCTCAATATCTTTAAGTTCGTCGTAATCGTAATCGTAATCCATGTCTGCTGTAACTGACGTTTTTGAATTATTTTTTCGAGACAAAAAATGCCCTCTCAACGCTACTAGTCGCTGTCAATTCGATGCGACATCGTAACATCAAACTTTTCCTTTTTTGAAAAAGCTTTCAATCATCAAATCGGCATGACATCACGAACAAACACCTCTACGCCAGGTAAGGACCACACACGCACGGTGATGCTTCCTTTTGCACCGGGCGAGTTTGTATATTTCGCGTGATTTCTTTCGCGAACGACACGGATCCATCCACCTAATCCAGAAATCGACAGATCTTTACCTTCGTAATCGTTTAAACTGATCTCCACCTCTCTGGAAACGCGAAGACTTGGAAGGGATTGGTAAAACTCACGCATAGATGCACTTTCGTCAAATGCGCATGTTTTATCACCACTATCGGCGTGATTTTGCATCTCATCAATCGTAGATTTGAATATGCGCATCTTCTTCGGCCCGTAAAACGAAACGTTCACCGTGTTCAAATCGTCCGATTCCGGAGCGTCGAGGATATCTAATCGAACCAACCCGTTCCAATCGAACGATAAGTTCTTTAACTTTTCACTATGTGTGTTGTTGAAATTAGTATCGTTGCTTCCAGTGACGGTACCTTCTTGTTGCGACACTGGCGCTCGATACACTTTCAAATCGCCGCCTAATTTCAGAGACTTCATCTGCGCTCCATTTAATAAAGAATTCACTCTGTGGTGTAAAAACACCCCGGGCGTGTCGTATAAACTCTTTCTATCTTCGAACGCTTTGATTGGAATGACACCTAAGGTCGTCCCTGGCATAGAACTTGCCGTCGGTAACCTTTTTGACGGGGCGAAATAATTCCCCATTTCCGTCCTCAACACCTTCGTGAACTCTCGCACGAATGTTGATTTCCCCACATTCGCGGATCCGACGACGTATACGTCTCTCCCTCGCCGCTCTCGAATAGTCGTCAAAACGGCCGCTCGCATTCCGTTCAAATCTTCCCTCCCTTTTCCAATTTTTCCCATCGAATTATCGACATCGACACCACCACCACCGTTATTGCTATCACTTCTCGAAGAACCGGGCTTCCTGGCGGCGACGAAAATAGGATCGCCCGCCAACGTCAACTTTTTCTTCGCGCATTCGTTGATCACGTACTCGATTAAACGCTCGTTGTTTTCCATTTTAAACCCTTTCCCGACGACGTCACACTTCGTCACGACTAACAAAATCGGATTGCTTCCGACTAAATCCCGTATCTTTGGTAAAAACGACCCGTGAAAATCAGTCAAATCGACAATCTTCACCACGAGCGCCTTCTTCGCGCGAATACCTCTCAGCGTCTCTCTCAGCTCTTCCGGTGTGATTAATCCGGACTCGATTTTCTGCCCTCCTTGCCCGACGACCGCGTTGATCATTTGTCCATTCGCTAAATGCGAGCATCTCGAACATAATAATAAATTCAACTGTTTATTCTTCTTCTTCAACGCGTATTCTTCTTCGCTGACGAAACCGACGGCGGACGAAGAAACCGTTTGCAATTTAACGCCGCACCCGTAACACGCGCCTCTTTCTTTACGTTCGATGAAAGTAGACGCGCGCGAAGGACTGATGAATTTCTCCTCGTCGTCACTGTTATTATTCTCATTACCACTACTACCATCACTACTGTTAATGTTGCTCTCGTCGACGTTTTCGCGCGTTTTATTGTCCGTGTTTTTACTCACCGCCGTCGTCGTCAACTTTCTCGCTCGAAATTTCTTCTCTCTTCTCAAAGTGTCAACATCGACGCGCCCACTCGCCACAAAAAACGTCTCTCTCGCGCGAGAAGAAGAAGAAGAAGAAGGAGAAGAAGGAGAAGCGCGATGGCATCTGGCGAGGAGAAGAGCGCGCGAAGGGAGTGAGAAGAGACTACCACCAGAGGTTGACGACATGTGTGCGATGTATCTCCTCTCTTTCTTTTTGACGACTGATGGAGTTTTTTTTTGCGAAAACAGACAACAGACAAACACACCAAACGGCGCATAAATTACTTTAACACACAAATTATCACAACGATGACGATAGCGAGCGGCGGTATTAACGGCAGTGGCACCTTCGTCGTCGTCGCTGTCTCGCGTTATTCGTCATCTTCGGTGAAGATGACGATTCCAAACCCGCGAAGACGAGCTGGCGCGGTCTCTGTGTTGTCATCATCATCATCATCTTCATCATCATCATCGCGAAAGAAAAAGATATCGACGAAAATAACAACTGCTGCTGCTGCTGCTGCTGCTGCAATCACCGATGCGAAAACGAACGCGACGAGGAGAGTGTTGTCTGCGAGCGCGTCTACTTCTGCCGTCGTCGCGATGATGACGTTGTCGCTCGCTCAACCGGTTGAAGCGGCGCAAGTAACAAACTATCTCGCCGCTGGAAATTTCAGTTTTCTCGAGAGGGAGTATGGCGATTTGGCGTACACGGGTGTTTCCGAAGTGGACGTGGGCACGTGCGATGGAAAGCAGTGCGTGAAAGTTACTTACGACGACGAAAAGGTTCCGTTTGAGCGCATAATGAGAGTGTATTTTAAACATTTCGATCCGAAAAACGCGAGCAAAGGCCAATATTCGGAAGTCGGCGACCAATACAAGCCAGCTGTGTACATCAACTCGGAGAAAGAAAGGACGTACGTAAACGACAGTTTAGATAAGTTGGAACGGTCAAAAGTTTTCGGTAAGAATTTGCCGGACAATTGGGTGTCGAACATTCCGGTATTGGATGCGCAATCGGTGAAATTTGAGCGAGAACCAGACGACGGGAAGAGGAACATGATGAAGAAGAATCCAAAATCTTTAGAGAAGCTTTCGAAAGCAAGAGATGCGCAGTTTGATCAGCTCTGGGGATTTGTGCAGTTTTGCTATGAGCGCGTCTGTGGATACGTCAGATTTGCGCCCGCGTGTGTAGGTGAGTGTCAGGAAGTATTTCCAGAGTTTTTATCGCGGAATTCTGGTGTGCCGGAGTTAGAAGGCGACGTAAAAATCACCGGTGGAACGTATAAAGCGTGAAAAATCGCGCGAAGATAAAGCGCGCGCATGTATCTCCTATTCTTAGTTTCTTTTAGCCACAGCGTCATTTAACAAGTAGGGTAGAGATTAATCAACAATCAACTACTACGCGTTTATGTATATGTATAAGTACTTTGTTTATACGTTTTTTGTATGTTTATGTTATAGTATATTTAAAAGCCGTTCGTTTCATCTTTCAAGTCTCTTAAAATTAAATCTCACTCTTACTTATCCGGCCCTCTTTGCTTCAAAGTAATCTTATCGCCTAAACTCAACGCAATACCTTGCGTCTTGGATCGGATGCGAATGTATCCACCAAGCTTTCCATCTTTATCTTTTTCTACAGAGACGTTCACCAAAGCGTCTTCACCGAAGACGCTCTTCGCGTACAAGTTCGCGGCCAAAAATCCGCACTCGCCGTCCAACGCAGACTCCGGAGTCAAGCACTTCATATTGGTGCTTTTCACCACGTGGTCCAAGAATTCCTTCACATCCGTGAACTTAGTGTTAACGGCGACTTTGTTTTCCCATTCAAATTCGGCCCACATGTTTCTAAATGCAATGTCTGCGCACGATGCTGGGGAGATATAATCCATGATATCAATGTGGATGTCGTTCAAGACAACTACATTTCGATCCTCGTTTCTGGATTCGTAGACAATGTTGCCAAAAATGACACCAGTTTCCGTGGACGAAACTTTAATATTCGCGCGAATATGTTTCGATTCTCCCGGAGCTAAGGTATAGTTTTGCGGTCTTTCGACGAGCTTCAAGTCACCCATGGTCGCAAGCTCTAAGCACACGTTTTGTAAGACTTCGTTCGTTCTGTTCGTCGCCGTGACGTCCATGACGATATCGTATTGGTGAACCGTGACGTAGGATTCGGCGTACACCGGATCAGAAAAGCCCGTCAGCTGCAAGACTCTGTTCAGTTTGGAATCTCTGGCGTTGGAAGCCGCGTCTGGGTCGTTGAATCCGGTCGCGCGGCGTAAATCAGTCGCCACGGCATCTTCCAATTCAACTTGCGATAAACCTTTTCTCGATTTCAAGTGATAGAAATCAATCAAATCATCCGCTTGAGATTTTGGCTTCTCTTCCTTCTTCTCTCGTTCTTTCGCGTCGTTTTCAAGTTTTTCGTTGATCATCTTAGAGAAGGATTCTCGGCAATTTTCGAGCCAGACTTGCGTGGTTTCGGACTCTGGAGACTCCATTGCCGCAAAGCACTGAGTCAAACGCTCGGTGGAATCGTAATCCATCTCGTGCGCGACGACGTGAGATTTCCCCAATCGCAAGATAGCGACGATGTACAACATGACTTCCGCTTGCGTTCGGTTCTTTTCCTCATCCGAAAACGTGCTGCTCTTCATGTACCTCAAACCGAGCTTGGTCAAGGTACCACCACAAATGGCAGCCAAGAAAAAGTCGCCGGACAAAAGCAACGCTCTCAAGTTTGGCGTCGAAGGGCCCGTGCCGGACGTTTCAACCGCCGTTTGCGTGGCGTACGTACCATCGGCTAAAACTATCGGTCGCTTCGATCCAGACTCGTAAACTTCCTTTTCTTCTCCCGCATCATCCACGAATCGCTCGTCCGAGGGCGGTTCGAAGAATGGCGTTTCGCCTAAACTCGATTTCAGCGTCGCCAACGCCTCTTCGACCTGTTCTCTCGTTTCCGAATACTCGCCGATAATCCACAACGCCGTGGCGCACACCCGACTTGATCGAATCGAGTAGAATGAATCTAACAACCTCTGCAAAATCGACGCGCGCATACCGCTATTCGTTTGCGCGATTTCTCGAATGAACATGATCACGTCCAACGCAGATGCCGTGTTTGAATCGCCCAAGAAGTCCATCAACATGTGCACGACAGAGCCGGCGACGTCCGGGAATTTCACCGCGCACGCGTGGACGCTTTGCACCAGCATTTGTCGGTATTCTGCGTTCTTCTCGCTCGCACCCAGACCGGTATCGTTTTGCGATTTGATAATTTCCTTCTTCAACGCAGTAACCACCTCGTCGATGTTCCTCGAGTTGATCAAATCCAAAACAATATCCAAAGTCTTTCGACGAATATCCACAGACGGGGACGACACCGCTCTCAAAATATCCATGACCATATCTTGCATCACTTCTCTGTGATTTTTCTTCAAATCTGCCAATCGATCTAAAACGATCAACTTGACGTTGTTGTCGCCTTGTGATACAATGAGTTGGCAATAGCAATTTGCCGCCGCTTTAATGGCGGTCGGTGCGTTACTCAACGCGACCAAAGTATTCGCACACTCGTAGATCACAGAAGTGTTGTTGGTTTGCAACAACATCAAAATAATCTTAATGTACTTCCCTTTTTGCGACGGATCTGTTCGGCACACCTTTCTAATCAAATCCAAAACGACTGTTTGTAAGATATCACCCCAGTTGGCGACGGATTCCAGATTGGCCATTAAATATTGCACCGCACGATCTTGATCGGAATGGTACAACATCAAAAACGCGTTACGTCGAGTACTCAAATCCGACTCTCCACCATTCAACAACTGCTCGATAATTTCTGGCGCGTCTTGAATCATCATCTCGCCTCTCGGCGTTTCCGTGTATATCTTATGGATTGCCATCACAGCGTTCCTTCGCACATACGGGTGTCTGTGCTCTAAATTTTGCACGATCGAGGGAATCAGCGGCTCAATCAACTCCGGGTCACTCAATCGACACAAAAATCGCAGCGTCGACCCTCGAATAAACTCGTTCGGATGCTGCAAGTTGTTCCTCAAGTTTTGGCAAATCAAGATCATTTCCGGAAGCAATTTTCCTTCGCTATCCGTCTTTTCAATAATCTCCATGTACAACAACAACAACTTTTGCACCAGGTGGTCCTCGCTCGGTAACACGTACCGAACGATGGTGATGAAAATCTGCGGTAAGTGTTCGCCATTCATTAACAAAGAGATTACTTTCTTCATCGCGTCTGCTTTTTCCTCGTTCGATCCGGTTTCTAATGACTCTTTGATTTCTTTCGAGGACGCGGACTTGTCGAAGTGGACGAGCATGGTGCATCCTCTCTCGATGACTTGGTTGATGGTGCCCATCTTTTCTACTTATATATCTACGATGCGCTTTGTGTATATGTTATATATCAAAGACTCTCTCTGTCTCGCTCTTCTCTTAATCGATGAGGGTAAAAAAATGTGTGTTATTAGCCAGTATTTTTATATACAAAAAAAACGCGAATTCCTCCTTTTTTCTCACGCACGCGAACACGTAACGATCAATACAACGCTAGATTATCGCGAGAAACGTAATTCTCTTCGATGTTTGCGCGTTCAGTGAGGGCGTTCTATCCACTAACCGGCTCGTTTTTTAGCGTTTCCGAAGATCGAATTTTATTCTTGTTTTTACGCCAGAGAGGAATTTTTGCCATGAACACCCTAAACTTCCAAAACAAGAGAAAAATTCAAAAAATTAGTGCACACAAATACACACTAACACACTTACACACACAAACGCGCGAACAAAAAGAAAATGGGGAAGGACTTAGTTCTCGCGTACTGCGTACAACAAAACCGTCCGTTCAACGCGACAAATCTCGCGGACGCGTTGCAAAAAGAAGGCGTTAAAAAAGCCACCGCGCAGAGATACTTAGATAACTTGGTCGAGGAGAAGAAATTGGCAATGAAAGAGAGCGGGAAATCAAAATTATATTACGCGTTGCAACCGGATGAAGTCATGCCGAAAGAACAAGTGAACGAGTTAGAATTCGAGGTGAAGATGAAGACAGAACAAATTCTCGCGAAGAAACAAGAGATAAAGCGGAAGATGCAGGAGTTGCAGACGCACAAGAATCAGATTTCGGTGAAGGAAATTCGTGAGGAAACCACCAAGAAGACGAAAGAAAACGGAGAGATTATGAACAAAGTGAAACCGTTGAAGGAAAAATTGATGGCGCAACAACAGAAACAACAACAAGAGGAGGGAAAAGGCGAAAAAGATGCTCTGAAAGAAGCCATGAGAGCACAAAAGGAATTGGAGAAGAAATTCGTGACGTATTGCGAGACGTGGTTGAAGCGCAAACGCGCGTTTCGAGATATCACGGCGACCATAGTCGAAGGGAGCAACGTCAAGGAGAAAGATTTGATGAAGCAATTGGAAATTGAAACGGACGAGGCGAACGGAGTAGAAGAAAAGGAGTTCAGAGCTTTGTTGGATGGGTTGAAGAAGAAGATGAGAGCGGACGAGATGAACAAGATGAACAAGAAGAGGAAGGTGACCGCGGCGTAAAATGGGGGATTTTTTATCGATTCGCACAATAATATTTGCGCAAAAGCCACCTACGACGCAAGTGAGAGAGATACAAAGAGAAATAAGAATAGGGCGCATGAGAGAAACACACACGAATAGAAAAACAAGAAGAATATTGTATCAGTAGAAGTAGCACTCAAGTTTGTAGTTGAAAATTTTATTAGATTCTTCAAGATTATACATTCCTCGATGGCGAGTTTTTAAGTTTTTACGGGCACTTTTTATGTATGTGCGATACACCGTACTCGTCGTATTCGGCCTTCGACATCCACATTTGCTGGAAAGACCCGAGCGAAGCTAAAATACTGCCACCAATCCACGTCGCAAATCGTCGTTCGACTGCGTTTTGACTCGCGGTGACTTTCGTTTTGACATTTTGCGGCGCGTGGTCGAAAATCGCGCTCTCCAGTCGCTCCTTGCAATTGACAAACATGGTTCCACCACCGGATAAGATGACGTTGCCGAACAAATCTTTTCTCGCGTCCACGTCTGCGTTCTGGATACTCGCTAAAACCTGCGCCGGTAACGACATCGCGTTCTGCATGTCATCAATCACCGGCGGTCCTTTCAACTTCAGCTCGTCCACGATGGCCGGGTTGAACATTATTTCCGGAACGATGAACCTTTCCACGCCAACTTCAATGGTGTTCCCATCTGGTAACTCGTACTGTACGGTTGGCATTTGGTTGAGATCGCTGTTTTTCAAATCCAAACGCATGTCCGATAATCGCATAACGCTCGCTTTCGCGTCTTCTGCAATCTGTTGTCGTTTCAATAAGTTGTATGATTTGGACGTTTTCGGAAAAGACAAATTTTCAATCTTGAACTCGCCGTCGTTCTTTCCGCCCGTCTGTAACTTCTTCTTAAACGCATATCTAGGTTTAATTTCTCCTTTTGTTTTCTCTTCCATGTATCGTAAAGTCGTTTCGGTCAAGCAATGTCCGCCTAAAGCTTTCGATTGAATCACGCTCTTTAACAACGCGTACCCTTCGTGTACCGCGCAGGTGGTTGCCGCGCGTCCACCCACATCTACACTCAAGCCAGTCGCTTTCCCGCTCGCGAAACAGGAGAGAACGGGATTCTTTCCCAAAAATATCGCCGGCAATTTATACTTTTCGAACAACAACTCCACAATCTTCTCTCGATTCGCCTCGGGCGTAGCCACCGGCTCGCTCAAAAGAATAGGATGTTCCGCCGTTTGCACGCACAATCTACCTCGAAACACGTGATTACATATCGCCTCGTACGCGTCTAAATCGTCCAAAACGCCGTCCGCGTTAAACGGAGAGCAGTATTCCACGTCATCTCTTCGGATGTTATCCGAGTCAACGACGAAAAAGTCCTTGTCTTGAGGAGACTTTCGAAATATGTTTGTGTTAGGGATCGATTTTGGTTTCATGTCGTGCGGGTCGTCCGCGTCTTTCATTTCCGAGTCTGAATCTTTCGTCGGACCGCCGAGTTGCCCGGAGCCTCGTCCGACGGACTGTAACGTGAACGCACGAAGAGAGGTAACGTCAGCATTCAAAAGTAAGCGACAAACGCGAGAGAAACAAAGAAACGAGAGAGAGAGAGAGAATTTTCTCGATCGACGAAAAGGCGGCAAGACAAGAAGAAAAAATCGTGCGATAACTATAACTTACCGATGAAAATACCGCGTTCGGCGTGTCCTGCCCGGCATATCCCGCTTTCACGGAGTGTGTTCCAACGTCCATGACGAGCGCGGAGACTTCATCGCCCCCGTACATGTTGTTGGTTGTTTAAAACTGGTGGTGGTGACTATCCTAAAAAAATGCTTAATTGCCTTTCCCAAACGCGCGAACAGGAGAGAGAGAGAAAGAGAGTTTCTTTTTTCTTCTTCCACTCCGTGTGTATCGCGAGTAGCGTGTCGTTCAAAATCCGCGCTCGCTCGTCTTCCCCCCCGCAGATTA
>Ga0181602_10002313_pt1 | contig 16115 bp, 8 predicted proteins | sample 041ome_14_FD_148640 | JGI IMG/M metagenome (GOLD analysis project Ga0181602, IMG submission 148640) | Coastal salt marsh microbial communities from the Groves Creek Marsh, Skidaway Island, Georgia - 041408US metaG (spades assembly) | ecosystem: Environmental > Aquatic > Marine > Intertidal zone...
CTAAATTTTAAATACGCATTGACACAAAAACTTTTATTATGATAGGAACCGACGCGGGAACGTGCTCGCCGCGGGGACGACGAAAGGAACGATCGTGTTGTGGTGCTTTGACACGCGAACGGTCGTTCGGGAGTTTACTTCGGACGAGAGAGCGGAAGGAGGGCAAAACAACGTGCAATTTGAGGAGGAGGCGGAGAATGTGAAGGAGGAGGCTGCTGTGTTGGGAGCGAACAACAACAACGACGGCGCGAGTCCGATTCGATGCCTGTGCTGGAGACGAGATAACCGAAAAATAGCCGCCGGGGCGTCTAATGGCCACGTGTTGATCTGGGACGTGCTGACGGGGGAATTAGAGACTCGATTTACGAACGTTGGTACTTTGAACAACATCGAGTTCACGAAGGATTTCAAGGCGTTGTTGTTGGCGCCGGCAGGGTTTCAAGCGCCCATGTTTCGCGCGATTTCGAAGAGGAGCGGGACGATGTGGCCGGATACCGTGGTCCCACTACCGGGTGGGTCTACGGATGAAACAGATGTGCACGGGTGTCCGGCGATATTGACGAAGAGCGGGAATTATTGCGTCTACGCTACGACGGGCGGCGGTTTGTGCGTGGCAAGGTTGAAAGAGGTCGGGGAAGGCGCGCAGATGAGACGAGGGTGGACGTTGGTGCAAACTATAGAGCTAGTGGCGAAAGATGCGAAGATGATAAAAAGATTGGAGTTGTCCAGGGATGGAAAGACGTTGCTGGTGGTATCGTTTTCGAAAGCTATCGTCGCGTTTGACGTCGTAGGGGACATAGAGGACAAAAAACGGAATAAAGAGAAAGAGGAAGTTATGAATAATGATAATGGCAGCAAGAGAAAAGAGACCGTGTTAACGAACAGGCGTCAGTTCGAGAACGAACACAGTCAATCGACGTGGGAATCTGCTTGCGTGGCTTTTGATAACAAATTTGTTTACGCCACCTCCTCGAAAGTGTCGCACGAGGTGCACTGTTGGAATTTGCAGACGTTGGAGTTGACGAGAGTTTTAGAAGGGCCAAACGAGGCGAAAGGGTTGATTCGATCGTGTTATCATCCAAAACGACCTTTGATGATTGGAGTTGGTACGAATGGGATCATGTACGTTTGGGCAAAAGTGTACGAGGAGTCGTGGACGGCGTTTCAACCGGATTTCAAAGAGTTGAAGGAAAATAGAGAATACGTCGAACGTGAGGACGAGTTTGATATCAAAGACGAAGACGAAGACGATGAGAAGAAGAAGAAAGATAAAAAACCGCACATTACGTATCTTGACGACGCGACATGTATTTCCTTTGAGGATTTGAAGTTGTGGAACACGGATATGTCGGCATATTGGACAGATGCGGACGAGGACGTCATGCACTATTTGCCCGTGGAGGTCATCGTCGACTATGAGTTACAAGCGGAGATGGAGGAGAAGAAAAAGAAATGGGAGAGAAAGCAAGCGAAGAAAGCGGAGAAGAAGAAGAAAGAAGAAGAGGAGAAGAAGAAGAAGGGCGGAGCAGAAGAACGAGAAGACGGTGGAGATGAGAACGCCAAGAAGCAAAAAATTGACGATATGAACAAGGTAGGGGATGGTGTACCTGCCGAAAACAAAAACGATCCAATGCAATAGATGATGTAGACCGATACAGATAGTCCTGCAGCCGCCGAAGAACCTTGGTACAATAAAGTAGATGCAGTAGTAGTAGTAGTAGTAGTAGTAGTAGTAGTAGTAGTAGTACGTGAATAATGATTAATACCGTATAGTGTGTAAGTCTATATTTTTTACGCGACTCGACTAAGTACAAAAATTTTTGCGACGCCTTTCTCTCTTCCATTACACCCTCCTCAAAATGTACCTCCTCCTTCTATCACTCTCTCTTTCTCTCTCTCTCTTCCTCTTCTTTCTTATTATTACGCCTTTCGCGACGATTTTTTCTTTCCGTCGCCGTTTTCGTCGCTCGCGTCGTCTTTTGATCGCTTTTTGCTCTTCTTCTCTTTCTTCTCTTCGTCCGAGAAGGATTTATCGGCATCCTTGTCTTGCGCTGGCTTGGCATTCATGCCGCTCGTCACGTTTCTCTTCGCACCGCCTTTACCCAACTCTACGGCGTTCACTTGCGCGGCAAACTTCAACGAACACGACGTTTCTTCACTCGAATCTTCATCTGGGCTGACGTTGACAAACATCAACGTCTTTCCGTCACCGCCTAAGCACGGCGCTAACAAATATGTCAATTTCGAGTTGCGGTAAGGAACGTGTTTAGCTTTGCTGCCAAGCGCGGCAAAGACGTCACCTAACGAAGATAAGCTCTTGTTGATTGCGCACGCTTCTTTCAAGCGTTCACCACTGGCACCAGATCTGGCTACCCGTTCGCTACCAGCCAAATCGACGAGGTTCAAAGCGCCTGATAACGTGGAGCCGCTCGCGGCGTGTTCGCCCGAGACGTGTAAAATGAAAATCGTGTGCGAACGAGACGAGTGCGCGTTCATTTGCGTCGCCTCGACTTTACGCGCGGCCGCAGCTTTGCGCACCAATACGTTCGCTTGTTCGACAGACTCGACAATTTCGGTGGTGACTCCAGAAATTGTCGTGGATCCGTTCTCATGGATGATTTTGTGCGCCTCCGAGTGGCCGGCGCCAGGCGCGAGCAAATCGCGAATGGTTTCGTTGTAGATCTCGACGTACGACGCCTTCATTCTATAAGACCAACCTTTAACTTCGTTTATTTTAGACGCTTCGACGACTTTTTCAACTGCTCTCGGAATGATACCTCGCGAACTATCGTCGGATCCGCCAAGCATGGTGTGCGTTTTACCGCTTCCTGTTTGACCGTAAGAGAACAAGCACACCTTGTAACCATCCAAGGCGGATTGAACTAAACCAGAAACCTCGCCAAAGACTTCTTCTTGCGTGGATTCTGGCCCAAACGCACGATCGAACGAGAATGCGGAGGATTTTTTCGGACCCAACTGTAAGTTGACGCTCGTGGTATCCGGCAAAGTCTCTACGCACGGGGTCGCAGCGTCGTTGCCCGACGGTCGAACGCGGCAAAAGACGCGCACGTTACCGCGTAACTCTTGAATTTGATTGAACATCTGTCGTCTCAAGGCTTCGGCATCTAATAACTCACCTTCGAGTTCGGCAATTCTTTGCGTCTTTTCTTCGGCGAGCTTTCGAAGTTCGTCCGCAGCCATGGCATCCATTTTCGCGTTCTCCATCGCTTTCGCTTGCTCGACAAGCTTCCTCGTCAACGCTGCGCCGGCCGAGTTGCCCCCTTTCCCATCTTTCTCTTCTTCCTCTAAGAGAGCTTGCGCTTCTTTCATGGCGTCTAACTCGTTCGTGAGCGACTTCAACTCTTTTTTCTTCTCTTTGAGCTCAAGTTTCAAGTTTTCAATTTCTGCCGCCTTCTCCGCGTCCAAAGATTTCATCGCCTTTTCGAGCTTTTCGACTTCTTTTTGCTCATTCTCGAGTTGTGCGACAACCGATGCGATTCTTTGCTCGTGGCCAAACGTTTCTGATTTTGCAGCTTCGAGTTTTTCTAACGCCGCTTGGATTTCTTCGGCTTTTTCGGCGCCGCCGAGTTCCGCTTCGGCTTTTTGCTTGCGCAAGACTTCGATCTTCTCGCCGAGCTCCTTCTCTTTCGCTTCGGCCGCAGTCACTCGCGCTTCCAAGTCTCGACGCTTCTGCTCCGAACGCTCGAGCTTTTGCATCAACTTTTCGCTCATCTTTTGTGTCTCGAGTTTGATGGCTTTCTCCGAGCTCTTCTTCTCTCGCTCCAACTGTTCCGTCAACTGTTGCTTTTGTTCCGCGATGACTTCTGCCATATTCTCCTTCGCCTTCTCTGCTTCGGTCTTCGCGATGCGAAGTTCGTTCGTCAAACGTTCGACATCTGCGTCTAAATCCGTTCGTAACTCCTCCGCGAGCTCTAAAGCTGTCTTCATGTTCTCCAACTCTTGGTTCAGTTCCAAGGCGTTTTTCCCGCTCTCTTGCGTCGCGTTCATCAAATCGGTCTCCAACGCTTTCTTCGCCTCTTCGAGCTTGGATACCTTCTTTTCCAACTTTTCAATCTGCGCAGATAACTTTTCGGCGTTTTTGATCTCAATGTTGATGCGTTTCTCGTTTTCAACTCGCGCCGCTTCGATAGACTCCGAGGCTTTGACTCGTTCTGCTTCCATCTTTTCGTCGTATTGCTTACGCTCTTGCTTGAGCTCCTTTTGAAACTCCTTCTCTTGCGCCTTCAAGTCGGCTCTGCACTTTTCCTGAGCCTCTTGCAACGTCTGTGAGCCGTTCTTCTCGAAGTCTCTTCGCTCTGTTTCCAATCTCGCGAGTTCCGCGCGAGCGCACTTCAACTCACCCATCATTTCGCCTTGCTGCTCGATGAGCGACTTTGCCTGAGCCTTGGCGTCCGCCAAGTCGTCTTCGTATCTCTTCACTTCTTTTTGCGCGTTTGCAAGCTCGAGTTGCGTAGACTTGGATTCGAGTTCGAGTTTCGATTGCAACGCGACGAGTTGTTCAGAGAGCTCCTTGCGAGCGCTTTCCGCAGTTTTGAACTCCGATTTCGCATCCTTCAATTCGCCCGTCACTCTTTCGATGGACTCTTCCAACTTTTCAATCTTGGAAGCTTTCTTGTCGCCATCTTTTTCTAACGACGTGATTTTCTTTTCCAAAACTGCCTTCTCCTTCTCCAACTCCGCGTAGTTTGTCTTCAACGACGCCTCCAACTCCACCGATTGCTCTCTCAAAGTTTGCAACTCAGCAATCTCCGCGTTCAACGCCTCCAATTTCTTTTCGGCGTGCTTGGAAGATTGATCGAGTTCCTTGTCTTTCTTTTTGAGTTCTTTCTCGGCTTTTTCTAAACTCTCCTCCAACTTGGCGTTCTGCTCTGTCAACGCGGCGTTGGTCGCGCCACTCGACTCGCTCAATTTCGCGATCTCTTTCTCAGCGACTTCTAATTTTACCAATGCCGCTTCCTTTTCTGCGGTCATTTCTCTCGCCAACTGATCCGATGTCACTTTTGCCGCCTCCGCGTTGGCCAACTTTGCCTCAAAGTCTGCCTCTTGCTTCTTCAATTGCCCTTCCAACGTCTTCGATTGACTCGCGAACGCTTTTTCCTTCTCTTTGTTTTCCGCCTTCAACGCCGCCAACTGCTTCTCCAACTCGATGTTTTCATCTCTCAACTTCATTACCTGCTCGCTGTCCTTCTCGGAGTTCTTCTCGAAACTTTTCAACTTCTTCTCCGCTTGGTCCAACAACTTCTGCTTTTGTTGCAACTGGACGCTTTGTTCGACCAACTCGTTCCTCAACGTCTCGTTCTCTTGTTGCTTGTGCTCTTCGTTTTGAGAAAAGTTGGAAAGCATCTTCGCCTCTCGCGCGTTGAACTCTGCCTTGGCGCTTCTCAACTTTTGCTCCGCCAACTTGGCCTCGTTCCTGGCGCTTTGCACTTGTGCTGCGGCTCTTGCCGTGTGTTCTTGCAACATCGAGACCGTTTCGTGAAATCCTCTCGTCGCCCTCACCGTGTCTTCCACTAATCGGTCCTTCTTACGCATCACCTCCGGTAAAATCTTCTTAAAGTCTGAGATTGCGTTGTTTCTTTCCTTGACCAAGTTTTTAAAATCGTGCGACGGCGCTATGGATTTCCAGTTCAACGAGTGACTGATTTCTTCCTCCAACGCGCTATCGAAATGCTTTGCCGCGAGCGCTTCGATGTTGATTTCCGGCACTTCAATTTTCGGCAAATCGAGCGCGATCGTCGTCGCGGCTGGTGAGGACGTGTTGTTATTTTCACCATCGAGCATACCACCCGTATGTGTCGTAGTAGCAGTCGTATTAGTCGCGTTATCGATGTTCATCGTATCCATCCCATTGGCGTTGCCAAAGTTCATGGTCGTATCGTTGCCCATCGCGTACGCCGTCCCGCCAGAAGAAGCAGCCGGAACACCCGCCGTCGCTTCCGCCGGGTTAGGAACAGCATTCGTCGTATAATCAGAACCTGTCTCTTTATTATTATTATCCCCCTTATTCTTGGACGATACTTTGCTCTTGGTCGCTTCCAATCGCGCCTTCAACGCGTCCAACGATTTCGGATTTTTCGGTGGTTTCGAGCTCTTGTTGTTCCCCTTTTTCCCCGCATCTTCTTCATCAACAACAACATCCTTATTACTCTCGACCGCACCCATCATCCCCGGTTCCTCCTCTTCCTCTTCATCTTTCTCCTCCTCCTCCGGCGACGGCGTTTCCGACTTTGCTCTCTTCGACGATCGCGACGATCGGTTCGTCGTCGTCTTCATTTTCACATTTTCCTTCCCCTCTTCTTCGTCCACATCCATCATCCCTGCGGCTTGTACCGACGCGCGCGTTGGCATCGTTCTTTATTATTATTACGTTTTGTGCGTCGCGTGCGTATTCAACAACAGGCGCAGAACGCAGCGCTTTCTTCCTTCTTTCGCGATAGAAACTCAAGTGCGCGCGCGTGCGTTATGTGTTTGTGTGCGCGTAGTGCTTTTCGATACGAGAAAGAGTTATTTTTTGAAGTTTTTGGACTCTTCTCCCTTTTTTCAAAAGAAGAGACTTGACTGGGTGCTCAAAAATTCAGAAACCCTAAACAGTCGCAGCACAAAAATTACAGTTTTCTCAACACGAAACGGAATCCACGTGTATAAGTTGCGTTTTTGCATTTGCCTACTTCGCGCGCTCGGAGAGCATCCAAGAGAGAGACTCGAAGAAGAAAAAAGAAGGGGAGCGGCGCAGTCCACACACACGCACAAAAAAGCAACGCAGAGAGAAGAGAACTGTCTGTGTGCGTGTGTTGATAGTATTCTTCGTTGAAAATTCCCAACAAAACACATTTCCCCAGTTTATTTAAAGTGCTTACCAAAAGCGTCGCTTCGGAAAATCTTTTCGATCGTCCGAAAAATCTGGCCACTTTTGCAGGGGAAAAGTTTCTTCAGAAAAGAAGACGCCAGAAAAAAAATCAGCCTCTCTTCTTCCGCACGAAGAGAAGAAGGAGACAGAGAAAAAAAAACGTGATCGGACGCCGGAAACGTTGAGAAGAACACGCGCGCTCTCGAGTAGGATCGATCGCATCAAGTATTCGCGTCGTTTACTCGGAGATTTTTTCTTTCGTAAAATTTAACTTTTCAGGCAGAGATTTTTCGTCTCCGTTTCCCCAAGAAAAAGGCTGACTCAAGATACAAAGAAAAAAAAAGCGCGCAGATTAGATAGTAATAATGGGAGCGGGTGGGCAGTTAACGACCGCCTTCTCTCCTCTTCAGAAAGGCGCGCGGAACAATTCTTTCGAGATGATAAACGCCGAGCACGCGGACGATACGGTGTTCATCGTCGGTGGGTACACGAGGTGCGAATTGTTGGCGCACACGCCCAAGGACGAGAGCGTTCAAAAGAATACGAATAGTGTTCAAAAAAACACACAAATCGAGGATTCTGAAAAAAAAGAAGGAGAAACGGCAGTAGTAACGACTCTGGTTCCCGACGACTTTGGTGAGACGATTCCAAAGGCTGGCGTGCACGTGTTATCGTTGGATGGCGCGACCGGGCAGTTGGAAATGGTGAGCACGAATGACATCGGTCCGAACGTCGCGTTTGTCACGAGACACCCGACGAAACCGGACGTGATTTACGCGAGCACGGAACGCATCGACGTGGAGGGCGAAGTCGTGACGATGCGCTTGACGAGAGATTTGAGGCTGAAAGAAATCGCGAGGTGCTCGGCCGGAGGGAAGTCTACTTGTTATTTGAACTTTAACAAGAGCAATAAGTACATGATGTCGGTGAATTATTGGGACGCTAAGTTGGCGTTGATTCATTTGGACGATTTAGGGAGACCGGAGTCGCCGAATACGGTGTTTATGCAACCGGGCGCGAAATACGTGGACGATACGAAACCGACGAGAGAGGAACACTGGGAGTTTAGGCAGAGATGGCCGCATTCGCACTGCATTGTGACTGAGCCGTACCATAAGATGTTGCATTTTGTCGTTGATTTAGGTTTGGACAGGATTTTTGCGTACAGAGTCGGGGAGCCGAGCACGTTGGTCACGGCGCCAGAGTTCGTGTGCAAAGCGAGCGTGAAATTGCAACCGGGGAAAGGACCGAGACACTTGGTGTTTCATCAAACTTTGAAGACGGCGTACTTAGTGAACGAGTTGGACTCGACTGTTTCTGTATTTAACGTAAATATTAACGACGAGTGGGTAGAACAACCGCCGTTGGCGAATGAACAACCGAAGAAGACATTATTTGACGAGGAGAAAGATACGAAAGAAGAAATCGACGAATCGGCGGCGTTGCACGTCTTTCAGTGCATTTCGACGTTACCTGAAGGCTCGAGAGAACAAAAAGTATTCACGGACAGAGGCGTGTGGAAGGCGGCGAGTCATGCGAGTGAGATCAGAGTGCACCCGTCCGGAAAGTTTTTGTACGTCGGCAATCGTGGTCACGATTCCATCGCATGCTTTAAAATCAACCCCGAGGACGGGTCGTTGGAGTTTATGGACGCGGTCCCGTCTGGCGGGAAATGTCCGAGAAACTTCCACTTTAGTGCGAACGGAGGCTTTGTTTGCGTCGGAAATCAAAATTCAAGTAACGTGGCATCCTTTGCCGTATGTCCAGAGAGTGGCATGTTGAACTTGGTACACGTGAGACATTCGGTATGTTTGCCAAACTACGTGTACCCGATTCCAAAAGCGAACTTAGATGTCGTGACGAGCTCGGACGAAGAAGAAGAAGTCGTGCTTTAAATGAAATAGTAAAATTATTATTATACCGGTTATATGTACAAAGAGAGAGGGAGGGAGAGAGAGGGAGGGAGAGAGAAAGAAAGAGAGATGTGTGAGTAATTGAGTGAGTGAGCGAAGCGAAGCGAAAGCACGCGCGAAGGCGAGAAATCCAAAACTTAACAATAAGCTTTGTGGTCTGTACAAGTGTAAATATTTTTAATACCACAAAGTATAACGTCTACTATACCTACTATTGGTACCTAAACTGCATATAAATGGATGATAATGATCACTTCGTTACTTATTTCCTCGCCCTCCTTTCTTTCCGCTATTGTTAAATTTGTTACCTCTCCCTCCACCCCGGCCTTGTCCTCCACCGCGGCCGCCTTTCTTTTGCGAACCCGGAGTGCGCTGCTGTTGTTGCTGCTGCTGATGCTGTTTCTTCTTCATCTCCGAGGCTGGCGCCGGTGGTTCGAGCTCGCCTTCTTCTGCTTCGCCCTCCTCTTTCTCTCCCGTATTCTTCCCTGGTGGAACGTCAACCAAGAAAGACGCCGCGACTTCGTCCGATCCTTTCTTCTCCAACTTAGCCTCGCCAGTTTTTTGCTCGGTTGCTTTAGGCACAGTAGACGTGGGAGTAAACGGAGGTGCGTCTGGTTTCAACTTCTTTGTCGCCGTTTCGGGAGTGGCGACAGCAGCAGCGGCAGAAGGCGTAGATGCTGCGGATGGTTCTTCCATCGTCTTGCGTTTCGCCATCGCCATGCGTTGCTTGGTCTCCATGGCCGCTTTCTGCTTTTCGAGTAACTCTGCTTTCGTCTTCGCCATGATTTCTTCCAATTCTTTCTTACGTTTTTGCGCATCCACTGCGTTTCGCGGTGTGGCAGTATTTGCGGCTGCGGTAGTAGCAGTGCCAGCAGTGGTAGTCGTGGTTGCTGCTGGAGTCGATGTGAGTGGAGTTTTCGCAGTTGACGCTGTGCCGGTCGGAGCAGCAGCGGCAGGAGCGGCTGCGGCAGAGCCAAAGGGCGTCGATGGCGTGCCAAATGGTGCGGATGGTTTTCCAAACGGTGCCGTGGTGGACTTACTACCACTTCCAAACGCGGGCGTCGAAGTCGCCGCGGCACCGAATCCAGCGGATGGTTTCGAACCGAATATACCGCCCGTGGTTGGTGTTGAAGCCGCAGTTGGTGATGCTCCCGACGATTTCGTCGCAAATGAACTCAAGACAGAACCAAAAGCTGGTTTTGCCGAGAACGGCGCGACAGAAGAACCGAATGGTGACAACTTTGCAGCCGACGCCGCGCTACCAAACGGAGACGCCGTCGTTGTGGTGGTTTTGTCAGGCGCAGAAGCGGCCGCATCAGCAGAGGCAGCAGGTTTCTTCTCCTCTTGCTTTTCCTCTTGCTTTTCCTCTTTCTTCTCCGCCGGTTGCTCTTTGACAGAGGAAGGCGCGATGGTCACCGCCTTTGGCTTTCCTGTAGCCTCCTTCGGTTTTTCCGTGGTCGTTTGCGACGTTGGAGCACTTATCGTCGGTTGCTTTAACGCAGATTTAATGGGTTGAGCAGGAGCTACCGTTGTCTTTACTGCAGGAGCGCTCGCGGCAGCAGCCTTGGCAGCAGTTTCCACCGGAGCCGCCGGTTTTTTCTCTTCCACAGCAGGATTTTTCTCTTCAACGACAGGCTTCTTCTCTTCAACAGCCGGTTTAGCAATGTCAGCGGTAGCTTTAGTCGGGCTCTTTTTCTCAACAACTGCGGGCGTCACAGCTGCAGGCTTGGACGGTGTTGGTGTCGTTGTTGTCGTCGTCGTTGTCGTTGCAATGTCAGAAACTTTGCGCTTCTTGGATTGATCCGCTGCTTCTTTCTTGTCTTCGTCCATTGCCGTAGGGGCAGTGGAAGTGCCTGCGAGAGCGGTGACTCGAGAAAGAGTAGCTTTGGGGGATGGAGCTGCCGCAGTTCCAACGGCTGGTTTCTTCGCCAATGCTTCTTCCAACGCTTTCACTTTTGCCGCCAACTCTTCCTTCGACTTTTCCAAGACCTCCTTAGCAGACTCAAGCTCGACCAATTTGTCCTCAGCCTCTTCCGCCGACTGTTCAGCTTCAACCTTTTCTTTTTCCAACTTTTTCACGCGATCCAATTCTTCACCGCGTTTTTTCTTCCACTCTTCTAACTGTAATTTGTCCGGGTTCATAGCTTTCAGATTTTTCAGAGCCAAATCGAGTTGTTTCTTCACTTTGATCAAGCGCTCGCCTTGTTCGTCACTTTCCTTCTTGAGCTTCTCAAACTCGCTCTTCTCAATGAGATTCGAAGAATCCACCAATTTTGTCGCGCGCTCTTCCCATCGTTTTGCGTCTGCTTTGGCAGCAGTCAGCTCGGCCATTTTCGATTGCTGAGAAGCAGAGGATGAGTCTGCTCTCTCTTTCGCTTCTTTCAATTCTTTTGTCAACTTTTCCACCTTTGCATCTGCCTCCTTCTTCACTTGCTCCAGGGAAACTTTGAGACTGGCGTTTTCAGCATCAACTTGACTCATCTTTTCGAGCTTCGTGAGTAATGCTTTGTGTTCGGCTTCGGAAGTTGCGTTTGATTTCACTTTCGAAAGCGCATCGTTTGCTTCTTTGAGATCTTTCCAAGCCTTCTCGCACTCGCGCGTCCATTTGTCCTTTTCCGCCGCGAGCGTCTCGCATTTGGCCTCAGCGGATTCTTTTTCGCGACGCAAATAAGTCATGGCGTCGTTCCCATCGACGTCCATGTTATCACCCGAGGCTTTGTTCAACTGGTCCAACAAATTGGCGTTTTGCTTCTCAAGCTCCGCCGCTTTCGCTTCCGCTGAACGCTTTGCAACTTCGAGCGCACCTTTTTCGCTTTCGATGGCGTTCTTTATCGCCTCGAACTCTTCAGTTTTCTTCTTTAGTTCAGCCTTGACGGATTCAAGTTGTGCCGGTGATGTAGCGGGAGCCGTCGAAGCCGAAGTTGTAAGTTGTTTCTTCAACTTGTCGCATTCGACTTGTGCCTCTGAAAATTTTTTCTGGGCCTCTTTCAATTCCCCTAAAATTTTAGTCTTTTCTGCGGTTGCCTTGGTACTGTCTTCACTGAGTTTCGATACACTTTGTTTTGCTTGCTTCAACTCGTTTTCTTTCATCGCAGCGACACTGTTCATGGTATCGATTTGTTTTTGCAGCTCCGCGACGGCGGATTTGGACGCATCGTCTGTCGTAGCCTCTTGCTTTTGCGTCTCCGATACCTTCTTCGTCATCTCAGCCAACGCTTTGGAGACTTCGTTGTGAGTCGCCTCTAACGCCTCGTACATTTGTTTGAACTCGTTCATTCTTGCTTCGGCTTTATCGAACATTTGCTTGTGACTGACAGCTTCTCGCACGGCTTCAATCTTCTCTCGCTTCGCTCTTTCCGCGAGCTCTGTGGCTTTTTCGGCGGCATCCTTTAGAAGTTTTTCGCGTTTCTTCACCGCTTCGTCGTCCGTCGGTGTCGTCGCATCCATGGATTGAGATAACATTTTCTGCGTCGTCGTGAGGTTGGCGCTGCCAGTTGCTACTGCTGCTCCTACTCCACCACGATTGATTGCTTGCGCATTGAGCAAGCGCAACCTGTCCTCCGTTTTCTTCAGAGATTTCTCGAGCATCTCTGCCTTGGATTCCGCAACCTTCGCTCTAGTTTCTGCTTCGGATACTTTCGCGACTGCTTCGCTGCGCTTTTTCGCATCTTCCGCCGCTTCTCGAGCTGCATCGGCTGCTTTCTTCAAGTGAACGTTCAATTGTTCTCGGCAACGCTCTCGCTCCTCGTGCAATTCTACTTCCATTCGCGAGTGCGCCTCGCGGATACGTTTCGTGTCTTCTGCTAAACGATCGCGCTCACGTTCTAAAGCAGACAATTTTGCCGAGGAAACAGATACTGACGCGTCCATGGACGCTTCTATTCTCGCCGCACGCGACTCGACAATTGCGAGTTGCTCAGAAAGTCTCGCTTCACTGGTCTCGATGGATACCTTTTCGGCTTCGAGCTTCGCCACGCGCATGTCGCCAATTGCTTTCGCAGATTCTGCCGCTTCAAGCGCGATTTGTGCATTCTTCAACGCTTGCTCTTTGTCGATGATTGTCTTCTCCACCGCTTGTTTTTCGCGCGAAATATCGTCCAAAGCTTTTCGGGATTCTTCGCATTCTCGCATCCAACGATCGGCGTTGTGCTTTTCCCGTTCCACAGTCTCCTTGGCTTCGATTGCCGTCGCTCGATCGTTGGCAGCGCGCTCGCGGAACTCTTCGAGTTTCGCAACCATGGATTCGATCTCTTTTCTCGCATTGCGCTTGATGCTTTCAACTTCATCGGCGACAACATCCAATTGATTTTGTAGATTTTGGTTTTCGTTCGAGAGCGCAACAATTTGCATGTTATTCTCTTCTTGATCACTACCGCCGTGAAGGACGAGCGCCCCACTCTTTGCATTTGGCGAAGCACCCGCCGCCGCCGCTAGGACCATTTGGCCTTTTCCTAACGGACTTGTTCCAATATCCATGGCGTCGTCGACGTTCTCACCAGTCGCTCTTGCGTATAAACTCTTGTACAAATCTCTTTGCCTGGCGATGGATTTCACAACGTTCTCTTGTTCGTCCCGTCTGGTCTTTAATTCGAGCAATTGCTTTTCCGTCTCTTCGCGCAATTGTGCTAACTTTACCTCGTACTCTCTTTTAGCGTCGACTTGTTCGTGCTCGTTCTTTTCACTCAACTCGCGAATGACAAATAACATCTCTTGATTTTTCTGTTGTAACTCGGCGATGTCTCGGAAATCGACCAGTCTCGAGGTGATTATTTCCGAAACTGATTGTTGAGAATTCGCTGGACTTGGTTCTGGCACAGCAATAGCCGGCGAACCTTTCAATTCGTGCACTTCGTTGAGTGTCAACGCGAGTTGGCGAGATAAATCTGCCGCTTGCGAACGCAACGCGTGACTCTCGCGTTCTCTCGAGCGGTGTTCTTCTCGCATCTCGTTCACCTCTCGACGTAAACTGTCTGTCTCCGTCAAAGCATCAGCCAGTTTAATCTCCAGTCGTTCGTTTTCTTCCAACGCTAAATCGTGCATGTTCTCCATCTCTCTCAATTCGGGCGCTTTGGCAGTTAATTCGGCGACAATATCGTTCAATTTCGCCTCTGCGTCGACGCGCTTCGCGCGTTCCATCTGCGCGGCGTTTTCTTGTTCGCGATACAACTCGTACGCTTTGACGAGCGTCAACCCATCTTTGGTCAACTTTTGCTCGATCGCCGTTTTGGACAATCCGCTCAACATCTCGTCGTCAGTCAATTTCCACTCATTCGTCTTCCTGTACTCCGCGACTTCCTTCTTCAATTGTTTTTCTCTCTCCAAACACTCGTCCAAATCCATCTCCAATTGCTCAATCTTTTTTTGCGACACCGCTTTCTCACTCATCCTCGCTCTCGATGCCTCCTCTCCGGCCTCGGTCGTTTCCTTTAAGATTTTCTCAAGTTTCTCAATCTTCTCCAACCTTTCTGATTCTTTCGATTCCAACAATTCCGCCACCCTTTTCGCCGCTCTCAACTCGGCTTCGTACGAATCTCTCTCCCTCGCCGCCGCCGTCTTCAAGCTCACCACGTCGTTCGACATCTTCTCAAACTTTGCCGATACAGTTTCCAACGCCTCGGATTTAGTCGCCAGCGTCTTTACTAGTCTCACTTTTTCAGAAACCAAATCTTCAATCTTCTTTCTCGACCCGGCGACGTTTTCTGCGTCTTCTCTTCGCGCCCGAAACAACTCCTCGCTCTTCTTCTCCAGCTCCGATTGTAACCAACTGTTGTGCTCGTCGGTCAAACTCTTCTCTTTCTCTGCTCTCTGTTTCGCGATTTCCAACGCTTTCGCTTTTTGCTCCAGATCTCTGCCCGTTTGTTCCGTCTCTGATTTCTCTTTCGCGTACGACTCGATCTTCCGCAAGTACGACTGCACGAGTTCATTCTTTTCTCGAATCTCCGAGTTTTTCTGCTCGAGACGGTCGAGAAGTTCGCGCTGAGAGGCGTGCGTTTGCGCTAATTCCGTCTGTCGTTTGTCGAGTGATTATCATTTTCGAGCGGGTCGTCAGTGAATCGAAGACATCTGAGAACAGAGAGAGAGAGAAAGAGAGAAACGAAGGGAAGGAAGAACAAACAAAAACGAATCGATTTTTCCCCCACCAACAAAAACGACCCCGGAAAAAAAACAAGAAGCGCGGCTCATACCTTCATCTTCCCTTCCTCTCTCTTCCACCCGTCTCTCTCCTCTTCCTCTCTCTTCCGTTCCACCTTAACCCGTTTCAACTCCCTCTCCAACGCCTCGCCGTTTCGCATCGAAACGGAAAGCTCCTCGTTTTTCTCGGACAAAAGCTTCGATTGGGACTCCCAATCTCTTTTTATTTTCACCAGCTCTTCGCGAACTTTTTTCAGCTCTTCCGCGGCGGCAGAAGACGCGGAAGACAAAGGCATCGTGGCGTTGTGTGTGTGTGTATATATATATATCTTCTGAGATCTCTCTTTCTCTCTCTCTTCTATTCGCCGTGTTGTGCTGTAAAATGGCGAAAACTTTTTTTCTTTTTCGAAATTTTTTCTTTCTTCGCATCAAAAGTTTGCCTTTTTTCTCCCTCCTTTTCCCCAAAGAGAGAGAGAGAGAGAGGTCTCGTAATAAGAAGAAGAAGAAGAAGAAGAAGAAGAAGAAGAAGAAGAAGAGCGCATCACCGCAACGGGCCACCATAATAAAAAACGATTTAGAGAGAAAAGGATTTTTCTTAGCGCGCGTAGATAGACACGAGAGAAGATAAAATGGTCCTTCTCGACAACGACCAATTCCTGACGGAGATGACGAAAATGTACCAGCGCAACCGCGAGAAAGGCTCGGTGTGGACGACGATGAAATCGTCTCTGTGCTTGAACCGACCGAAGAGAAACGCGCCGAAATTAACGAAAGAGGAAGAGAAGGCGCGGCGGTGCTGTTTGGTGCGCTGCACGGACGGGAAGAAGAAAATTAGCACGCGAGTGTACTCGGCGAAGGCGGAGAAGTTTGCCGCAGAGTTTACGCTCGTGCAAAAAGCGAGCATGGACGGTTTGAAAGGGAAGGAGAAAAAGAAAAAAGGAGAGAAGAAAACGACGCAGAAACCTTCCGCAAACGCCGCGAACGCCGCCGCCGCCGCGGGTGGTGGTGGTGGTGGTGGTGGTGGTAACAAAAAGAAAGGGAAGAAGAAGTAACGCCACCCGCTCGCGGCGTACTCTCGCGACCCCGACAACGACTCGCGCGGCGCGGACGACGAAGAAGAGGTCAAAACGCTTCCGCAGAATATAAATAACGCGACGAGTTTAAGAGAGAGAGAGAGAGAAAAAAAGATTTTGACACAGATA
>Ga0181602_10002337_pt1 | contig 15973 bp, 14 predicted proteins | sample 041ome_14_FD_148640 | JGI IMG/M metagenome (GOLD analysis project Ga0181602, IMG submission 148640) | Coastal salt marsh microbial communities from the Groves Creek Marsh, Skidaway Island, Georgia - 041408US metaG (spades assembly) | ecosystem: Environmental > Aquatic > Marine > Intertidal zone...
CTGAAATCGATCACGGCTTATCGCGAGCTCGAATCAGATTTTGCGCGCGACGGCGACCATTCCCCCCATCGGATTTCCCAATTTGCCGATACGCTCGAGCAAGAACAGTTCACTCAGGAGCTGCAACTGATCGGCACCCATGAGCGGCTGGGCTGGATCGTGGGGCTCTATTACTTTTCTGAGGACGGAGACAACGTCAATACCCTCGACTTTACCGTTTCAAACTTCCGCTCGGGCGGCGCTTTCGACAACACCTCTTGGGCCGCGTTTGCGCAGGCCACCTTTGATATGACAGACCGGTTGCACCTGACGCTTGGCGGGCGGTACACCGACGAGGACAAAGCATTCACTCCCGACCAAATCATTTATAACAATTACTTTGCCGGCATCAGCAATGTGGTACCTCCTGGCAATCCGCTGGCGGCGCTCGACGCGCCGTTCCTACAGGCCGGGTCACGCATCTTGCCCCTGCTGGAAAAGGAAATATCGATTTCGGAGTTCACCCCTATGGCGAACCTGTCTTTCGATTTAAATGACAGCATCATGCTCTATGCGACCTATTCCGAGGGCTTTAAATCAGGTGGCTTTACGCAACGGGTGTTTCCACCCATCGTGCCACCGTTTACCGCCCCCCCGGGCACGCCGGATATCGACTTGATACCAACTTACGAGCCCGAGTTTGTTGAGGTGCTTGAAGCTGGCTTCAAAATGAATTTGCTCGACGGCCGCCTCAAGTTAAACGGCGCCTTCTTCCAGACTGACTACGAAGAACTGCAGGTACAGGTATTTAACAGCGTCGCGCCAGTAACCCAGAATATCGGGGAGGCCAGCATTGAAGGTTTCGAGGTGGAACTGTTTGCTTCGCCAGCTGAGGGGTGGTTCGTTGAGGGCAGCCTCTCACTGTTGAATGCGGAGTATGACAGTATCGACACCGCCAATACTTTGATTTTGCAGAGCAACGAGTTTGAGCGTGTGCCAGAGACCACCGCCAGTCTCGGCTTGTCCAAAGAATTTTCGCTCGGCGAAACGGGCACCCTTTTGTTACGCGGCGACTGGAGCTATCGCTCTGAAACTTTCAACGACGCTTACAATACGCCGTCACTCGAGACAGATTCCTACAGCCTGATCGACGCCAGCGCACGATGGACTAATGTTGATGGCGATTGGACGGTCATTTTATCCGGAACTAACCTCTCGGACGAGGAGTACCTCGAAACCGGCGTTTATGGCACTGCCTTCCAATCGCTCGAGGGCGTCTACAACCGCGGCCGACAGTGGCGACTTGAGGTTCGCAAATCTTTTTAAGTTAACGCGCCCGCCCGCGCGGTATGTGCAGGCGGGCTCATCTATTTCAGGAGGCTCCGCATGGCTAGAGTTGCCCTGCCCAAACCCGAGCATGTGACCGACCCAGCGGTGGCCGAGATCTTTGCCTGGGTCACTGAAATGGAAGGCAGCGTGCCAAATCATTTCTATGTTGAATTGAACTTTCCCGAGTTTTTCACTGCCAAGCTGGGCGCCACCAAAGTGCTCTGGCAAATGGGCGAACTGTCCATGGAAGAAATTCAGCACGTCGGCATTCTGGTATCGCAGGCCAATGGCTGCCCCTATTGCACCGCCGCTTTCTGCACCATCCTCAACTATGGCTTGGGTACCGCTGAGGACTATGTCGGCTCACTGTTGCAGTCGGGTTTGGATGCCATCGAGGGAGAACGCCTCAACGCGATACTAAGCTACGCGTTGCAGGTTAACGGCGACCCAGCCGCGGTCAGTGACGACCAGGTACAGGCGTTGCGAGATCAGGGTCTCACAGACAAAGGGATTGTGCAGTTAACCCATGTGGTCAGCGATTTCTCCTCTTACAACACGCTGAACCTCGCGCTCGATACCGACTACGACTATCGTGACTTCTGGAAAGAGCTGGCCGGTTTTGGCACGGCCTAGCGCATCAGTCTATGAATAAAATCTCACGGCGCGATTTTATCAACGGCACCTCGGTGGGAGTCGGCATGGCCGCGGCGATGCCGCTGCTGGGTGTTCAAGCCAGCACAACCGGTTATTACCCCCCTGCTCTAACAGGGTTACGTGGTAGCCATCCCGGGGCCAACACCCACGCCCACAACCTCGCCTGGCAGGCTTCTCATGAGGTAGGGCCATCCCGAGACACCGGCGAAGCCTATGACCTCGTTATTGTCGGCGCCGGGCTCAGTGGCTTGGCCAGCGCCTACTTTTATAGAGAGCGGTTCGGACCAGACAGCAAAATTCTAATTCTCGATAACCACGATGACTTTGGCGGCCATGCCAAACGCAACGAGCACACCATAGACGGCCGGGGGCTCATTTCTTATGGCGGCTCACAAACTCTGGTAGAACCGAGATCGGCCAGCGCGATCATGCAAACGTTATTCAGCGACGTGGGAATCGACCTACAACGTTTTGATACCGCCTTTGATCAGGGCTTTTACAGGCGCCACGGGCTCGGCGCCACGACTTACTTTAATGCGAGGCACTTCGGCCGCAACACGCTCGTGCGGCATCCGTTTTGTAATTACTACAATTACCTTGAAGGCTTGCCCGGCGCCGCTATTTCTGATGAAGCTGCGGTGGCGCAAACGCCGCTGAGTGATCGCGGTAAACAGCAACTATTGAGAGTCCTCAAGGGTGGTTTACATACGCTCAACCTCGCTAATCACGACCTCGAGCGCTACATTGAAACCACCAATTACTTTGACTATCTGAAACAGACTTTAGGGGTAGAGGACTCTCAGGTACTGCAGATGGCGCGCCACTCGGGCATCGACTGGTCCAGCGCGGGCGCCGAATTGCTTACCATCGCAGAAGCCAGGGAGTGCGGTGCGCTGGGCTTTGCGCCGGTGCCGGTTTACGACGTGGACAACCCCTACATACACCACTTCCCAGACGGCAATGCGGGCGTCGCGCGAGCCCTGGTGCGCCACCTGATTCCAAGTGTCGCGCCCGGCAATAACGCCGAGGCGCTGGTCAATATGCGATTTAACTACCAGGAGTTGGACCGATCCGACCAGCACGCCCGCATCCGGCTCAACAGCACGGTTGTGAATGTCCAGCATCAGCGAGGCACCCAGAGTCGCGATAGCATCGCCGTGAGTTATGTTCACGATGACACACTGCATGGGGTGTCGGCCAAGCATGTGGTCATGGCCTGTTACAACATGATGATCCCCCACATTGTCTCGGATTTGCCCGAAGCTCAGGCCGATGCACTCAGGCAACAAATGAAAAGTCCCCTCATCTACACCACGGTTGGCCTGCGCCACTGGCGGGCGCTACAAGCGCAGGGGCTCGGTCTTGCGATGTGTCCGGGCAACATGCACCAGACCGCGTTTATCGATTTTCCTGTGAGTTTGGGCGGCTACGAATATACACAAAGTCCCGACGACCCCTGTGTCATTCAGATGATCAGTTGCCCTTACAGCGAGGAGATAGGCAAGCCTCGTGCCGAGCAATATCGGGAGGCGCGTTACCAGATGCTGAGCCGACAATTCTCCGACTACGAAAGCGAAATCCGCGAGCACCTGAGCGGCATGCTTTCATCGGACTATTTTGATTTTGATAGCGACGTTGCCAGTATAACGGTGAATCGTTGGGCACACGGCTATACCGTGGCGGGACCGGGCAATTCAGTCGAGATTGGCAGAGCACCCCATGGCCGCATCACCATTGCCAATTCCGACTCGGCGCCTGCGGCGGATGCCATCGCAGCTATGGAAATGGGGCACCGAGCAGTCGGTGAGCTACCTGCCTAAAAAAAGGCATCGCCGCTCAAGACTCGCCCGTAATCTCTGATATTGGCGGGGACGGCGCTAAACCGAGTGGGTGAGGGCTTAAACCCCGCTAATGTGGTGACAACTCTGGACATTCACCCCGCCATATCTTGCGCGCGTTATCGCATTAAGGATCGTCGTCGCGATTAGGCTGCTCCATATTGGCGGCAGCCAGGAGCAGCAGGCCGGCCAAAATACCGAGGTTCTTCACAAAATTCTGTGTCTCACGCTCGGGATTAACGTCTTCGTAAACGTTCCAGAAGTCGTGCAGGTTCACATTGATCAATAAGATCATCACAACAAATCCAAGAGCACACACCACTACCTGCCTGTTCAAGATCAGGCACAGACCCCCGGCTATCTGAAACAAGCCCGAGATGACAAGCAAGGGAGGCACCATGGACATTTCATGGACGTCCATCAGCTGGATATGGCGATCCCAGGCCGCGAACTTCGCAATACCGGGTAACAGGAAGTAGAGCCCGAGTAAGACCCGCCCTACGCTCATCACGGTATCCCGCATGGTTACGACCTCTTTCGTTCACCGCTAGATTCACCTAGCCACTAAGGTAAACCCATCTGCACCGGCTAGAAAGGTGGCGCTCGTGTAGCCACGGGCCCGCCACAGCAATAAAACCGCCATATTGCGCTTGGCGGCGGTCCATCGGACCCAAAACAACCCGCGGGGATCAACACATGGCACAGATACAACCAGGGGCACCCTCCTCTAACTTTTTTCTGGAGGGCAACTTCAGCCCCGTGGCCGAGGAGCGCGACGCCAAGGAAATGGAAGTGATCGGTTCGATCCCTACCGATTTGCAAGGGCACTTCTTTCGCGTGGGGCTCAATCCGGTTCACGTTTGCAGCGAGGCGGCTTACCACACCTTCGACGGCGACGGCATGATTCATGCGATTGAGTTTCATGAGGGCCAGGCCCGCTACCGCCCAGTATCTATCGGCAGAGCTTGGAAAACTCTAGTTCAGGGGTATCTCACTGATGCGGAAGTGGACACCAGCATCAACTTGCTTCAGCACGCCAACAATCTGGCTCTCCGTAAATCGTGACTTCTTCATTGCAGCCTCCTGTGCTCATTCTCACAGAAAACTCCAATCCGCGATGTCTCAGATTAGGGGAAGTGGACACAGGCTGGGTACGTGCTCAATAAGTATTTTTTCGATGTGACGCAGCAATGTTTGCGTCTTGAGTCGAGGTAGAGGCTGACTTATTTTACGGGCTGTGAGTCCCATTGCTCCCAATTAATTGTCCTGCCAGGGTAAGCGGGGTTTTCAAAAGGCCAGTTTGACGCCAACCAACGTTGCACGACATCGAAAAGATCCTGGTCAAGATCATCCGCCGACTCACTCTCCCGCACCCATAAAAACACTTCGGCGTCGTGCCCTGCTTTGTCAGTGGGGTAAAAGTAAACACAGCCGAGCACCTGGGATTCATCAGGCGCCACCACTGTGTAGGCAAATGAAGTGCGGTTCTGGAACTCCTTCTCGTGCCATCCGAGATCAACGAGATTTTGTCTGAAGGTCAGTGCAGCCGGCCATCCGCTGTCGGGCCATACTTTGCTGAGACGTTCGGCGCTTGAGGTAACCGCCTCAAAATCCTTGTCGACATCATCGATAGACAGCATACGTAGCGTGAAGTTCGCCGTCACCAAATCGCTTGGAACAACAAATTCCGCAGGTACGAATTGACGTTTTGACCGAGCACCCATGATCTTACCTAAGGAACGCGAGCGACTATTCCCACTCAATCGTGGCGGGCGGCTTGCCGGAAATATCGTAGGTCACACGGGAGATGCCCGAGATCTCGTTGATGATGCGGTTGGACACCGTCTCCATCAGCTCATAGGGTAAATGCGCCCAGCGGGCGGTCATGAAATCGATCGTCTGCACCGCGCGGATGGCAATCACCCACTCATAACGACGGCCATCTCCCACCACACCGACAGACTTAACGGGCAGGAACACCGCGAAGGCCTGGCTGGTTTGATCGTACCACCCGGCATTTCGCAGCTCTTCGATAAAAATAGCGTCGGCGCGCCTGAGTAGGTCGGCGTATTCTTTTTTCACCTCACCAAGAATCCGCACGCCAAGACCTGGCCCGGGGAACGGGTGGCGGAACACCATATCGCGCGGCAGCCCCAACTCGAGACCGATGCGACGCACCTCGTCTTTAAAAAGTTCGCGAAGCGGCTCTACCAGCCTCAACTTCATGTCCTCAGGCAACCCTCCCACGTTATGGTGGGATTTGATGACGTGGGCCTTGCCGGTCTTGGCGCCCGCCGACTCGATCACATCGGGATAAATCGTTCCTTGCGCCAGCCATTTTACGTCGGTGATTTTGGCCGCTTCTTCATCGAAAACTTCAATAAAGGTATTGCCAATGGCTTTGCGTTTGGCCTCCGGGTCGCTGACCCCTGAGAGCTTTGCCAAAAAGCGATCTTCGGCATCGGCCCGGATGACTTTCACGCCCATGTTCTGGGCAAACATGGCCATGACCTGATCACCCTCATCGAGCCGCAAGAGGCCGTTATCCACGAACACACAGGTGAGTTGATCGCCAATGGCGCGGTGGAGTAAAGCCGCCACCACCGAGGAATCAACTCCACCCGACAAGCCCAACAATACCTTGTCTTGCCCAACCTGCTCGCGCACCCGAGTGATGGCGTCCTCGACAATATTTGCGGGCGTCCACAGTGCCTCGCAGCCACAAATATCGAGCACGAAATGGGTAAAGAGCGCCTCACCCTGCAAGGTGTGTGTGACTTCGGGATGGAACTGAATACCGAACCAGGGCTTATCACGATGTGCCATACCGGCAATGGGACAGCTGTCAGTCTCGGCGATGAGTTCAAAATCCGGCGGCAGCTGGGATACCTTGTCGCCATGACTCATCCACACATCCAGCAGTTGCCTGCCGTCGACATCGGTTTGGTCGGCCAAATCCGCCAGCAGGCCACCCGCTGAAGTTCTGCGAATCTGCGCGTAGCCAAACTCGGACGTATCCGAGCCCTCTACTGCACCGCCCAGCTGCTCGGCAAGGGTCTGCATGCCATAGCAAATGCCGAGAATCGGTACATTCAAGGTAAATACGCACTCGGGCGCGCGTGGGGACCCCGGAGCAGTGACGGACTCAGGCCCTCCGGACAGGATAATCCCACTGGGACTAAACGACTCGATATCGTGTTCGGATGAATCCCACGGAATGATCTCGCAGTAAACTCCAACCTCACGAACGCGGCGGGCGATCAATTGAGTGTATTGCGAGCCAAAATCGAGAATCAGCAGTCGGTGGCGATGAATATCCTGCATCACGCAATCAATTTCCGATTAATACGACTCACTGGGGGGGCAACCTCACTGCGTTACCGCACAGGGTAATTCGGTGCTTCCTTGGTAATGGAGACATCGTGTACGTGGGATTCAGACATACCGGCAGAAGTAACGCGCACAAACTGTGGCTCGGTGCGCATCTTCTCCATGGTGGCGCAGCCCGCGTATCCCATGGCGGAGCGAACGCCTCCCATGAGCTGATGAATAATCGCTGACACCGGTCCTTTGTAGGGCACTCGGCCCTCAATGCCTTCGGGCACCAGCTTCTCGGCACCCACACTTGAATCCTGAAAGTACCGGTCGGAGGAACCCTGATTCTGCGCCATGGCACCAATAGAGCCCATACCACGATAGGATTTATAGGTGCGGCCCTGATACAGCTCAACTTCACCGGGTGCCTCTTCGGTCCCCGCGAACATACTGCCCATCATCACCGCGTCGGCGCCCGCAGCCAGCGCTTTAGCAAGGTCGCCCGAGAATCGAATACCGCCGTCGGCAATAACCGGAATCCCAGCATCACCCAGGGCCTCGGCCACCGCTGCGATGGCGGAAATCTGCGGCACCCCAACGCCGGTGACAATTCGAGTGGTACAGATGGAGCCCGGACCAATACCTACCTTGACCGCATCGGCGCCGGCCTCACTCAACGCCAGCGCAGCCTCTGCAGTGGCGATATTGCCACCGATCACATCAATCTGCGGATATGTCACCTTGATCATGCGGACGCGATCCAGCACATTTTTAGAGTGCCCGTGGGCCGTATCGACCACCAGCACATCGACGCCTGCGCGAATGAGCGCGTCGACTCGCTCATCGGTGTCGGGGCTGGTTCCCACCGAAGCGCCAACACGAAGCTGGCCAAAACCGTCTTTACAAGCATGGGGAAAAGACTCGGCCTTATCGAAATCCTTGACGGTAATGAGTCCTTTCAAGCCAAAGTCATCATCCACCACTAATATTTTCTCAATTCGGTGTTCGTGTAGGAGCCTTTGCACCTCTTCTTGCGGCGCACCCTCCTTCACGGTTACCAATTTTTTCTTGGGCGTCATAATGGCGGATACCGACTGATCGGTATCGGTCTCAAAACGAATATCCCGCCGGGTTACGATGCCCACGAGATTCCCCTGATCCATCACCGGCACGCCCGAAATGCCGTTAGCGCGGGTCAGATCAATCAACTGGGCAATGCTGGCAGTGCTTTCAATCGTGATCGGGTCCTTAACCACCCCACTCTCGAACTTCTTGACCCGACGGACCTCCTCGGCCTGCTCGATAATGGTCATATTTTTGTGAATGATCCCAATGCCCCCCTCTTGTGCCAGCGCAATCGCCAGCCGCGACTCAGTCACGGTGTCCATCGCGGCCGATACGAGCGGGATATTGAGCGGGATGTTGCGCGTCAGGCGCGTAACCAGCGATACGTCCTTGGCGGTGACCTCGGAGTAGCCAGGCAGGAGGAGCACGTCGTCGAAAGTCAGCCCTTCGTGTGCGATTCGGAGCATGTTGGCCTCGTCGTACCCGATTGGTCGCGGTGCACCATATCGGGTTTCCCCAAACGCGCTAGTATACAGAGGGTCCATTGGTGCGACAATCACACTCATGGCCACGTCTGAGTCATTACAGTAGCGAAACGACTGATTGCCCATGCAGAGCACGTCTCCACAACCTCTCGCACTGTCCGTAAGCGAGCTCAACCGAGAGGCGAAGCATCTTCTCGAAACGCATTTTGACTGGGTCTGGGTAGAAGGAGAGATCGGCAATTTCACCGCAGCCAGCTCGGGCCATTGGTACTTCACTCTCAAGGACGAGGATGCTCAGGCTCGGTGCGCGATGTTCAGACGCGCCAACAGCCGGATCAAGTATCGCCCCGTTCAGGGAGAATCGGTGCGTATCAGAGCCCGCGTCTCGTTATATGAGGGCAGGGGCGAATTTCAGCTCATCTGCGAACACATGGAACCTGCCGGGGCGGGCGCACTGCAACTCGCCTTTGAGCAGCTTAAAGCCCGGCTGGCTCAGGAAGGGCTTTTTGCTACCGAAAGCAAACAAGCTATTCCCTCTGCAGCTCAGCATATTGGAGTCGTGACGTCCGCCACCGGCGCAGCACTGCAAGACATTCTCACTGTGCTTAACCGACGGAGCCCCCACAGTAAAATTTATGTGTTCCCCGTAGCTGTTCAGGGAGACGGAGCCGCGCTTCAGATCGCCGAGGCCATTCATCTCGCAGACCGGCTGCACAAAGAGCAAGTCTTGCCACTCGACGTGCTGGTGGTGGGTAGAGGCGGCGGGTCATTGGAAGATCTCTGGTCGTTTAATGAAGAGATCGTAGCGAGAGCGCTTTTTGCAGCCACTATTCCCACGGTCTCTGCGGTAGGCCACGAAACCGATTTCAGTATTGCCGATCTTGCCGCGGATACCAGGGCAGCCACCCCCTCGGCGGCGGCAGAGCTGATTTCGGCAGACCAGGCTGAACTGCTACAGGTTGTCGACGGAATGTCCGGCCGTATGGCGCGATCCGTTCATCGTTTACTTGCCGAGCACACCACGCGCCATAGCGTCTTACGAAAGCGGCTCAGGGACCCGGGGTTCGCTATGAAACAGCAAAAATTGAACCTACAGCGACTACGTGCATCTCTGCATCAGAGCGTGCGCCAACACCTCGCCACCGCTCGGAGCGATTCCCGACAAACCTACTTGCGGTTGCTCGCCCATCACCCCCGCCACGCTTTAGCCAGGCACCGATCTCAATTGACGCCGTTATACCGGCAACTGGCGCTACACATGCAACACCGTCTCAAAGACGTCAAAGCTGAGGCCACGTATAAGCAATCCCTGCTCCGATCACTCGGGCCAGAGCACATTTTAGGCCGGGGCTACGCCATCGTGACTGACAGCAGCGGAAAGGTAGTGCGGCAAGCGCAGGATACGGCGGCCGGCGACGCGGTGAAGGTGCGCCTGCAGCAAGGCACTCTCACCGCACAGGTGACGGGCCAATCTTCGGATTAATTAATACTTGGCGGGTAGCCGATTACTGATAATGATGCACTGCCTTTCAAAACAGATCTATTCGCCGATCATTAGGTCGTGGCGCTCGCTCGCCACCCTCTTCCACGCGGCACCGATGAGCCAGCGATGTCTCACCGAGTCAGTTTTTTAGGAATAGACGACAAGTACTCGGCTATCTGCCCGCATACCCTAGCTGCCGCCAGGCCTCATAAACGGCAACCGCAACGGCGTTCGAAAGGTTAAGGCTGCGGCTGCCCGACAGCATGGGCAAACGAACAATGTGAGCAGGTTCAAATAATGCAAGCAACTCGGGTGACAGGCCTTTTGTTTCGGAACCAAAAACTAAAGAATCTCCAGTCTGGTACCTGAGATCAGAGTGCGCCACCTCACCACAGGTCTCTACAGCGATAAGTCGACGCTCAGCGTGAGCATCAACATACGCCGGCAGCGACTCCCAGGCTTGCACGTTGGCAAACTCGTGGTAATCAAGCCCTGCGCGCCGAAGTCGCTTATCGTCCATCTCAAATCCAAGCGGCTTAATGACGTGGAGAGACGCCCCGGTATTCGCACAGAGGCGGATGATATTGCCCGTATTAGGCGGGATTTCGGGTTGGCACAGCACGATGTGCATCTCAGACATAGGTCAAAGTCAAAACAAGCCAATGCATGGGAACAACACGTTTATCCGGACGCCACAGCAGGGCTACAAACGCGGCAGGGCGGCGTTCTGCGGGGCACACTCACCGCGCAGTTGGATGGGCCAATCTCCCTATTACTTAATACTTGGCGGGTAGCCGAGTATTGATAATGATGTGCCGTCCTTCAAAGCGGATGTACTCGCCGATGGTGAGGTCTTTGAGAATTCTCGCCACCATTTCCCGCGAGGCACCGACGCGATCTGCGATGTCTTGCTGAGTCAGTTTTTCGGGAATAAACAGGGTGCCATCACCGCGCTCTTCGGCCAGATCCATCAGCACATTGGCAACACGCCCATAGACATCCTGCAACGCCAGACTTTTTACATCGGCTGTCAGCTTACGGACGCGCCCGGCGAGGTTGCTGATCAGCTGCTTGGTGATACCGGGGTGATCCTCCAATACACCAGAGAAATCCTCCTTCATGACGATACGAAATTCTGATTTTTCGACCGTTCGTACCGAGGCCGAGCGGGTTGAATCGTCGAGCAGCGCGAGCTCCCCAAAATAATCCCCGGGGCCGAGGGTATTCATGATGAACTCTTTACCGTTTTTGTCGCTGCAGTAGACCTTGACCTTGCCCGACTCGATCACAAAGAGCGAATCTGCAGGGTCATTTTCGTGGATTACAACGGTATTTTTGGGGAAAGCCCTCGTTGTACTGCTCGCCGCAAGTGCCTTTAGCTCTTCGTCAGACAAGCCGTGAAATATTTCCACTTGATCTAACATAAATAATGTGTCCCGCTCACTCCACAAGTTAGTGCGATACTACCCCATCAATTGCGCATCGCCTATCCCCAGTATGCGACAGCTTCGCATCACAGTGTTCATCGGTATACTGATGACGCATGGCTTGAAAGAAGGTGACAGTGAGCACTGATACAGATCAACCCGTGGCGTGGGCATATCGCATTCTCGCCTCTGCCGAACCATTTCTCGCCGCAACCGCTCGCCCAACCGTGTCGATCGAACCGCCGACGGACGCCGACGTTTTGGCGCTTAAAGAGGGTTTGGTTCGGGTTTCAGAACTGCTGCACACGCCCACATCCGACCTCAACCACGACCTGTTGAATGTGATTGGGGCTATCCGCGGCTACGCCGAGATGTTGCAGGAGGATGTGACCCTACTCCATCCAGCGCTGGGCCGAACCCTACCGGCGGTGCTGTCCAGCGTCGGCAGCACCCCATCAATAATGGACGCCCCAGAAGGGGTGCCCACTAGTGTCACTGATCAAAAAGACGCAGGCGTGATTTTGGCTGTTGACGACATGCCCGAAAATCGCGAACTCATCAGCCGATTGTTATCCCGGGCCGGTCATACCGTGATTTCGGCGGAGTCGGGAGAAGAAGCCCTCGAACTGCTGGAAACACGCGGCGTGGATGTCGTTCTGCTCGATCTGATGATGCCGGGCATCGGGGGCGCAGAAGTTCTCAGAAAAATGAAAGAGCACGAGGGTCTTCGCGCGACACCGGTCATTATGATCAGTGGACGTCAGGACATGGATCAAATCATTACCTGTATTCAGGCAGGTGCCGACGATTACTTGCTGAAACCCTTCAACCCCGTACTCCTTCAGGCGCGTATTTCGGCGGGAATCGAGCGCAAACGCTGGCATGACCGCGAAGAGGACTATCGCCATCAGCTCGAGCGAAACGAGCGTTTCATCAGACGCACTTTTGGGCGGTACCTATCGGACGATATCGTCGAGCAGTTGCTGGAGGCCCCAGAAGGACTCGAACTTGGCGGCGATTTGCGCGAAGTCACCATCATGATGTCGGACATCTGCGGCTTCACCAGCCTGGCCGAACACCTTCCGCCCAGGCAGGTGGTGTCGCTGCTGAATCGTTATTTCGAGGCAATGACCGCCATCATTTTTGAGCATCAAGGCACCATCGACGAATTTCTTGGGGATGCCATTCTCGCGGTCTTTGGCGCTCCCCGGCGACTCGATAATGACCCCGAGCGCGCTGTCCGCTGCGCGCTGGCCATGCGGGAGGCAATGGCTGCGGTGAACGCAGCCAATGAGGCCGCAGGCTTGCCAACGCTGAGCCAACGGATTGCACTGAACACGGGTACAGTCATTGCCGGCAATATAGGCTCGGAGCAGCGAGCAAAATACGGTTGTGTTGGACACGCGATGAACGTGACCTCGCGCATCGAGGGTCAAACCGAAGTGGACGAAATTCTGATCGCCGAGGCAACACGCCAGCTTCTGCCTGAGGGTATTTTCAGACTCGGCGAACCCAGAGAAATCATCGCCAGGGGCATTGAAGACTCAATCCTCACCTATCCAGTACTGGGGTTGCAGTAGTGATGGAGACGACGGGCCAGATCCTGCTGGTTGAGGACAACGAGGTGAACAGGAACATGCTTACCCGGCGGCTCGAGCGCGCCGGACACACCGTGATTACCGCCCCCGACGGCGAAACTGCTCTCAGCGTCATGCGAGAGAAGCACCCCGCTGTTGTACTGATGGACATGAATCTGCCGGTAAAGGATGGCTGGACCGCTTGCCAGGAAGCCAAAGTGGACGAGGCTATTCGTGATATTCCTATTATTGCCCTGACCGCCCATGCCATGGAAGAAGACAAAGCCCGGGCGTTGGCCGCAGGCTGCACTGACTTCGCTACCAAGCCGGTCGATTTCCCTGCCCTGCTCACCGTGATTGCGGCTGCTCTGAATGCGCACAGCTGACGTTGTCACACAACTGCGACCGCGTCTCAGTCTCCGTGGCCGACTGTATTTGTTCTCCGGCGCCATCCTCATTTTATTTGCCATCAACGTCGCCGTGTCGCTCTGGGGAAGTTTCGCGCGTAATGAAAGCTCGCTCGCCTACCAAGAAGCCGTCACCGCTGCACAACTAACCGCCGAGTTGGAGCAAAACCTTCAGAACAAGCGACAACAAGTGCTGGTATTGGCCACTTTGCGCGAGACGACGGATGACCCGCTGGAAGACAGTCAGCTCGATCAGGCGCGGGCCGACCTAGATATTATTGCCGAACGTCTTCGGCAGTTAGGTAATTACGGCGGCGAAGATCTTGAGGCCTACTATCGAAGACTGCATGACAGCACCACCACCCTGATAGAGCAGTGGCGACAGTTTTATATCCGCTACAACCAAACGGGCTCCACACCCTCAGTGGAAGACGCGCGCTCCTACAATAATGCCCAGCAGAGGCTCAGGGAGCTAGACCAGCGACAGTCTTTTATCGCGGTTCAACGCGCCACGGCGATTGATCGCACCATCACGCTGACCGATCAAATCACGGTCGTCGGATTCATTAGTTCTATTGCCATTACGCTGGCACTGGTGCTCGCCATGATACGCAGCACCAATGCCTCACTGACCCGAATGAAACGCGGCGTAGAGCGCTTCGGCTCTGGTGATTTGACCTACCGCATTGACGAACAGCGTGACGCCGGTGAAATCGGCGACCTCGCCCGCACGTTTAACGAAATGTCTACTAAACTGCAGACGGCTATTGAAGAAATGAATACCGCGAGAGCAGACGCGGACTCAGCGAACGCCGCAAAAAGCATGTTTCTGGCCAATGTGAGCCACGAGCTGCGAACGCCGCTAAACGCCATTATTGGCTACTCAGAGATGCTTCAGGATGAGTTGAGCGACGAAACAGAACTTAATCGCGAGCAATTTCACCATGACCTCGCCACCATTATTCTCTCAGGCAAGCAGTTACTGACTCTGATCAACGATATTCTCGATTTGTCGAAGATTGAAACCGGGAAGATGCAGGTCAGTTTCGAAGTTTTCAGCCCCGCCACCTTGCTGGTGCAGGTTTGCGATGCCCTCTCCCCCTTGCTGACTCAAAACAAAAACACGCTGGTGCTTAACATCGATAAAGACAACATGCGTGATATGAATAGCGATCGCGGGAAGCTACAACAAATCGTAACCAATCTTTTCTCAAATGCCTGCAAGTTCACCCAAGATGGACAGATCACTGTATCGGCATTTATGAATGAGCAGGCGCTTACCGTGACGGTAGCTGATACCGGCATAGGCATGACGCCAGCTCAACAAGCACGGGTATTTGAAGCATTTACCCAAGCCGAGGCCGACACGGGCCTAAAGTACGGCGGTACCGGCCTGGGCCTCGCAATTGTCAGGGAGTTTTGCACGATGCTGGGCGGCACTATTGAAGTGGAAAGCAAGCCCAACGAAGGAGCTCAGTTTCGTGTCAGGATTCCGGTTGACCCAGCGTAAGTTCCCGAAGTCGCTTCAACGCTTCCTCACGTTTTTCCAGTTCGACCTTCATCTGCGCATTGTCGGCTTGTGCCTCGGCAATCTGGTTCTGCAGATCAGCAATCAACGCCAGCAGTAACCGCAATGCAGAACCGCGTGCGCTAACCAAGTCGGTCTCATCGCTATTCGGCTGGAGATCTTGCGCAATAATGGCATCGATCAGATCCAGACCCGCGTTCGACTCTTGGCTTGCCTGGTCAAGTCCCGATGCGCCGTGCTGGGTGAGCGATTCACGCGCAGCCTCGTAGTCACCGGCCGCTAACTGCTGTAATGCGGCGTCGAAGTGATCGGTGGCAATCGGGCTGTCACAGGCGCACAAAGCGGCGTCAGAAAGCGCTTCCGCACTCGACGCTTTTGAGGAGGCCTCCTGCTGTGACTCGCTTCGAGTATTGTCAGGGGACAGTGCGCACCCGGTCATTAATACACCGATAATAAAAGGCAGAACCCAGACACGAAACCCGTGACGCACGAAATGAACCCCTGTCTCTTTCGTGGAGCTTAGCACTGAGCAGGCCGGGCACACCAGCGCAGTGCGCGACTCAAGCGCCCTGCTCGTGACGTAAGTGCGGAAACAGGATCACATCGCGAATGGAAGGCGAGTTGGTTAGGAGCATCACAAGCCTGTCGATGCCAATGCCCTCGCCCGCAGTTGGTGGCAATCCGTACTCTAATGCCCGGATGTAATCATGGTCGAAGTGCATTGCCTCGTCATCTCCCGCATCTTTTGCCGCGACCTGCTCACGAAATCGCTCAGCCTGATCCTCTGCATCATTGAGCTCGCTAAATCCATTCGCCAGTTCGCGGCCACCAACGAAAAACTCGAAACGGTCTGTCACAAATGGGTCGTCATCGTTACGCCGCGCCA
>Ga0181602_10002338_pt1 | contig 15971 bp, 9 predicted proteins | sample 041ome_14_FD_148640 | JGI IMG/M metagenome (GOLD analysis project Ga0181602, IMG submission 148640) | Coastal salt marsh microbial communities from the Groves Creek Marsh, Skidaway Island, Georgia - 041408US metaG (spades assembly) | ecosystem: Environmental > Aquatic > Marine > Intertidal zone...
TAAATAAATAAGTTTTTGATTGAATCGTGTTGTTGAATCCTCTCTCTTCTCCTCTTCTTTGAAATGCTGCGCGTTCAGTTAGTTCAACTCCTCCTCGGCGGCGAAGACGTTCGCGCCTAAACTTTCGCCGGTTTCACTTTTTGGTTCTTTTTGCTTGAGAATATCCATCGCCTTCGCCTCGCGGACTTTTAAGCGCCACTTTTGAACTTTCGCGTTGGCATATTTCGCCGCGTGCACTTTCACCTTTAACGTCTCTTCTTTCTCTTTCAGCTCGATCGTTTTCTTCTCGCACATCTTCCTCGCGTCCGCGTTGCTCTCGAACGTCACGAAACAAAAACGTTCTTGGGACGGTTGAAAAACCCTTTTGATCTTCACCTCGAACGTTTCTTCCAAGTAGGTTTTCAAATCGAACGCGTTCGTCGAAAAAACCGCGTCTTTGTCTTTAACGCTTTTATCGTTATCATCATCGCCGTCGTAATCGATAACCACCGGGTTCATTTCCTTCTCGAATTCATTCTCGACGTTAAAATCACCCTTCCCGAGATCGCCTTCTTTCCATCCTTGTTTCGCCAAACGATTTCTCTCCGTGCCTTCGTGTTCGAACCCAGTCCCGACGATGTCTTGCAAAGGAAGTCCCAGCGGTTGGACGCACGCCATTTTTTATGTGTATATCTTCTCACGCAACGAATTTAAGAGGGAAGAAGAACGTTTTTGTGTCGTTGTCTCGCATGTGTTTTCTTTTTATTTTATAACATCAGAAAAGAAAAACAAGCGTTTTCGTCCTCGTCCTTTTCGCTTGAAAAATGATAAAAATTTTTCCTTTTCGTCGTCAGTCTTTTTGTTTTGTTGTCTTACCCTCTCACCAATTTATTGAAGAAAATGAGCGCGACGACGACGACGACGACGTGTTCGCGCGCTGCTGCCGCTGCGTTCCACCGACCAACGCTCATCAAGAATTTTGCCCCGACGAAGGCAGCGCCTGCTGCTCGCGCTGCTCTCAAAAAAAGAGCGCAGTTGAGAGGAATTGGTCTCGTCGCGCAATCTGAATTGGACGACGGCGGGAATTCTTCTCTCGGGAAGGCAACGACGTCGGCGGCAGAAGTTGGTGACGATTCAGACGTAAACGACGACGAAAAAAGCAGCAACCAAAGAGGGGCTTCTTTGTCTTCTCGAGAGAGGTTGAGACAAGCTTTGAACGAAGAAATCGATGGCGCCATGCGAGAAGTTTCCAGAGCGCAAACTGAAGAGGAACGACGACCTGCTGCTGCTGCTGCTGCAGTTGCTCCAGAGATAAAACAGATGAGATTCGAAGAAGAGGAAGATTTTTATCCACTCGAGGAAGAGAGACCGCCGAGAACGAGGAGAGGGTTGGAAGAACTCGAACGTCGAGAGAGAGAACGACGAGCGACGAGGACGAGGACGACGACCGCGAGAAGGAGAAGGCCATCGTCTTCTGCGCGTGAAGGCGAAGAGATGACGACGACGAGAGAACGACGAGTGAGAAACGACGCGTCTTCTTCGTCATCTTCCGGTGGTCGAAGAAAAAGTAAACAACAACCAATCAACAATAACAACAGCAGTGACGTGTTCACATTAACGCGTTCACAGTTGATGGGTAAAGAAGTTGTCACCAGAACCTCCGGAGTCCGTTTAGGCCAGTGTTCGCAAATGTGGGTGGACGCCGAAAACTGGACAGTCGAAGCGTTGGCGATTCGACAAAACGCGTTAACCGGTGGCGTAGATCACGTGAAATTATCCGCTTTGCGACAAGTCGGCGACGTTGTGTTAGTCCACGATGAAAATGCAGTCGAAAGACGATGGTCATCGTATAATTTGAGTCCATTGATTGGTTGCGACGTGATTACCGAGGCTGGGGCCTTTATCGGACGCGTGCGAGACTACGAGTTCGATCCAGAAGACGGCTCTGTCAAACGACTCATCGTCGACGCGTGGGGGATATCGGCTATCCCAGACGATGTTATCTCTACCTATGCAGTCGATGTGAGAGAGGTGATCGATGCCGGTCGCGAACGGATTCTGGTTGAAGACGGATGCGAACAAAGAGTCGAACAACTTTCTGTGAGTTTGTTACAGAGGTTGGAGTTAGCCGGTACGCCGTGGGAAGAAGAAGAAGCATTTTTACAAGATCCGTATTACAACAACGAATCGAGCAGGAGAGGTGTGGGGAGAAGAACGACTTCCTATTACGACGAATACGAAGAAGAGGAAATGATTCGGTACGAGCAAAGAAGACGAAGACAAAGAGAGCAGCAACAACAACAAAGTCGAAGGAGAGAACCGCAACGACAACAACAACGGGAGAGAAGGAAAGAAGGCATCCCGCTCATGCGTCCGACGCAATCGTACGAACGAATGGATGCCGATGGTAAACGAGGCTCGCGACCTCAGTTTGATGCGTACTTAGATCCAGTCGACAGACCGTACGAGTACGAGGAAATCTCAGGTGCGCCTCGCGAGCGAAGAGCGAGCGCGAGTAGGCGCTTGGACGAACCTTCTTCCTCTTCTTCTTCGAGTCGAAGGCGAAGACCGGCGAGCGATGACTATTTATAGCGGATAAAGTTTTTTGCTGTTGTATACATATATTTTATTGTTTTTAAATACAATACGTGATGATGTTCGTGATCGCGCTGCTTTTACTTCTGCTCGACCGATAAGTTTGGGCTACAATCAACCTTTACGTCTCCGTTCTCGTCAAATATCTCGCACTCTTCGTGAGAAGGCGTCATCGTCCGGCACTCCATGCTCCCGTCTGGTTGTTCACAGCAATACATCTCCACGCCGTTCGTGTCCTTGTCCACGTACCCGACTAAACACGGTTCAATTCCAGCTTCTATGTTGTAATCATCATCCACTTTTCTTTGTTGTTGTTCTGATTTTTGCGCGTTCGTTACGAAGGATCGTCGAGTTTGATTTTGCTTTTGATCGCGCGCTCTTTGGGAAGCCGTGATGGTGGTGCGCGATGACAAAACCGGTAAGAAGAAGAGCGCAGAGGAGGAATGAAAAGCGAACATATTATTAACTTTATTAAATGTATAAAGTACTACCGGTAAAATATGCGCGTGCTTTCCTTATGAATTGTGGTGTACTTGTTTCAAAGAAGAATTGAAGAAGAAATCTGACTTGTGATTTTTTGGACTTTTCTCTTTGGCTGTTTGGAAAAGGCGTATTATAGGGGGGAACTCTTTAATTCGTACAAGAAAGAATTAGTTGTTTCTTTCATTTCAATATGTATTAGTAGTAGTAGATGTAGCGCTATATTCTCTTTATTCCTGGATGGTAGTATACAACACAGAGAGCGCGTGTGTTTTTCGTGATTTTCTTATTACTTTCTTTCTTTTGCGGGCTTCTTCTTTATATTTTCGGAAGTGGCACTCCTCGAGGAGCGGTCACCGAAAATGGAGAAGAGATATTTATTTTGGCGTCGCGCAAACTACTCGCGCGTTTCCTTTGAAAGGTACAACATTTTCTTACGTTCACGTCCGTCCATTCACAGCCGCATCGCTCGCCTCGCTCGTATTTGCGCCCCCGAAATAATACTTCATATCCGCGGCTAAACCGTCTTGAAACCAGTTATTCGGCACCCAGGTCTTGTCGTACGGATCGTACCAACTCAACCGCGGTTTCACTTTCTTCTTCTCGTCGTAAATCAAAACGTCTCGTAAAAAGGCGTTGTCTTTAGCCATCCGACTGATTGGTAACGCGTGTGGGATTTTTGGGACGTATATATCTCCATTCTGCTGTGTTGTTTTCTGTTGTTCTTGTTGTTGTAATTTGCCTCGGCGAGAGTACTCTTGTTCGATCGCATCGAGGGCGGGACCGAACGAAGTGCCAATTGTTTTCGCCACGTTTCCTAACGGCATTTCGTCCGAGTATTTCGCATCGAACATGGAGAATGATTTCGAAAGCGTTTGGTTCGTGCTCGAAGTGTACGCCTGTTCGTTTAAAAAGGAGGAAAGAGAGAGAAGTGAGCGTTCAAAACCAACGACAACCCGCGAGGTTTTTCTCAAAATAATAATTGTGACTCGTCGTCTCACAAAGCGGAAACGGAAAAAGCGAGTTGATACGAAAATGTCTGTTACTCTAAACGTACCGCTCGCGCTGCGTTCACGACGGCGTCAAACGAGCGTCTCCGCGTGGTAGTAACAGACGCGTGTCGCAACATGTTGATTCTTCTGTCGCTGTGTAAAAGAGTGCTTTTGAAAGGTTTTTGTAGACAAAGATCGCGCGCGCGATGTCTCTGAATGACGTTGTGACACTTTTTTTTTCAAAGGTCAAAGCTGACTCGGATTAAACACAAACAAGGTTTTCTCTCTGATATTTATATTTATATTTAGGGTTGCAAAATAATACCCTAAATTGCCTCTTTGGGATTATCCTGCTTACTTTTTGTAAGGAGGACAAAAAAGGACAAAAGGAACCACACGTCCGCAGTTTAAACACACCACACAAACGCATTACACGAACGGCGCGCGCGGCAGAAAAAGTTTATTATTATGTCGAACAGCACGTCCGTCGTCGCGGGTACCGTCATCGTCGAAATCGTCGACGACGGGAGCTCCTTCCGCGGCGGCGGCGGCGGCGGACAAAATAATAACAGTAATACACACGCGAATACCACGAACGACGAACGTAATTATGAGAAAAGAGAAACGAGAGTGCGAAGATCTTCATCTGGACCTTCTTCAACGTCTCTCCCGACGACGACGAATACTAACAACGCTCAAACGCGAAGAGCGACGCGAGTGGTCCAAAACGCCACCGTGTTCGTGAACGAAACCGTGGAGCAGTTCTTGGAGAGGTGCTTGGAACGACGGAAGAGTCGCGACAAGGAAGATCTCATCAATGCGACGACGAAAACGACGATTTCTTCGACGTTTGGAACGGGCGGTGGGAAAAGAAATGTGTCCGTCCCGCAGCTCTTTTGGTCGAGTTGCCCTTTGAGCGTGCACGAACGCTTGGATAAGTTGGAGAGCACGAAGCCGTGGCAGTTGAATTTGAAGAAAGGCGATTCGAGATTGACTCTGAGGGTCAAAGACTTCCAGGAGTGGACGGTGAGCGTGAAGAGGATGACGAGCGCGAAAAACCCGCTCGTCGTTCCTCGAGCGGAAGAAAAAGAAAAAGGAGGAGACACAGGTGGGGTGGAAGAAGAGAACGCGGGGGAAGAAAAATTAGTTGTTTTTTCTTTGAAAAAAGAAGACGCGAACACAAAGAAGAAGAAGAAGAACAAGAAGAGCGAGGAAAAGGAGGAAGATGTGGTGATGGTGGGGGAAGAAGAGATCGCCGCCGAGAACGTCGTCAAAGAAGAAGACAAAGAAGAAGAAAAGAGGAGGGAAATGCAACAACAACAAGAACAACGAGAACAAAATCAGGGTCAGGTTGCCCTTCCTCACGAGGAGGCTCAAAAAAGAATAGGAGGAAACGGCTCTTTTGTTTTAAATAAAGAAGAAGAAGAGAAAGGGCAGAAAAACAAAAAGAGCGACGGAGAAAACGACGAGGAGGACAAAAACAAAGAAGAGAAAGAAGAAGAAGAAGACGAGAAGACGAGAAGTGCTTTAACGACGACGGCGATACACGAGAAGAAAGAGCCGGAAAGTGGAGAAAAACGACCCCGAGCAGGAGCAGAAGATGAAGATGATGATGAAGAAGCGCGAGCGCGAGAGCGCCTTCTCGGCAACGCGGAAGATGACAAGGCGAAGGACAAAAACGACGATGAGGATGACGATGAAAACTTGAACGAAATGCAAAAGCTTCAGAAAGATGCGATGGCTGTGTACAATGCGAGAGTGGGTAAACGCGGGGGGGAGACGAAACTCACCTCGTTGCTTGAGGCGCAAGAACGGGAAGAGTTGAGCCGGAAGTATCGCGAAACTATCGAGAACGTTTTGAAGAGCTCCAAAGGGAGAAAGAAGACCGTCGGAGAACATGCCAATACCGATCGACCACCTGCTAGAATGAACGCAAAGAAGAGCAGCGGTGATCAATCCGTCTACAATAATAATAATAATAATAATAATAATAATAACAATTACTTCAATTACGGAGCGACGAAAAGTCCGGCAGGACAGCTGGAACACTATCAAACGATTTTGAAGGCGACGCAGCTTCTGGTTCAAAAAGAGCGGCAAAAAGCGTTAGTTATGAAGATATTGCAACACGCGCCGAGAATTCCGGACACGCCGTCAGACTTTGAGGCTCTCATCAGCGGCAAAGATGCGTGTCTGAAGTATAAGCCTCCTCCTGTTCCGGAATTCGTTCCTCCTCCACCTCCGGCGGATGCCCGAGAGCATAAGCATCCATATAGTAACGACGATCGAGGAACGAAGCGCATGCGTAACATCAACGATCTGAACGATTCGCTCCCAACGATGTTTTCGTACGATAATAAGAGAGCAAAGTCGAACGCTGACAGTAGATCCAGGTCGGCAGCGAAGAAGCGCGCCGCCTTGCAGTCGCCGGAGCAGCTCGCGAAAAAGCAAGATTTCCAGCGAAGACAACAGCAATATTTCCAACTCCAGCAGCAGCAGCTTCACCAGCAACCGAAAAAGTTACACGCATCGACGAGAGCATACAAAGAGAGACGCCCAGCGGATAAGATCAGCCCAGAATTTGAGAAAGCGCTCATGAAGAAGAAACAGGAAACTCAAGCGATGCACAGTGACATTGGGGCTATGGATGGTTTGTTGAAGCTCGCGCATGCGGCGAATGTGAGTAACGACACACAGCGGTTGCAGCAACAAGACTGGGCGCGAGCGAACGCGATGCTCAAAGAGGAGTTGAAGCGCGCGAAAAAGGCTGAAGAAGACCGTCTTCAACTTCAAATATTACAAGAAGAGCGAGAGAGGGAAAAACGACAAACCGTATCGATGTCGTCGAATGACGGTTCAATGCAGATCAACGAGGACGGCATGCACGAAAACTCGGCTCGCGCCTATTCAGAAGCCCTCGAGCAAGCGCGCGAAAATCCCGGGGCTTTTCTTAGAAGGAAAGAAGAAGAGGTGAAGCCGAAAAAGACGAAAAGGCCAACGCCTCCGGCGCTGTACGTGCAAAAGTTGCTCGAGATGCAAATGCAGCAAAAGCTCGCCAAGTTACGAAACAATAACCACATGCAAGCGGTGAAAGATGGCGCCACACGTGCGAACGCCGATATGATGGCCGTAGCAGCGTCAATTCCGAGTCCAAATTACTTCGGTATCGATGCGGCGCCGGTTGTGAAGCTACCTCCTCCTCCTGTTATTCATACGCTCCCTACGAACGTCGGCAATCCGAACCTGAGCGCGCTCGACGAACAACAACGCATTGAAATGTTGGTGCAAGCTCGCGTTCAACAAGAACTTATGCAACATCGCGCGGGTCTTCCATCTATCATTACGCAAGTTCAGCAACAGTTACCGCCGCAGCAGATGCCGGAGCAGTCCCAGCGAGCGATTCTTCAACCGCAACCGCAACCACACGCGCTACAAACGACGATGCGGTCGTTCGACACGGCTCAACAAAATATTCTGCAAGCAGGCTTTCAAAATGATTTACCTCAAAGCGATGGTTACAGTAAGCAGTTGGAAAACGTTTCGAAAAATCTCGGGGCGCCGAAGCAGGTGGCGTATACCAAAGCCATGTCAGAGCTCGCCGATGTGAATGTCAAACGCGCGCGCGAGTTGGGGATCAAAGATGATAGTTCTGACGAAATACCGGGTTCTGATGTGCGTATCAATAACATCGATAGCAATGTTCTCCCCTCTGACGCTCCAAAGAAGACAGTCGTGGATATGGAAATGGTAATGAAAGCGATCAAACGCCATGCGGCGCAAGACGGAGTTTTCAAGCAGCTCAGATCTATCTACGACAAGAACGTCGCGGAATTTTTGCGCGTGAAGAATGGCGGCGTACCAGCGGTGACATCGACGGAGAAGGATAGTAGTGTCCCTCCACCGGTGCCGATCACCCCGGCTTGGACAAAGACGATGATGGAAGCCGAACGCGCTCAACAGCAGCAAACTGAAATGTTGATAAACTTGATTAAAGTGCAAATGAAAGCTGCGGAGGAGGCGCCGAACGAAGGAGGCTCTGTGGAAGCGTTGAGTAGAATGTTGAACGCTTTGAACCAACGTCAGCAACAACCGCCTTTGATTAACCCGTTCGAAGGCATGACGGAAGAAGAAATAGAAGAAGAAGAAAAACAGGCGGTGAGGGAGGTACCGCCGAAGACGACGAAGACAGCACCCGTTGCGCCGAGAGTACCAGCCCAACCACTGATACAAAGGCCAACCATTGTTGCAAAAACCGTTGAAGCGAAGACGATAGAAGGAGACGAAGAAGCGACGACCCCTCCGATTCAAGAGCCAACGCAAACGGTCGAAGAGCGTCCGTTCTCGGACGCGGAAAACGAAAAGGAGAAGAGAGACTGAATGAACAAGAATTTGCTCGCACACGCGAAGGAGAACAAAGAAACAATAAAGAACACAATCTGAAACAATGATTGTGGTTGTGGTATATAATAATAAATATAGCAGAGATGATGATGATGCGGTAGTCAATTTTGTATAAATCTATTCGTGTACCACTCACAAACAACAGTTAAACCGTAGTAAACGTCGCGTGTAATTCCTTTCTTGCTTTCTTTCTTTTATTAGGACTGTGGATGAAAAACAAGAGAAGAAGAAAGAAAAAGAAGAGAGAAAGAAGAATTAAAAAAACTCTCCAGAGTGGGCTCTCCAGAGTGGGCTTACGATGGATGCATAATTAAGCTTCAGCCCTTCATTTTCTTTTTTTTTCTCTCCTTTTTGAGGACAGACAGGCGACAGGTGGCTTCTGCCACCTTGGCTTTTTTTATCCACTAATCTTTTTATCTTTCTTCATAACTATTCGTTCTGTTGCTCTTCGTACGTAGATACATATTAACACACACACAAACGAAAGAACGTGATACGGTACCATAATAATAACAAACAATGATGAGTTTTACGCAAACCGCGCCGCAAACGTCGGCTTTTTTTACCGGCGCGTCTAAGATGATGAACGCCTCTCGAAGACAATCATCAAAGACGTCATCCAGCTCATCGTCTCATCATCAGAGAGCAGCGGCGGTGAGATTCAACACTATCGTTCGCGCGGAGGGCGAAGAATCTTCTTCTAAACCGTCTGAAACGCCAATCGCACCGGCTGGGACGCCAGTCAGAAAGACGTCCATGTTGGTCATTGGTGCCACGGGGACTTTAGGTCGCCAAGTCGTTCGAAGAGCTTTGGACGAAGGCTACGACGTGAGGTGTTTGGTGAGACCGAGACAGAACCCGGCGGATTTTCTCAGAGATTGGGGAGCGACCACGGTTTCAGCGGATTTGACGAAACCAGAAACGTTACCGCCTGCGTTTGTTGGGATTCACACGATCGTGGACGCGTCCACGGCGAGACCGGAGGAGGACTCGTACGCCATCGACTGGGAGGCCAAGAAGAATACGATTCAAATCGCCGCCGCGATGGGCATCCAAAAGTACGTCTTTTATTCCATCGACAAATGCGAAAAGTACAGAGACGTGCCGTTGATGAATATGAAGTATGCGGTTGAGGAGTATTTAAAAGCGAGTGGGATGAACTTTGTCGTGTTGAGACTGTGCGGGTTTATGCAGCCGTTGATTGCGGGCTACGCCGTGCCGGTGCTGGAGGAGCAATCTCTGTGGGGTACCGACGACGACACGAAAACGGCGTACTTGGACACGCAAGACGTGGCACAAATGACCATGGCAGCGGTGAGAAGAGAAGAAGCGAATGGGAAGGTGTTGACGTTAGCCGGGCCAAAAGCGTACACGGTGAACCAAGTCATTCAACTTTGCGAAAAGTTAGGCGGTAACGAAGCCAAGGTGAGCAAAGTGCCGGTGCTTTTGTTGAAATTCACGAGAGGCTTGACGAGATTTTTCCAGTGGACATCGGCGGCTTCGGACCGTTTGGCGTTTGCGGAAGTCTTGAGCTCGGGCGTGGAATTTAACAGCGATAAGATGGCGGAGACGTACGAAATTTTAGGCATGGACGAAAGCGAAACGACAACTTTGGAGCAATACATGGAGGAATACTTCTCGAAGATTTTGAAAAAGTTGAAAGAAGTTGGCGGAGAGAGTAGACAGAGAGATTTTTATTTGTAAATCATCACATCAGTCCTTCGCACCTTTCTTTGTATGTCAAAGAGCGTGCGATGAGTAAAACGCATTAGGAGAAGAAGGAAGATGAGCGAAAGAGAGAGAGAGAGTCTTCGTTCTTGGAAAAAAAAAGTAATATAAAGATCAAACAATACATGTCGCGAATATATATAATACACCGTTTGTACGTACACGCGTCTTCTGGTGAACTACATAAAGCTGCGACATCTATCTATTCGTCTGTAGGCTCTTCCCACTTCTTTTCTTTGGTCTTTTCATTGAACCAGAATTTCTGAGACGTCTTCTTACTCTCGATCTTGATCCAATCGGTATTACCGTGCCGCGTCGACGTGACTCCGTTAAACATCGGAGTTTCTCGTGTTTTTTCATCAGAGGATACTTTTTCGGTAGCTATGCGAGAATTTACCACGTTATCGTTGTCTTTATCGTCTTCTTTTCCTCCACTTTTGGCAGCCGCTTTCTTCTTCTTCTTCTTCTTCTTTCCTACTATTTCTGGATTTTTTACATCTTGATCTTCTTCTTCTTGTTTCACCACTTCTTCTTCTTCTTGTTTCACCACTTCCTCTTTTTCTTGCTCGACTTCTTGTTCGTGTTGTTGTTGATCCTCTTCTTCATCCTCATTTTCTTCATCTTTCTTCTTCTCTTGAGCGATACAGTTAGGTCTATCTTTTGGTTTTGGAACATCGTTGGGAAGATCCAATGGCGGGGGCGGCGCCGCCGCAGCCAAGCTGATCCCGGCTACTCCGGCGTTCAAAAACTCTCCGCCACCATCGGTGTCGTCAAAAGCGTCCGCTACTTCAGTTGGTGCTCTTCCACTCCTCAACGCCACCGCTACATCGTACGCTCTCCACTCCGCGTACTCCGCTCTCTGCCGTAAATCCTGGTTAAAATCGCACCCTTGCTCTTTATACGGCGTGAAAATTTGGCTCTCCAAGCAATACAAAAACGCCGCCGACGCGTCAAAGGCGTCCACGAGCTCTCTCGTAAACATCTTTCGTCGGTCTCGCTGATCCGCGCGGTCGTACACGGAAAGTGCAAATCGCTTCACTTTCGCAAAATCAATCGACGGATGCGAGGTTATCTTCTTCGTTCGCTTTTGTTTCTGTTGTTTTCGGTAGTTGGAATATTTGAAGAGTACCGTACGTTAAGGCAACCAATAATACTAAAAGTCAAAAACGAGAGAGAAAGAAAGAGCGTTTGGGTTTAGACGCAGAGAAGTCTCGAGCGCAAGCGAACGAACGAACGAACGAGGTCTGCTCAAAAGATTTTCTCGCTCGACGAAACGCTCGCGCACCTCCAACTCTCCCAACAGTTTCTTAATCAAATCTATCGGCCGAGGATGCATCTCCATCGCGAGTTCCACCGCTCTCAGTTTACAATAATACGACGTCGTCGGTTCGTGTTTCGCGATTTCTTCCCCTCTGCGAAGGAATCTTGAGATTGAACGATCCTCTTCTGTGTTTTCCTTCGCTGTTGTTGTCGTTGTTGTTGCACTCATACTGTGTGTTCTGTTAAAGTGTTCCTGAGAGAGAGAATTTGTTCTGACGAGAGACTTCACAGTTTTGTCTCTCGGGAGGACGACGACGAAAAGATGCTGCGAAGGAGCAGCAGCGGCGGAGAGAGCGCGAACGACTCGAACAGCACCCTCGTCATCACGGGAGGAGGAGGAGGAAAAAGAGGGAAGAAGAAAACGACGAAAAACGTATTAATTCTTATTCTCCTCCTCTTCGCGACGACGGTATTCGCGACGTTCTTCCACGGCCACCGGAGAGTCGGGGAAGCGTTTGACTTCTCCGAGACGATTCAGACGAATTCCCCGGAGGGTGCGCGTCGAGACAGAGCGAGAAACGCGGCGAGTACCAAAGAAGACGCTTCTTCGTCTTCTTCGTTTGCCGTTGGAGGATACAGAGGAGGAGGAGGAGGAGGAAGAGGTGCGAAAGAAACATCATCCGAAAACGAAGACGAGGCAAAGACAACTTTTGCAGCAGAACGACAGAGAGAAAAAAACCGGGCTTTGGATAAAGAGACGGAAGAATACATCGCCCGAGAGCAGAAGCGATTATCGAGTCCACCATTGCCTATCGCGAGCAGTAGCAGTAGCAGTAGCAGTAGACGACGGAACAGAAGGAGTGGGCAAACGCAACAAGGAGAGTTTACGTTGGAACACGTCGGTCCGAAAGGTACGAGCGAAGTGCGCCCGAACGGCCGGTGCGTGTCCTCGGGAGGCGATGATAAGGAAAGGAAGGTTTGGCACCGATTGGAATCCGTAGACGATCCGTTGTTTATACGAGTCACTGGTGCGTATTATGATCCCGCCAGATCTAGAAATAAACCGAAAACAAGGAGTTTAATTATGCACAGATCGATGTTTGAACCGGGAGTAAGGGTGGTGAAGATTGATAGGAACGGCGAGAGAGTGGAACCGGGAAGTCACAGCGGCGGAGAAGAGATCGACGATGGAATAGAAAACAACCCTTCGCTGATGAATAAGAGAAGCGGGAACAGTTGGCAAGACGAAATGACCAGACGCGTGGGGACGTCAGAGGACGAAGAGATTATTTTAGATTTTAGAGGCGATTTAGTCGAGCAGCTCCCGAGAGAGGACGAGGATCATAAAGAGTTTAGTTTTGGAACGTGCGCGATTGTGGGAAACTCGGGAGCAATATTAGGGAAAGGATACGGTGAAGAAATCGATGGGAAAGACGCGGTTTGGAGGGTGAATTACGCGCCGATAGATGGATTTGAAAAGGACGTCGGGTATAGGACGACGTTTGACTTGATCAATCAGCAGCACACGAAACGATTCGTTCGTGGCGATGGCGAGTACAGCGAAGAGGATGAAGACGACGCGAACAGTGATGCATCTGGTCAAGCAGAAGAGATTACGGAAGCGGACGAGTCAAAACCGAAAGTAGTTTTGAAAAATGGTCGCGGAGCGAAGCACGCTTCCAAGAGAAACTCTACGCTCATGGTTTTTGAAGTGACATCAAACTACGCCAGGAAACACTTATACGCCAGACTTATGCGTCAAAGAACGAATAAAGGGTTGAAGATATGGTCCCCCGAACTAGTCGTGCACACGCAGCGATCCTGGGACGTCTTGTCGCACTTGACGGCGCAAAAAATGGGCACGAGTAAAACCGGGAAAGCTATGTCTGGAGCGTACGCCGTTATTTTAGCCTCCCAAATTTGCGAGGAAGTGCATTTATACGGATTTAGCCCTTATAAGAGACGAGATATTGGACAGGCTGTTCCGTATCATTATTTCGACGAAATACCTGCAGTTTTAAAACACCACTCTTTCGATCTAGCTATTGAGGTGTTTAAAACGATTCGAGATTGGCCATGTTCAGGCGTCCGATTAGAAATACATCCGTAACCGATTATTTATGTTTAATATATGCACTCTGCTACACTCGATTGTGTCGTTGACAACAATAAACTCGCTATGTTTAATATCTAATTTTATATGTATACTTTTCGATTAAGCTTGGCATCCTTGGACGTCGTGGAAGTCGCAAACGACGCTCGCGCACTGCGTCAGCGAATCTTTCTGCGATGCCGCCGGCGTGTCCGATAAGTAGCACCCCTGGCAGTTCTTAGTCTTTGGAATGCACCCAATTACTTTGATTCCGTCTTCAGTAGATTCGCATTTGCTGTTGACTTGCCGATAAAGACCTAAAGCGGTCTCATCTTCGGATGTTTCGCACGCTTTGGAAACGAGAATCTTCGGAGTGCTCGTCGTTTCAACCGCAGCACCAGACGTGTCGATGGCACCATCAGCAGAAGTTGCAGCAGATGCTGTGGCAGCTAAATTACGCGCTTCTGCACTCGCTTTCGCGTTCGCCGTGTCTTCATTCATGCGCTTCTCTGCGCTCGTGGTTGAAATTCCTTCCAGCGAAGGCATATCATCCGGATTTGCGCGCGACTCCTCTTCAGGGGCTTCCTCTTTTTCTTCTTCTTCCTTTTCTTCTTCTTTCTCGTCGGGTGCTTCCTCGGTCCCTTTTTCTAAGTGATCGATCGTTTCCAGCGCAGAAAATATTGAATCTTTCGTTTTGTCGACAATCTTCGCCACTGCCTTTACTTTCGGGATGACGGAACTTTTCGGATCTTCTTCCGATGAACGGGTTCCTTCCTCGTCGTTAACTTTTTCTTCCTTTTTTTCTTCTCCTCCTTCCTCTTCTTCTTCTTCTTCTTCTTCAACATCTTCGGGTGTCTCTGATGGTCCAAGATCGTACATTTTACCGGAGGTGCTCATCTTACCAGACTTGAAGTTCTTCACGGCTTCGGCGTAACGCTCTTTCGATCGAGCGTATCCAGAAGAGATGGAACCTTTCTCGAGCTCTTTACCGGAATAATTAGCCGAAGAATCTTCTTGTTCCTGTTTCAGCTGATCTTCCTCGGAACCTTCGCTTTCTTCATCAGTTTGATCATCTTTTTCTTCTTCCTCTTGCTCCTCTTGATCATCGTCAGCCTCTTCATCGATGTCTTCCTTCTCTTCTTCTTCGGCATCATCGGAAGCGTCGTCCGAGGTAGACGTAGCAGTTGCTTCGTCCTCCTTCGCTTTTGACTTCAAAAAACCTCCAAAGGTGCTCTTCTTTTCTACTTGCTCTTCTTTACCGTCGGCGTCGGCGTCCTCTTCGTCTTCTTTTTCACCGATGTCTGCCTCGTTCATAATATCCGGGTGCGTGTCTCCGGCAACTTCTTCTGAAGGCTCGAGAGATGAAGATGCGCCTTTCTTTTTCTTCGCGGAAGTGGCAGGGAGCGTTGCCGACGAGGCCGTTTGGTTCTTTCCACCCGGTAAGATGAAGTTACCGTCGGCATCGATCGGTAACAAATCGCTTTCGTCCGGTAGCACCGGCTTCAAGTTTCCGTTGGGTAAGTCAACCAATAAATACGATTGTAAGTGTTGCGCGATATTCCCGAGAGACAAATCATCGCTCACGACTGGATACACCTGGTAACCAACGAAACACACCGAGGCCGTCATGGTCAACGCGCTAAAAGCACCGATCGCTTTACACGTCTTTGCAAATCCGGTGCCCGACTTCATCCTCTTTTCTTCTTCCTCCTTCGCCTTCTCTTCTTCGCTATTTTTGCTCAACAACGGTTGACGTTCGTTCATCATCGCTTCCTCGTCGTTCGTCGAGGACAAAGGTTTCGCGCCCTTTTTCTTCTTCTCCTTGATCTTCTTTTTCTTGGACGAAGATTTCGACGACAACGAACCGGAAGAAGACGAGTTGTACTTGGAGTCGTTTTCGTCGTCGTCGTCCGAGACTTTAGCCAAATCACTCTTTCTTCGTCTTCGTCGTCGACGACCAGATTCGATATCATCTTCTACATCATCGTCATCGCTACTACTCGCTCGACCATCGCTTTCATCATCGCTTTTATCTTCGATATCAACAGCGACTTCTTCGCTTTTAACACGTTTAGCTTTCGAGGAAGATGACGTAAACGACGACGACGATGCCGTCGATTGCGACTGCGCATCATCGTCTTCGTCGTCATCTGTTCCTTTCCTCGCTCCATCATCGTCACCGTCGATTTCGATGAACACGGACGGAGAATCTGGAGAGATCATCATCCGTTCCTCTTTGTCTTTGTCTTCTTTTTCGTCTGAATCGTCTGAATCGTGGTCTTCCTTTTTCTTCTTTGTCTTCTTTGTCTTCTTTAACGATGATGATGATGATGATGATTTTGCGTCCGCCTTTTCCTCCTCACCAGACGCGTCTTCTTCGTCTTCCCCAACAGTCGTGGTGGTCATCTCTTCCTCGTCGACTTCGACAATCACCGCATCTTCTC
>Ga0181602_10002377_pt1 | contig 15848 bp, 4 predicted proteins | sample 041ome_14_FD_148640 | JGI IMG/M metagenome (GOLD analysis project Ga0181602, IMG submission 148640) | Coastal salt marsh microbial communities from the Groves Creek Marsh, Skidaway Island, Georgia - 041408US metaG (spades assembly) | ecosystem: Environmental > Aquatic > Marine > Intertidal zone...
ATGCATGGATGATCCTGACCTTTGGCCAGCGATGTTTACGCTCACTCGAGCAACCTTGCGATGTGGATGCGCGGCGTTGACGCAGCATGCGCGATTAGTCATCGAAATAAGTAAGCGATCGCTGAGGGGGGTATCCAACGACGCGGCGGCGGCATCGCTGTTATTGGCTATAGATTTACTGTGCGCACCAACGCTCCTGGTGTCGTTGCCGACGAACAACGCCAGCGCCGTAGCGATGCACGCCGGACTCGGTCGCCTTGCCGCAGAAATTTCTGGGCAGTCATCCAAGCGTCGCACAGATTGTTCGTGGAATGCAGGTTGCGCGCAGTCTGCGCCACTCGCGGCGGAAATCAACGACGAACTCGTGCGCTGCGAATCAAACATCGCCATGTTGAGACTTTTGCTTGAATGCGCAAATGGTGTGATGGCGCCATCTATGATTTCGGACATTGCTGCGTGTTTGCACTACGTTTGGAGCATTTATGGCGATGTGTACTTTGTCCATGTACTCACTCGCGCTCTCGGTGATGATAGCGATGGCTTTCCAAAGCCCAAAACCACGAGTGAAGATAAGCGTTTGTGGATTGAAACGCTATGCAGCGAAGATGCACGCAAAGACGCGCGGCTTTTCAAACGAAGCCTCAAGGCGTTCTTAGGAGGTAAAAAAGTAGGAATGAATTAGTATACACTACGAGTGTACTCGTTCGCATGGTGGGTTGTCGCATGTCATCGCCCGTAGCGCATCGCTTGATGCATGGTAGTGATTAGGACTTTATGAAATTAGGAAAACAAGAGTAAGACGTCATCACATCAATCATATTATCATCACTATTCTATCACGCTCAAGTCGTGCCAAATTTATTAGAGACGTATTCCATGGCGCGCTGTTTGACGTGTTTGATTTTGTCTTCTTCGCCTTCAGAGCGTTCAAAGTCTAAGTAGCGTTTAAAGAGAAATTTCATACTCTTCGCGTTGAGATCCAAGTGTGTCGCGCGTTCGAACAACGCCCGAATACGTTGAATGTCGCCTTGTTTGATTTCTTGGTCAATATACACAGACCATATGTCGGTACGACGCGGATAGTTTCGTAATATACCTTCAAACATTGTTCGTCCGCGTTCTGGGTTGCCTTCTTTCATCTCAATAAGTGCGGTGCGCATCAAAACTTTGATGTGCTTGTGCTTGGGTAACGCTTGCGTCGCACGATCCAAAAGCTTTCTCGCCCATTCAGAATCACCTTTTAAAATAGTACTTCTGATGTACGCCAACCAGACTTTTGCACTATGAGAAAACTTCTTGACAGCCTTTTTTAAAGCTTGCTCGAGCAGGTCATTTTGCCCGTTCCTCTCATACATTGAAATTAGAGTGAGGTGCATGTGCTTTGCGTCTGCAATTTGCACTGCCCGAGTGAAGAGCTTCTTGACGGCTTCTTCAGGCGTGGGCATGCCGTACATGTTTTCCAAGTTCAAGTACGCCGCCCAAACATTCATGCGTTCAGAGTCTTCTGCCGCTGGAATGGCTACGAGAGCGCGCTCGGCAACTTCTCGCGCTTCTTCATACGCGCCGCAACTGACATGAAACGCCATATACCTCACCCAAAGGAATGACGACCTGGGAGACGCGATGAGAAGCTTTTCAAACTCCATCGCAGATTCTGGAACATGGTCTTCGTCTTTCAACGCTTGTTCTTTGGCAAGAATTTCCATTTCGCGCGCCTCCTTCAATCGTTTTTTCTCGCGCTTGGACAACTTTTGATCCCCGTCTGATTTTTGCGCATCATCAGCGTCTTTTGAATCATCATTGTTCTTCTCTGCATCCCAGTCAAAATCCAAGTCTTCTCCGATGGATTTGTCTTCAGATTGTGAATCATCGTCCATCGCATCCGAACCATCGCTATCGCTAGCTTCGGATTGCTCCGAGTCATCTCCACCATCGTCGTCGCTGTCACTGTCTTCGCGTTCAATGCGTTGGTCATCGCCATCTTCGCCATCTTCGCTGACACTGTCATCCTCCTCGTCATCATCCTCGTCATCATCCTCGTCATCTTTGTCATCCTCGTCATCATCCTCGTCATCCTCGTCCATCTCGCTGTCGCTTGAATCGTCGACGTCCATCAAGGGATCTGCTTGCTGCATATCTTCGTCGTCGCCACTCGTATTCGCATCTCCATCGTTGTCGATGTCGTTCTCATCGTCGTCTTTGAACAACGACGGTTTAATGCCAAGAGAGATGCGGTTTGTTTTGGTGTCAATCTCCAAAACTTTAGTTCGCACTCTCTCACCTTGGCGTACGTGTGCCGACAAATCATCTGGGATGCGCGCATCGGCAAACATGGAGATGTGACAAAGCCCAGACAAGCCACCAGTGCCATCAAGAGTAACAAAAACACCATACGGCTGAACGCGGCGAACGGTGCCCATAATGACGGACCCAACTTCAACAGCGGAAACATCCGTGTTCCCTTGATTCGCTTCACGCTCGCGGAAAGATATTTCGACACGTCCCTTAGCGGCATCAGCGCCAACAATGCGGCCACTCACAAGCTTGCCAGGTGGGAAAGATATCGCCGGATCTGCAACAAATTCATCCGCAAGATTCGACAATTTACACATAGCGTCAATATTGCGAGAAAGAGTTATGAAGCATCCTTTCTTTGACGTAGCCTTGACGTAGCCTCTAACAGATTGACCGGGTACCAAACTCGCAATGTCGTGAACTTCTGAATCCGTCACCTTACCAGATTTGGTACTCAGTTGAGAATCACGCATAGATAAATCAATTTCACCACCAGGTGAGACGTTGATGACCCGCACTTGCACTACTTGACCAGTACGGTAACCAGCGCACGGGTTACTTTCATACTTGTCGGCAATATCGGTTATGTGCACGCGCCCACTTGAATGCGAGCCAAGTTGCACCATGAGGCCCACATTGTCAATGATGCGAGTAACAATACCCTGAAGTTTCGCCCCGGCGCATACACGTGAAGACTGAGCTGCACTTTCACCGCGAAGCGTCAAATCAACTTTTTTCTTATTCGCCTTGACGCTCGTAATGACAGCTGAAACGCGCTCGCCAACGGTAAATCGGGAAGATAACAACTTCTTGAGCTCTGCAGGGCTATCGGAAGTTTCAATCGCCGGAATAAATGTTGTTATTCCCGGAGCAATCGTCACTTTCAACCCTTCGTTCGTGACAGTTGTAATATATGCGTCAATCGAGTCACCGTCAGCTGCGGCGTCCAATGAGTAGGCGCTCTCGCGTCGCATTGAAAGGTCTAATAATCCACCGCGATCACCCGCGAGCCCAAGAACGGTCGCTTCAATTGTTGAACCGACTTTAATAGATTCAAGAGGCTTGTCATCTTCAGCACTGAACTCGCTGATGTAGATGCGCCCACGAGCATTATTTGGTAACGCGACCAATGCTTGAAGCGCTTGGATTTCAGAGACGACGCCTTTCACGACCGTGCCAGCAGCAATCCGCCCACCCGATGAGCTTGACGCAAGCGGTACAGTAAGGAGCAAGCGCTCTCCTTCATCTTTAGGAAGCTGAACCACAACAGCTTTCACCCGCTGCATGGGCGCAAATCGCTGCGATGGATCTTCATAGCGCATGTTGAAATGATGCACCGGCGCAAATCCAACTAAACCACCGTGATCTGGTAGGGTCAAAGCCGCATACTCAGCTTTAACGAGTTCAACATCTGCCGCGACTTCATCGCCAATCTTAAGTTTCTTCAAATACTTGCTCGCAGCCGTCTTGTTGCGCTTAAACGCATCCAATCCCTCGCGCAAGCCAATGTCAACAACGCCCTCTCGTCTACTGATATCTAGAATGTAGCCCTTGACGTCGTCGCCAGATTTCAACTTTGCGTCATCTGATACTTGATGGGGAGTAACTAAACCGACGACATTTGAATCAATAGGCACGTCAACGAGAACACCGTAATCTTTTGTCTCATTCACCGTGCCATCCATCCAAGTTCCGGGCTTGAGCAACTTTGCTGTGTCCGGAGATATACCGACTTCCTCTGCATCCACATCTCTTTCATCAAGTACTCGAAGATCTTCAAAGAATGCACGAACTAAAGGACCATCGCTCAAAGGCGAAGACGTGGCATTCATTTTGAGTGAAAGTGATAGACGCGGAGGCGATGACGTCGAGTCAACGGAAAGCACAAGCGCGTTTACAGTTTGACCAACCGTGTAAATCTCAGACGGATCCGCGGCGACGCCGTCAGTCAGTTGGGACGGTGGTGCAAGTCCAGTTAGTTTGCCGAGAAACCTCACAAAAACGCCCGAAGACGTCGCTGACGCAACGTAACCTGGGTAGACTGAACCCGGCACAGCATCGCTCGCCAGTGCCGGAAGCTTTGAGTCGCGAACGCTTTCAACGAGAGAAATCTTGCGTGACATGACTGCCCGAGTAGGTTTTCCTTCAAGAACAACTAATGGGCCAATTTCATCTCCAGGATTCAAAGTAGAGCTCAATCCTTGTGCAGTCAAGGGATGATCAGACAAATGCGCGGCGGCAACGATACCTGGCACGTTGCCCTTTTCCGTCGAAAACACGACCTCGACGTTACCTGTGTGAGGATTAACGTGAGTGACGACAGCCGTATCGACAATCAATCCGGGTTGTAAATCAATAGCCGATGCGTTGACAATCATCGTTGATGACCGAGCTTGGACGTCGCCTCCACTTGCGGAGAGCGACAGTCGGAGTCGTCCTGACGAATCAGCAGAAACAATAGAAACTCGAACGACTTGACCAACGCCAAAAGCATCGGAAGGCTTTTGATCACCAATCAATCCTAATTCATTTATACTAGCCAACCCTTTCAAATCGCCATACAGCGAGACAAACACCCCGTATTCGTTTACACCAGTTACTACACCATGCGTAACTGCCCCGGTGAGCGCCTCTTCAAGAGACGCAATGACTGGGAGCTCAGATTTGATCAATGTCCGCTTATGCGAAACTGTTACTCTTCGACTGTTTCTATCAACATTCAACACTCTGAATTTCAGCTTCGCTCCAGGGCTCACCTTTGACGATGTAGTTCTACCAACAATATCGGAAACATGCAGCGGTGGGCAAAGAGCCTTGATGCCTTCAGCCAATTTTATGATTGCTCCATAGTGTTCAACCGCTAAGACTTCACCATTCACGAGCATGCCTGGAGTGAGTTCATCCAGAGAAAAGAAGGGCTGCGCCATGACTGAAGATTTCAAACTGACACTCACCAAACCATCAAGCAACCGATGACCGATGACGCGCACGTTTACGCTACGCCCAACTTTGAACTTTTTCTCAACTTTTTCTATGCGCTCATCAGATAGCTGCGAAACGTGCGCATAACCGGCAACTGCATGTTTATTGTCAAGGATGCTCAATGCCACACCCTGACCAGAATCTATGCGCTCGACTTTAGCCGTCGAAAACACCTGGCCCAGCTTTGGAAGCTCGATTGGCTTGTAGTCAAGCAAATGAGGCAAAAGCGTCAAGCAAATACGCTTTGAAGCGGTGTCGACGAACAAAATTCGTGCACGCATGCGTTCTCCTGTTTTAAATACCGTCGCTACGCCCTTCGCCGTCGCAGCCGCACCAGTATGAAAGCAATCGACCGTACCAGAAAAGTATGTCATGAATGAGACATTGATACCGTCTTCTAAAACTTGCTTCACACGCGAGTTGACGAGCATACCCGGGAGCAGCGTCGAAACTGATGTCGCTGATGTCTCATGTGCCACTGCACTCGTTGCGCGTTTACGATCGCTCGTTACGGTAAAGTATCCTTTATTGCCGGATGGAACGCCAGTGATGACGACGTCAATAATTTTCCCTTTGTACACCGTCAAATCACTTGAAACGTTTTTCTTCGGTAAAAATCCACTCGTATCGGCAACTCCGAATCCTAAGATATAACCATGATCTTCGACACTTTGCACTACGGCGGGAGTCACTGATCCTTCAACGAGGCACTCCTTTGACACTCCCTCGCACACCGCTGACAGTTTCAGCGTAAGTTCGATGCGTTTTCCGCCAGTTTTACCTTTATCCAAGCTAATAACCGCACATCGCACGACTTGGCCAGTCTCAAATAACTCATCCAAGTTCAATGTGTCGTTAGCTCCATCATCATCATCGCTGTACTCGTCCGAGTCTGACTCTGAGCTCGAGCCGTCGCTCGCGCGCGCCGCTTTCCCTGACGCCTTTGTGAAGACATCTGAAACCTCTGAGCGCGCCACCGTCCCTCGCAAGCCATTCGGCAGACTCACCACTAATCCTTTTGGAGTAATTTCACTCACCACACCTAACATCTTCGCCCCATTCCGCAGATTTTTAAACTTGAGTGTCTCCACGTACTTGGCCCCGCTCTTGCCGCTCCCCGAGGCAGACTTCCCCGCGCGCGCGAGCGACGCAAACAGATCGTCTCCGTCATCGTTTGACTTTATCGAACGTTTCTTATGCCGGTCACGTGAGCCGCCTTCTCTACCGCGTCCATCGTCGTCGTCGTCGTCGTCTCGGTCGCGTCGTCCACCTCTCGGGAACGCACCGTCATCGCCGCCGCCGCCTCGTGGAAATGCGCCTTGCTCATCGTCGCCATCGCTATCGTTGGCGCGGTTTGCCTCGCGTTCTCGCGCGCGTTTAGCCATGATAGAAATAGAACGCGCGTTTTAACTATGCACGCCTGTTCGTCGTCGCGCGACGCCACCCTATCGCCACGCGCCGTGCGCAGTGTCGCGCGCCACGACGTCGTGCGCGCGTGCTCGAGGCGTGTGAAATGCCAAATGTCCGAACGTGCCACGCCATGGTGCCTTGGTGCGCGCTCGCGTGCGCGCTCGCGTGCATTTCCCGACACGTTCCGTCGCCATGGAGCGATGGAACGATGAATTAGACGATGCCAGAGAGTTAACCGCAGAGGGTGAACTCAAAGTGCGCACGAGAGACGACGCACGAGGGCAACGAGGACGTGGACGTGGAAAGACGAGGACGAATGATGATGGTGACGACAATGTGAGCGCAGACGACGCGCGACTTACGGTGGAGGCGCGAAGGAACATCTCGGGTGCGAGAGCGAAAGTGTCTAGACTACGTATTATGCTTGAAACCGCGAAGAAGGATGATATGTTGGAGACGGAGTACGAGAGACGACGAGACGCGTTGGATGCCGTGAATGCTCGCTTGGATGCGCTCGTGAAAAGAGTTTCAGTACGCGACAAGCCAAAGGAAAAGGAGCCAAGCACGAGTGTTGCTAGTGTATACATAGAGCGAGATGGCGTTAATGAGCGCACGCGAGTCCCAATGGACGCGAGAGAAGTGCTGCAACTTCAACGCGATATGCTCGTCGAACAAGACGACGCCTTGGACGACTTGTCGAGCGCGGCTCAAACCGCGCATCACATCTCACTGGCGGTGAATGACGAGCTTGATTTGCACGCAAAGCTCTTGGATGGTTTAGAAGACGACATGGAGGATACGCGAGCAAAATTAAACGTGGCGACGCGCGCCATTAAACGCATGATGAGCCGCGCCCGCGAGTCAAACTGCCGCGCTTTGGCGTGGGTCGTTCTCGTCTTGTTGATTTTAGTGCTCATCTTAGTCCTAGTGGTTAAGCTGCAGCGGTAGTCGTGTAATTTTTAATTTTAGTTGGCGTTAGATTGAGCGGAGTGCGCAAGGCCGTGGGAAGTATACCGAGACAAATATTCCTTTTGCAAGCCTCGAAGGAACAATTTTTTCAAAAACGACAAGTGTCGATGTCGAAACGTCACACGACCGCTCGCGCCTAAAGGGCGTGACCTCGTGTTGGCGCACCGAAACACACGCTAGAACGAATTAAGCGCTGCTCTCGACGAACTCAGGCGCGCTTTCTCTCGTGATGCTCTCGCGTTCGGCAACAGTTGCGTTCGAAGGCGCCCGTCACGAAGGTGTGCGTGGGCATGGGCATGCAAAAGGTGTGGGTCGCTTGCGTGCTCGCGTTAGCCTTCGCGCGCCGTTGCGTTCGGCCAGGCTACTAGTGCGACACTCGGCTGTTGTTGAAGACGAAAGTGATAGCGCTGAGGTCACTCAGGAGGCGTCAAAGCTCGAACGTCTGGAGACGCTCCTGACCAAAGCCTCCACGTCTCCGGTGGACGTCAAGGATATTGTTCGCTTTTATCCGTACGACCTGGACGAATTTCAAATAGAAGCCACAGATTTACTCATCAATGGCTCTTCGGTCGTCGTCTCGGCACCAACTGGTAGTGGGAAAACATTAGTTGGCGAGACAGCAATCTTAACTGCGCTCGCGCGAGGCAAGAAAGCTATTTACACGACCCCACTCAAAGCGTTGTCGAATCAAAAGCTCCGCGAATTTCAGCAAATATTTGGCAAGCGCAGATGTGGATTGAAAACGGGTGATGTAGATATCAACGGCGACGCGGACGTGATGATTATGACGACAGAGATCTTGCGGAATATGTTATACTCTTCGGCGGCTGGAGGACGAGACGATGAGCGCTTACAGGACGTGAGTGTGGTTGTTCTCGACGAGGTGCACTACCTCGCCGATCGCTCGAGAGGTACTGTGTGGGAAGAAACCATTATTTATTGTCCTTCGCGGATTCAGCTCCTTTGCTTGTCTGCCACAGTCGGTAACCCAGAGGATTTGACGGGATGGATTGAGGAAGTTCACGGGCCATGCAAAACGGTCATTTCAAACTATCGACCAGTGCCTTTGACGTGGCAATATAGCATGAAACCATCGAGAATGTACCCTGGTATGGGACCCTTGATGAATTTCAAAGGCACAAAGCTCCACCATGACCTGTATCCTTTCACACGTGAAGGCATCAAAGAACGAAGCGAATGGGACACAGGAAATGGTGGGCAGTCTAGAAACTACGCAAAAGAGTCTGAGCGTGTTGCGCGTAGGAGATTCGTTCCTCATGTGGAAACGACAGTTCAGCAACTCATTGCGAGCGATATGATTCCAGCGGTGTGGTTTATTTTCAGTCGCAAAGGATGTGACCAATCTGTGGAATTCCTCGTACAAGCTGGTGCGAATCTCGTCACGCGCGCCGAACAAAATGAAATCGACATCGCATTGAATGAATTTTCCGAGAAAAATAAATCTGCAGTCAGGTCAAGCATGGTAGAGCCCTTGCGCCGAGGCATCGCGTCCCACCACGCAGGCTTACTCCCCGCTTGGAAAGGATTGGTTGAAAAGCTCTTCCAGAGAGGGTTGATCAAAGTTGTTTTCGCCACGGAAACGCTTGCTGCTGGAGTAAATATGCCCGCGCGCTGTTCTGTGTTAAGCGCATTATCAAAACGTGACGACCAAGGGCCGCGCCTGCTAACTTCAAACGAATTCATGCAAATGGCTGGCAGAGCGGGCCGACGTGGATTTGACAAAGTTGGTCACGTCGTTTGCTGTCAGTCTCCTTTTGAAGGACCAGATGAAGCTTTTGAGCTCGTGCTTGCACCTCCTGAGAATTTAAAATCTCAATTCTCAATTTCTTATGGTATGGTATTAAATTTACTTCAAGGCCGTACGCTTGAACAGGTACAAGGGATTGTTGAAAGAAGTTTCGGAAACTACCTGGGTGGTAAGGCGCGAGCGGTACGAGAGCGAGAGCTGAGGCGTTGTGACGATCAAATCAAGAAGCTGAAGGCGCAGATTGAGCAGGATGATGGTGATGACGAAGGCGCGGCTGAATGGAAGAAGTTTATGAAATTAGACGAGCGTCTAAAAGAAGAAAAACGCTTGCTAAAAATCTTGAAGCGGCAAATCGCCGAATTGCAGGCGTCAGAAATTCGAGAAACCGTTCAATCGGCGATAGAACGTTCAGACAGTCCCGTAATTGTCGCGATTGATATTGGAAATAATGTGCGAAAACTCCGAGAAGAGCGAAAATCGACGACCATCGCACTTTTTGAAAATGACACACTGAAGATGGAAGGGCAAGATTTGGCCGGTGAATGGCGTTTGGAGGATGTGAATGGCGACAATGCACCAAGCTTAGACGACTTATTTGGTTATTCAGATGACGATTCTTCAGAAGGTGATTTTATGCAGTCGTTTGATGAAGATGGATTTGAAAATGATTCTACGGCGAGATTTTCCAGAGGAGTGATCGCTGCTGCCATATTTGAAGCGATCCCGCCAGCGAAACAACTTGAGGGTAACGTCATCAGCAAACCATATCCAATGGGCGAGTTTACCGCCTTGGGTAGTGATGGCGTCTGGTATCGAATTTATTCTGATCGAATCAAATCTATCGGTCTTGGCGGGAGTGACATGAGTTTAACGAGCTTAAAGGATGCTGGGGCGCCACCATCGTCAAGTTCTCTCCGATGGGTACGAGCGTCGGGCGGGGGCGTGTGGAAATCAGACACCTCGAAGCGCGCGTTTTCAGCAGCGCAAGCTTTGCCGAGCAGTATAGAAAGTTTTGTTCCATTTGAAGATGCGCCTGAATCGGCGGAATACATCAATGCGCAAAAGATGCAAATTCTGAAAACACAGGAGGAAATTTACGACATGGAGGGAATCGCGGCACTTCGCCGAACGGCGAAACAGCAAAAGAAGCGAGAGTCAAAGCTCAAAGCGCTAAAGGAACAGCGAGCAAAGATTGAACAACGTATCAAAGAATACTCCGCGGCTGGTTGGGATGAGTTCTTGCGCGTCGTTGATATTCTTGTCGAAACTGGAGCGCTTGAATCTGAGACGTTGAAACTGCTTGAATTTGGCGAAATTTGTGCGGATTTGAGAGGTGAAAACGAATTATGGTTGGGAATGGCATTGAGCTCACCTCAAATCACAAACCTTGACGCGATATCTTTAGCTGGGTTTGCAGGAGCTCTTTGCATGGATAATCGCCCAACAACATGCTTCTATGGTCCTTCAGAAGAACTTTCTACAATTCTTCAAGACCTTGAACCAAAGATGAATGACCTTTTGTACCTTCAAATGTCTTCTCGCATCGATGTTCCAGTCGGTTTAAGCTTTGAAATTGCAGCACTTGTGGAATCTTGGGCGTCAGGTACATCATGGGAGCAAATTAGGCGCGATACAACGCTTGATGAAGGAGACCTTGCGCGAATTCTCAGACGCACGGCGGAACTTCTTGCCCAAATTCCGCGCGCGCCACACCTACCAGAGAGTATGAAAGCAGCGGCCAAGAAGGCTAACGATATAGTAAACAGACCACCAATTAGTGACCTTTCGTAGTTTAGAAATTATTGTATTGTACTTTACAAATCTATCGGCATCAAAACGCTCGTCTGGAACCTTTGCTCACGCGACGCCTGTTTTTCACTAACTGGCCACCTTGGCCACCGGATTTGAGATCGCTTTCCTGCTTCTCAAGGAAGGATAGCACCTCACGTTGTCTCGCACCACGTTCATCAGCCGCTGCGGCTTGTTCCTTCGAACGGGCATCCGCCATAAAGCGATTATCCTTGCGAAGTTCGCGAACAGCTCCACGAGTTTCTTGTTTGAGTTGCTTCTTGAGCTTCTTCTTCTCTGCACGCTCACGATTGGGATCGTAGTCGCGACCAAGCACGTATCCATCCTCTTCGAAACGAGGCAAGTATGTTTGGATTGCTTCAACAGCCTTGGTGTGGTATGCAAGCGGCGTTTTAACAGCACCAGCTAGAGCGTCATCCAATTCCTTGACGAAATCAGCGCAAGAATCAGAGAGTTCAGAACGTTTGGACTTTTTATTGCTCGCCTGTGCAAGAACATGTACGATCTCGCGAACAGGTGCCAATAATTCTGCAGCCGAAGGCGTTTTCATCACCGGTCGTGACAATTGACGCAAGCATGAAATCGCGGCTTTGAGGGCTATTGCCGCTAATTCGCCATCATTCATTTGACCCGAATAAATGCCATTCAATGCCTCTGGTAAAGAGACCGCTGTCGCTTTGGCGGCGATACCTTGTGACAACCACGGTCCTCCAATCTGCTCCGCTAAGTGAGTAGGTAATCCATTTTGCCAGTCAGTTTTTGAGCGAGTAGCACTTTGAAGAAGGGCACTCATCAAAGCCAACGCCTCGGGAAATATTCTTTCGGCACTTGACGAATATAAACTTGCCATTGTGGCGACAATCACAGCCAAGGTGGCATCCCTTGTTGATCGAATCGCGCAGTGCGCAAGTAAATTTCCGATGTAAAGCGACGCTGGAGTCGTGACTGGGTGCGACTTATCCGTGGTAGGGAAAATTGCAGCAAACAAAGACAGTAGTAGAATCGTACGCGCGGGTGGCCAGCCAGTCTCACCGTCACGCAAAGCTTGTCTAAGCCTGGAGCTCATTTTTTCAACACGCGCCTTCACTGCAGTTGCTGCAAAGAAAGGAACTTGAGCGCTCAGATCCACGATGTGTCTTGATAGAACATCCAAATGATCTATTGGTAAAGGCGCTTGACCGGCGAGGACTTCAAAGCGCTGTAAAAGAAGACCGAGCAAAGTTTGAATGCGTTTCCTGTTGTCTTCTGCCAGTGACGGCGCGTTGCACTTTCGTATTCTTGAGATAATCGTATATGCATCTTCTGCGTTATGGCTACCAATCATGGAATCGAGCGCCGCAGCGGTTTCGGGCATAGTAAACGTAAAAGGTATGTCAACGCGTTCGACGGCGTCAGCATCCTTTTTACTTTTACCTTTCAAAAGACCCTTATCGGACGACTTCGTGATGGCCGCGCTCGCATCAGGTGGCGCTTTAGCATCCACCTCTTGTTCTATTTCTCGAAGGAGACCAGCGTGCTCGTCGTCCTCGACGTCATCGTCATCGTCCTCATCGTCCTCATCGTCCTCATCCTCGTCCTCATCCTCGTCTGAAGCACGCGCCTCGACCCCATCTTGTAAGATACCCAACTTTCTGAGACGATTTTTACCTTGTTCTAACTCTTTATCCACGTGTTTCATCTCTGATTTAAGCGATTTACGCAGGCGAGCGGCATCATCCAAGTCTTCGTCTTCGTCGTCCTCATCCTCATCCTCATCATTATCATCGCTATCAGATTCGTTATCTGAGTCTTCTCCGTCCGATTCTTCGTCAGAATTCTCCTCATCGCTCTCCAGCGCAAAGTTTTCCTCTAAATCTTCACCACCAACGTGATCCTGCTTACGATCAGACTTGCGCAAGGAGTTGTCGTCCTCATCCTCACCCAGTTTACGTCGCCGAGCCGCATAACCACCTTGAGGACCGTCATCATCGTCAGAACTTTCATCATCGGACCCACCAGTACGCATGCGTTTCAATCGTTTTCGTTCAGCTTGCTCTAGAGCTAACTTTTCTTGGGTTTCGATTTCTTCTTGCGTCTTTGCTCTATCACCAGCCTGACCACGTTTCTCAAATGCTAATGTTCGTGCCCAAACGTCATACTCATCCTTCTCGGGTACTTGAATCTTTTTTTCCGGACCCGTTGGCTTCATATGGCCGACCGCTTTCCTCAACGCGCCAGATAAAAGCCCACCTGAACTAATAGCTTTGAAATCGGAATCAAGTTTGTCAAGTATCTCTTCGTCGTCGTCTCGCTGCTTTTGCTTTTCAGCCTTGTAAAACTTGCTCTTCGCGATGAGTTCCTCCATGACATCCTTCTTGCTCTTTCTTCGCTCGGGATCTTCGTCGTTGGTATTATTCATATCACCGCCGCCAAAGTGAAAGTTACGCGTGATTTCATCGTCCAGATTATCATCGTCATCTTCACCGTGCGCGGGCTTTGTCGTAAAGTCGCGTTCAGCGAGTGGTTTTCCCAGGTGCGTGAGCGTTTTGAATCCATCGTCATCACCGTCGTCGTCGTCGTCATTCAATGCAAACGTTTTCGTCTTTTTCAATTGGCGTAATCTGGCTTTCGCGAGACGACCAATATTCTTCTCTTCGACGCTCATCTCGCCGTCGTGCTCGCCAAAGCGTCTGTCCACGAAAGCATTCGCCTTGCCATTCTCTTCATGTTCGCGCAACAAAGTTCGCCGACGCTTCTCCACAGCCTCGGTGCGTGATTTCAACACGTTACCACGCTCACCTTTAATCTTTCTACCCATAATGTCAAACTTTTTACGCGTCGAAATCGTCTCGAACGCGCTCTTCGTCTTCGTCTGCACCGGCCCATCGTTGGCGTTTTGGAAAAACTTGCGTCGACCACCGCCGGGATTAGCTTTGGATTTCTTCTTCTTCGCCATGACGGGCGAAAGAATATCGCGAGTGTGTACCTTTCGTACGTTCGCAACGTCCGCGTTTCTAAAACGCGTCGCTGTGACGCGCGCTCGCATGGTCACACCGCCGCCGCCGGCACAAGTCGCACGAAAACGACGAAAACAACAAACGCCGTCATTGTGGTCGAGCACTTGTACCCTAGACACGTCGCGCGTCGCGCGCGCGACGGGCTTTATCGCGAGCGACGATGGCAAAATACTCGAACGAGCGAAAACAAAATGCACTACTACGTTGCAATCAAATTATTTTACAATCCTTTAGTTTTGGCATCAGCAACCGCACAGAATGGATAAATATTCAGCTAATCGGTTACCACCGGAACGGGCCGCCACGCATCTTTCGCTCCGTCCATGAGAGCGATACCGCGAGCGGAAAGCTCATCGCGCAAGCGATCTGATTCGGCAAAGTCTTTAGCGTCTCTTGCGCTCTTGCGTTCTTCTATTTTAGCTGAAAGGTCAGCCTCAGTTATACCCGCGCGACTCAACGCCACGGCGCGAAGTTGTGGCAGAATAACATTTTCATCATCTTTAGGTAAACCAACGGCATTCATGAGACCTTCGACGGACGACAACAACGACTGCAACGCATCAACCCGTCCAACAGCTTTCTTACCCGCTTTAGTTGTCATAAAATCATTCATCATCTTGAGCGGAGCGGAGAGCGTCGCCATGACAGCTGGCGTATTCAAGTCATCGTTTAACGCTTCGAACACTAAAGTTTCGGTTTCACCCGCCAGCTTCAATGCGTCTAAAACAAGAGGCGCTGGTTTTTTCGCATTTTCCTCCACGGCTGCATCTCGAAGGACGTCTCTGACATCTTGAACGGTCTGGTACAAGTAGTACACTCTATCAGACGCTTCTTCTAAAGCGCGCTGCGTGTAATTAATTGGCGCTCTATAGTGCGCTCCGAGAAGCATGAAACGAAGCACGTAGGGATGATACTTATCTAAGACTTCACGGATCGTGAAAAAGTTGCCAAGTGACTTAGACATTTTCTCAGAGTCCACCTTGACGAAGCCGTTATGCACCCAGTAGCGCACGAATGGGTTCTCGTCGTCGCTGTGTGCCCCACATCCGCACGCCGCTGATGATTGCGCGAGCTCATTTTCGTGGTGAGGGAACACTAAATCTTGTCCACCACCGTGGATATCAATCGTTGGTCCTAACATCTTCTCAATCATCGCGCTGCATTCGATGTGCCAACCTGGTCGCCCGTCGCCCCACGGACTCGACCACGTCGGCTCACCGGGCTTTGCTGTTTTCCAAAGCGCGAAATCAGCAGGATTTTTCTTGCGATCGTCCACAGCAACACGTTCGCCTGCGCGGTTATCTTCTTGCTTTCGCCCCGAAAGCGCACCGTACGCAGGTAAAGTGTCCACAGAGAAGTATACGTCGCCATTCGCCTCGTACGCGTTTCCTTTGGCAACCAGACGCTCGATAAAATTGATGATATCATCCACACACTCGGTAGCGCGCGGTTCGAGCGTAGGTCGAAGACATCCAAGCGCAGTCATATCTTCGTGAAATGCCTCAATGAATCTATCGGTAAGCGCATCGCACGATTCACCATTTTCGTTTGCGCGTTTGATGATTTTGTCGTCAATGTCGGTAAAGTTTCGGCAATACGTTACGTCATAGCCTAACCGC
>Ga0181602_10002382_pt1 | contig 15815 bp, 8 predicted proteins | sample 041ome_14_FD_148640 | JGI IMG/M metagenome (GOLD analysis project Ga0181602, IMG submission 148640) | Coastal salt marsh microbial communities from the Groves Creek Marsh, Skidaway Island, Georgia - 041408US metaG (spades assembly) | ecosystem: Environmental > Aquatic > Marine > Intertidal zone...
CGGAGGACCCGAACCGCCGCGAGTGACGGGAGGGTCAGCCAAAGTCACGCACTGTTGGAGCGTCGACCTCGCAAAAAACGGACCATCGATGGGTAAAAATACCCTGTTGCGCCACTTCATTGATGCACAGTATAAAAATGCCAATATGGATCTTTGCAGGATCACCGCAATTCGTGGCGAAAGTTACGGTTTTTTCGTCGTCAACAACCGTCGACTCGACGACGCCGAGCGCGCGAGGCGCGATCACCAGCGACGGGAATCTCGAGACTTGCCGACGCGGTCGGCGTCTCGCGACGCGACGTACGCCTGGTCGCGGCGATCCCAGCCGCCGCGAAAACCGCGCTGGCGGTCGCGGTCGCGATGTTGGTCGCCGCCGCCGGTTTTGTGTTCCTCGTACGGGACGTTCGGGAACGTCATCGATGACTCCGGCGCGTGCGCTGACTTCGTGCTCGTCGACCACGTTTCGAAGACGCGATCGCGAGAGAAGACGAGCTGACGGTCGTCGCCGCGCTGCGTTTGTAAAGCCATGAGCTTGCGCACGTCGACGCCTCGCTTTTCCATCAGCGCCGTCTTCAAGGATTGATCGCGACTGATGATGAACGCGGCGTGCATGTCCTTGAGTTCGTCTGCGAACCAATCCGCGACGTCGTCTTCGCACATGTACATCTTGTACACGTAGCTCGCCAGCGCGAAATCCACGGCGCCGCCGCACGTCTCGGCGACTTTACCGCTTCGCATGTCCCACTGAAAAAAACGCAACCCCAACGCCTCGGCGCTCGCGCGCCAGCTCTCTTCCAGATCTAAAGACACTAAATCTAACGTCACGCTCGGGAAATGCGCCTTGAAAAACTCTCGCACGGCGACCAACTCGAATCCCGGTCCGCCGCCGAGCGACGCCACTCGCCGCGTCTCCCCGTCTCCGCCCTTACCCACGTCCTCGAACACCCCTCGCGCGCGCGCGCGCTCGAGGCACGCCCACGTTTCCGTGAATCTCTGCACCGACTTGAATCGACAGTATTCGCGCTGTAATCCGAGATGCGCGTACTCCGTCTGCGACCACGTGACGTCCCGCTCGCGTATGCTCGGCTTCTTGGCGTAAATATCAACCCCCGAGCGCACGATCGCTTCCCGCGCCGCGTCATCGGGCGCCAAGGTGGCGATAGCGGCGTCGAGCGCCGCGATGACGCGTCGAGCGTCGTCGAAGAGCTGTCCCAGCAGCGCCGCGCCCTGGGCGTTGGTGTGAAATGGCCACTTTCTGTTTCTGTCTTGGTAGTACTTGTACCCGCACGCGGCGGTCGATGTCGACGCGGGGGGGATGAGAACGCCGTCGAAGACGTCGGTGCGTCGCTCGGGGGCGGACATGGCGCCGATCGCGACCTGGCGCGCGCGCGTGTGTGAGGGACGGAGATTTGCGTGGTGACTGAGTGAGTACTAAATACGCTGCTAGAAGTTGATCGTACTCTTCGCTCGCGACGCGCGTGACGTCGGAGAAAAGTGTATTGTACAAGGAAAATGTTCTCCCTACTAGATCTCCAAGGCTGCGGTGCCTTCGCGAATTTCCGAATCGAGCTGAGACGCTCGGCGCGCGGCGAGGGCGTTCACGGCTATGAGCCAGCAGATGGCGATGGCGCTGTGACAGCATACGAGCACGGGGAGGGCGCCGATGATGGAGCCATACGCGAATATTAAGCCTTGCTGCATGAAGGATCCACCGGTTTTACCGATTTGAGCGCCGAGGACGTCCACCGCGGCTTTACCTTTGGTTCGACTGTCTTCGTCGAGAGTGATGTACACCATCTCTTCAGCCGGTTTGAAGAGAGAAAACTTCGCCGCACGCTCGACGATGTAAATCACCGCGCCTCCTAAGACGAGCCAAGGCAAGATGGCGGACGACTGCGCGAGCTGTCCGTGACGAAGGGCGTAGATGGACGTTCCGAAGAACACCCACCCAAGAGCGATGACGGTTTTCGGCGTCACCGAGAGCGTCCCTTTCCATCCAAGATTCTTAAACAAGAACGGCGCGGCGACCATGAAGATGCCGGTAACCATTCCGCTGTACGTTTGTACGTCGCCCATGTACGCGGCGTAAGAGGTGGGATCTGGACGGTATATGCGCAACTGCGTCTTCCAAGCGACTTGGAAGATGATGGAGCTCAAACCTTGCGCGACAGCCATGACGGCCAGACACGCGACTTCGGGGGATTCGAAGACGTACATCAACGAAGACAACAAACCGGCTTTCTTCGTCTTCTTGTTCGCCGCCTTGTCCGCGTCAGATCGGGTTTTAGAGTCTCGCTGCTTTTCCATCATCGCCGAGTTTGGATCTTTTCTCGCTTCGTCGCAAATGTACTTGTGGCACGCCATGATGGAAGCTCCGCAGAACATGACGACGGTCATGAACAACTTTAACTTTGCCGCCCACATGTCTTCCGGTGCCACGCCCGCGGGATGCCACTGCGTGGTGACAAACTTCATGAAGAGCCCCGAGCACGCCTGCGCGACGTTGGCGCCGATGCCGAGCAAAGGATAAATGATACCAGCCTCACTCACGCGCGTGATTTCGTTCGCCAAACCCCAAAATAGCAGACTTAACACGACATCACCCCAAAGCTCGCCGGCGACGTAGAAGAGCGAATACGTCCAGTTCGTGAAGACGGCGATGCCGCCCGCGAGACCTCTCGGGAGCGTCGTCGCCAGCGTCGCCGCCAACTCGTACGGGTGTAAGACGTCTCGCATCGGATACAAAACCCCCGTGAACAGCGCGAAGAAGCACATGAAGAACGTCACCGCCATGTAAAACAACTTTTCCCGTCCAAACTTCGAGCTCAACCGCGCAAACAGCGACACGAACAGCAGACTCGTGGGCAAAACCGCGTACACCGTCAGGTACGGAATCTGTTCCGCCCCCCCGAACGCCGTCACGACGAGCGTGTCCTTCACGGCGTCCATGATCGAGTTCGCGAACGCCATAAAGTAAAACATCAACGACATCGGCACCAATCGTCCCCAGAGGCCGTCCATGGGCTTGAGAATCTTTCGCGCGTGCTTCGCGAAAAAGTTCTCTTCTCGCGCTTCGCCGCCGTCCCCAGCCGCCGCGCTCGCGGCGACGATCGCCCCTCGCATCACCACCCCCGCTCGTCGTCCATAACACACCTCATTCGCGCGCGCGCACGTCTCCATCGACCATCTCTCACGATCCCGCGCCGTCGCGCGTTCGACGCGCCGTTCCGCGCGTCCCGCGCGTCCCGCCCGCCGCGTCTCCCCGCGCCCCACACGCGCGTCCGCGCGCGCGCGCGCGCGCGCCGCGATCACCGGCGCGCTCGCGGCCGTCATCGCGCGCGCGTTTCGCGCGCACGATCGACGCGCGCGCGTCGGCGTCGACCGAACCGTCGCCGTTTATTTAAACCTCGCTTTAAACGTCGCGAAATTTAAAATGTCGTCGCGCGTCGCGCGCGTCGAGCGACGCCGGTTCGGCGGCGACGAGGGAACGCGTTCGTGCGCGTCGTCGCGAGCGCTCGCGACGCGGCGCGGCGTCGTCGCGACGCTGTGCCGCGGCGGCGCGCGCGCGCGGTCCGTTTGTCACGAGTATAATACAGGATGGGTTTTATTAGTGCCGTAATAAATCCTCGTATAGGAGTGTGTTTAGTGTCTAGTGTGTGTGACGCCGCCGACGGGACGCGCCGCGCGTCACATCCGCGCGCCATGCTCGCCGCGCGCGTCACCGCCGCGCGCGCGACGCTTCGCACGCGATCCGTCACGATGCGCGCGCACGTCCTGTGCGCCTCGCGTCGCGTCTCCGCGCGCGCCGACGTCAAAACGAGCGCGAACTCGAAGAGCCACAAGGTTCACCTTCGCGCCGGCGCGACGCCGCGCGCGACGACGACGACGCGCACCGCGCGCGCGGCGACGCGGACGCGCGCGAAAAATAAGTCCACGCAGGCGGAGGCGGAGAAATCGCGCGAGGGCGCGATCGCGAAGCGGAGCGAGGATTTTTCAAAGTGGTACCTGGATTGCATCCGCGAGTGCCAACTCGCCGACTACGGACCGGCGCGAGGGACGATGGTGATCCGGCCGTACGGGTACGCGATATGGGAGGGGATTCAAAAGTATATGGATGCGAAGTTTAAGGCGACGGGGGTGCAGAACGCGTACTTTCCGCAGTTGATACCGTATTCGTTCATAACGAAGGAGGCGTCGCACGTGGAGGGTTTCGCGCCGGAGTTGGCGTTGGTGACGCGAGGGGGAGGGAAGGAGTTGGAGGAGCCGCTGGTGGTGCGACCGACGAGTGAGACGATTGTGAATAATATGCTGTCGCAGTGGATTCAGAGTTATCGGGATTTGCCGATGCTGTTGAATCAGTGGTGCAACGTGCACCGGTGGGAGATGCGCACGCGGCCGTTCATTCGCACGTTGGAGTTTCTTTGGCAAGAGGGTCACACCGCGCACGCGACGGCGGAGGAAGCGGAGGAGAGAGCTATGCAGATGATTCGTGTTTACGCCGAATTCGCCCAGACGCAGGCGGCGATGCCGGTGATTCCTGGGAGAAAGTCGCGCGTCGAATCCTTCGCCGGGGCCAACGTGACGTACACCATCGAGGCGATGATGGGAGATAAAAAGGCGCTTCAAGCGGGAACATCGCACAATTTGGGCGATAACTTCGCCAAGGCGTTCGACACTACGTTTTTAGACGACAAGGGCGAGACGCAGTACGTGCATCAGAGCTCTTGGGGGGTCTCTACGCGCTTGATTGGCGGTATTCTCATGACGCACGGCGACGATTCCGGGTTAATTTTGCCCCCGCGTTTGGCGCCGATTCAAGTCGTCGTGGTGCCAATTTGGAAGAAGGACGAAGAGAAGCAAGCGGTCATGGCATCTGTCGATAGCATCATTTCTTCTCTCTCCAACGCGGGCGTTCGAACCCATCTTGACGCGGATCAAAGTAAGTCGCCGGGGTGGAAATTCAACCAGTACGAAATGAAGGGCGTGCCGATTCGCATTGAAGTCGGTCCGAAGGATGTCGCGAAGGGTGCGTGCGTCGTCGCTCGTCGCGATGTTCCGGGCAAGGAGGGTAAGGAGTTCGGCGTGAGTATCGAGCCAGCCGCGCTCGAGACCAAGGTCAACGACGTGCTGAATGACATTCAAAACTCGATGTTGCAAAAGGCGACCGAGTTTCGCGACGCCAACATCGTCGACGTTAAAACTATGGACGAATTAAAGGCGACGATTGAGGCGGGGAAGTGGGCGCGATGCGGCTGGGAAGGTACCGACGAAGAAGAAAAAGCCATCAAGGAGGAGACCGGGGCAACGATTCGGTGCTTCCCGTTCGATCAACCCGCGGGCGAGCACACGTGCTTGATGTCGGGTAAGCCGGCGAAGGAGGTGTGTATCTTTGCAAAATCGTACTAAAAGGAGCGCGCGCAGTAGAGCTTGTCATATCTATCAAGTGCATGTTTATCACATCTAGTCGTACTAGTTTACGCCGCTTGGGCGAGCATTTGCGTGTCCGTCTTCAAGCGAGCCTCGTGAGACGAAATCGCCGCGCTCAACGCGTCGCAAAGCTGTTGAAGAGAATCGTCGTTCGCACAACGATCGCGCGCGTCGAAGATCAAATCCATCGGGAACCAGCACGCAGCGTGCGCAGTGCGGTCGATGGCCGAGCGCTTGGCCCAGAACGAGAGTTCTTTGAGCGCCAACTGAGCGGCGTCCTCGGCGCGGTTGAACGCGAGGTAGATGCGCAAGAGCGCCGCGGGATCCGCCCCGCGTCTTGCCATACCACCGCCGCTGAAAAGCGCAGTAGGGTTGACAAAACGTTTGATGAGCCAGCTCGGGAGCGCTAGCTTGGCGTTGACAGCGAGAATCGACCGAGCGGTGGCTTCAGAGAGGGCAAAGTTGCGTTCCGGCGCGTCGAAGCGCTCGACAAAGGCGCGCAACTCGTTCCAGTACGTGTCGACGGACGTGACCGGCGCTTCGACCCCGATTAATCCCGCGATCGCTTGCAAGTCGCTTGCTCGAGCGTTCCAACGCTTCAACGCAGCGTCTTGTTCGGCTTGCAGGACGGACGCATCGCCAACTTGAGCCATGCTCGCGCGCGCCGCCATGGCACCAGCGATTAAAGCGAGCGAAGACGTGAGCTTTTCGCCATCCAACCACGCGGTGCAAAGCGTCTTGGCGGCCGCGAAGCAACCGTACGCAATCAAGCTTTGCACTAAGTCTTGAATGACTTTTCGAGGTTCACTATCGACGTGAAGCATAGCGGTTTCGCAGCCCACGTGCAAGAGTTCAAGGCGAGCGGCGGAGAGCACGTACTCACGGGTGACGGTGGCCAGAGGACTCTTCTTCGTATCCAGTCCACTCGAAACAACATTTACTGAAGAAACATCATCGTTTCCTTCCATGTGTTCATCCTCTACGACCGTTTCAAAGCTCACCGAACAGGGATCCGACACCATGGCCAAGGCGTTGGCGGAGGAGAGCGCCGCCGAGGCATGACGCGCGAGAGCGTCGACCAGCTCGTCGTACGTTACGTCGGGTTTACGAGCGATCTCGATCGTGTGCTCGCTCAAACGATTGGCGTACTCGTGCATGGATACTGCCGCTTTGGCTGGGTCCCCACGACTCAAGTAGAATCCGTACAAGATCTCGCTCGGCGACGGCTGCGAGTCCACTGGCGCTGTGGACGCCCTACCCTCGAGCGCGTTTATGATTGTGTCGTAATGCGTTCGCTCGCTTTCATCCAAGCAAAGCGTGCTCAGCACCGCGCCACCGTTCTTCGCACCCCTTTCACAAACACTGGCGACGAGTCGACGCATCGCCGCCGCCTGGCGATGCTCGCCCGCAGTGCTCGCAGCAGCGCAATACGCCGCGCGCCAATCCCCGGCGTCCGTGGCGTATTGCAACGCATTGGCCCACAATCGTGCACTTTGGTTTTCATCATCTCGAACCTCATGCAGCGCTGCGTATGCGGCCGCCTGAGCGCCTGGAGCGCATCCGAGACGCTCGAAGAACAGCATGACAATTTCGTAGTACTCAAAGCGCGAGACGACGTCGTTTGGAAACGCGGCGTCGTCGGTACCCATCAGAATGCTTTGAATCACTCGCAACAGCTGCACGAGGAGGGAGTCGACTGGACCAGCGACTTCTGGAACAAACGCAGCCGCTCTACTGAATAATGCGATCGCGCTGTCGATCGAGGCGTTGCGCTCGGCGTTTGCGTCGTCGGTTTGATTGAGACCGACCAAATCCGCGCACGTCCACAGCGCTTGCAGAAACAGCGGTGCCGGCGCGTCGAACGGCGCCTTGGCGACCGATTCGCTTCCGGGGACTTGCTGCCGAGCAAACGCAAGTAGCGTGCCGAGGGCGTCGACTTCGCCAGAGGCGTAGAGTGTGGTACCGATCTCTATCACTCGTCGCGTGTGAGACGAAGGTTCGTCGTCGCTGGCGTCGAGCGCTGAGGCGACTAAGGTACCGGCGCTTCGCAAGCGATCGCCCACGGAAGAAGAGCATTCGAGAATATCAGGATGTTCTAAATTCGCGAGGGTGACCGCCAAGCGAGGCGGATCTTCGCGGTTGATGCTCAAGCTCGATCTGCGCTCCGTCAGGAGCCAAGAGGAGAGAATCGCCGAGCGATACGCACTCATCGCAGCGGGCAAAGCATTGGTGATGGAGTCGGCGGCATCAGCGGCGAAGCCAATCTTTGGACCGAGTCGAATGCATCCCAAAAGAAGCACTAATCCGCGCGACACCTCCACGCGTGCCCGAGTTTGTTGCTTGGTGGCGTTCAAAACCAACGCGACAAACTGCGATTCGTCCATCTCACTCGCCTCGTCGTCGACGGCGCCGAGACTTCGTCCCTCCGATGGCAGAGTCCATTCATCAACGCGCTCACGAAGCGCTTGCGCTGGCTCTGCAAGCGTGCTCAGCGCATCTTGTAACAGACGGATGACGATTCTTTGCTTGGCGCGCCTCGAAGCCTTTCGGGATTTCGCTTGCGTCTCGGTTTCGTCGCTCTGCACCGCTGGAAAGACGTCACCGATCAACACTCCAGCGAAAGACTCAAGCCAATCTTTTGTGGTGTGGCTCGACGCTTCGATGTTTTCGTCGTAATTGTCGAACGCCGTCGCCTTGCTTGAGGTTGACGTGTCCACGCACAATCCACCGGCGATTAAATCCATCGCCGAGCACGCCGAGCTACCGAGAACGCTGTTCAAACGCGCAAACAGAGCGGTGAGCGCCGACACCACTTGTCGTTTACCACCACTAAAGTTCAACATCGGCGAATCCTCGTTCGTGATTTGTGCGCGAAGCAGAGACTCTTCAACGTCGTCGCCTGCCCGAATGGCGCCCAGCGCGTCGCCCGCGCGCAGTAGCACGAGGGACGACGACCACGACGCGTCCGTGTCCAAAAGGAAGGCCATCGGCGCGTGCGCGCGCGACCACTCACGAGCATACGTAGGCGCTACGCGACACCACGTCTCCACGACGCGCTGGATGCTGGCGTTCGCCCCAGCCGCGGCGACGAGCGCGTCGCTCGCGGTTTTCGCTTCGTCCAAACCGAGCTCATCGCAGGTATTTTGCAACGCCAGCTCCGAGCTCAAACCTCGTAGAGCGATTTCACTGGCTAAGCTGTTCGCCACAGAGGCCGCAGTGTACCCATTCAGCTTACCAAACCTTCGGAGGAGTTCAACCGCCGCGCCGTTGCCTCGACCGGCGTGCCCCCACTCGGCGAGCACGTTGGCTTCGACGTCGCCGCATCGAAGATCTCGCGCGCGATGGAGCGCGTCCAGCGGCCAGGACAGTAGAGTCGAAGTCGAAGTGGACGATGCGTCGTCGTCGTCGAAATTCTCGAGCGCAGCGACGACGCTATCGGGCGTCAGCGCGAGCGCACGAGCGACGCCCTTGGATCCCTCGATGGACGACCCGAAAGCCAACGCGCCGTGCTTGACCGTGTAGAACGCCAAGGTGGCGGCATCCGCAGCTGTTTCGATCGTTGTCGTTGCTGCGGCGGCTTCGTCGTCTGCCTCCACTGGCGCTAATCTAGAGGACACTACGACGTTCAACGTGAGACCTTTCGCCGACGGCGCGCACGCGAACGACGTCGCCACGCGATCCGGCGCGGGCGTCTTCGTCCCGGGTGCGGGAGGCAAGTGCGATCCGCACACGCGCGAGACCTTCGCGGTTGCCGGTTTTAGCGAACCATCGGTTGTTCTGGCTTGCGAGGCGTGAATGGCGTTTGTGACGTCCCAAACCTGCACGAAGCCGTCCGACGAGAGCGTGGCCACCAAGTCCTTCGCCCCGACGCGCACGCACCGAGGGGTCACGTCCACCACCGCCTGCCCGCTCGAACCCTTGATTGTGTTCCAAACTCGACTCAGCGTCGACGTCTGAAGCTCACACACCGTGGTCAACCTATCGGTTCGAACGATCGCGCATCCGCTCGCGTCGCACAAAATAGCCGCCGCAGCGCCGCACGCCCCGATTCTCTGTACCCCACTCATCGAGCTCGGCGCCCGACCGACGATCGCTTCGTAGGATCCATCGTCATCGAAATCACCATCCAACCGCACGCGCACGCGCACGACGAACGCCCCATCGGCGGTCGCCAACACGACGTCGACCCGTTCGCCGTCCGACGCGCACGCGCACGACGGCGCCAACGCGCTCGGCGTCACCACGCGCACCGCCCACCCGCGCGTGCTCTTAATCACGCACACGTCTCCACCGAACTCCCCGCCGACGTTCCACGCGATGACGTCTCCGGTCTTCGAGTCGACGACGCCGCCGCCGCGCGCCCCTCGGGCGCCGTCGCTCGGCGTCTCGCCGCCCTCGCCCCGATGTCGCTTCGACGCCCTCCAATCGTCCGCGGACGCCCGCACGCCCGCGTCGGCGTCGACGACGAACGTCCGCGCTCGCGTCGTCGACGTCGCGCGCGCCGTCGCGCGCGGGGTTTCGCACGCGACGGACATTGATGCGTTCGAATCGTTGAGCGATTTCGAGTCGTTTCGCGGCGGTTTCGTCGGCGCGACGGGGTCTTCGGCGCGAGCGACGCGCGCGAGACGGTCGTCCGCGCGCGTTCTTTCGTCGGCGCGGCGCGCGAGCGACGGAAGCGCGGTAGCGCGCGCGAAAGTGCGGCGATAGGCGATGGGTGTGGCATCTTTTCTCGGCGTCGGCGCGGCGACGCGCGCGAGGACGGCGGTGAATGAATGGTTTGATATTTTATTGCAACGCGTAAACGTACGTCTAGTTGCCCTTGGCGGCTTCTTTTTCCTTCTTCTTGAGCTCGCGCGCCGCCTTCGCGGCGGCGCCGGCGTCTTCTCCCAAATACTGTTGCGCGTACACGTTCGACTGTCAGTCTCGGTTCGCGATCGAGGGTCGCATCGCGCGCGTTCGTGCGGTCGTCGTGTCGCATCGCATCGTCAACCCACTTGGTCCAAGTCCCAATCCGAGTCTGTGGTTATGTCCTGGCCAGCGGCTAATTTAGCCGCTCTCGACTTTTGCATAGCCTTGATCTCCTTGCGAGACAACTTCTTCTTCGGTCCCTTGACCTTCACCTTGTTCCCGAGCGCGTCGACGACGTCCTCTTGGACTTCGAATTCAACCTTGGCACCCTTGGCGGACTTGCCTTGACCCCACTTGTTACCTTCAATTTCAACAAAACCATTACCCGGAACGTTCCACGTTTCTTCCTTCAACGCATCGGCGAATTCGCAGTTGTGCGTGATGAGAAGAACGCCACCGTCGTATTCCTTGACGGCGCACGCGAGCGCGCCGAGGGCGTCGCGATCCAAATAGTTGGTCGGTTCGTCCATGACGACGATGTGCGGTTGCTGCCACATGGCGGAACCGAGCACGAGCTTAACCTTTTGGCCACCGGAAAGACCCTTGATGCGGTTGTGGGTACCGAATTCGGCATCCAAACCAAAGTCGATCAAGTGCTTCTCGACGTTCGCTTGCGTGAGCGGGCGCGCGTACAAGCCCGCGCGAGCGGCTTCGCGCTCGTCAACGCGGTTGAGGTACTTGGTGAAACCATACTTTTCGAGCTTTTCGCGCTCCATCCAAGAGTTGGAGTCCATGGAGAGACCCTTCCATTGGCACTCGTACTCGTACTTGGACTTCTTTTGGCGGCGACCAAGAATCTTCTCGACGACGAGCTTGAGAACGGAACCATCCTCTTGCGGGACCGGAATCTTTTCCTTCATCATGCGCTCTTCCTCTTCGGTGTATTGCGCGGTGACCTTGGTCAAGTTTTCCTTGTCTTCGCCCGTGGAGAAACGCCAGCGGATGTATTCGTTCGGCGTTTTGTCCAAGTGCTGCTCGACGTGATGGAACGCGTGCTGCGCGACGTACGCGTAACGCATGTTCGGGTGACGCCAGACGGTACCCTGGTCCGGTTCGGCTTCACCGGTGAGAAGCTTGATGAAGGTAGACTTACCAGCACCGTTCGGGCCGAGGCACGCGACACGAGAGCTCAAAGAGAGCTGAATGGTCGCGTCTTGGATGATTTGACGCGTCGTGTTCGGGTACTTGAACCAGCACTTGGTCGCCTTGACGATGGCCTTGTCCTTGTTCTTCACGCCCTCGAGGAAACCCGGAACCGGGAAGATGAACTTGAGTTCGTCGTTGGAGAGCTCGGTGTACTTCTTCGCCGCCGGGCACTGCTTGACGAATTCGGTGAGATTACCTCTGTACGTCACCAACTTGCGGTTCTCGTAGTGAATGATGTGAGTACACACGCGATCCAAGAAACCGGAATCGTGAGACACAATCATGGAGGAAACTTGCGTTTGCGAGTTGAGGTACTCTTCCAACCACGCGACGTTCTTCACGTCCAAGTGGTTCGTCGGCTCATCGAGTAACAAAATGTCCGCCTTCATGAGGATGGCGCGCGCGAGCGCGAGCTTCATCTTCCAGCCACCGGAGAGGGCGACAACCGGGCCGTTGATCATCTCGTCGGTGAATTGGAAAGAGGAGAGCGTGGAAGCGACAGATTCCTTGGTCGTGCCGTGGCCTTGGATGACAGAGTCGGAGAGAACGAACTCAACGACGTTCATCGTGTGTTGATCACCCTGGATGTCGTGCTCGACGTACACCGTGCGGAGTTCCTCCGGCGGCGGGAAGTTTTCGACTTGGCCGTTGTTGATAGCCTTCATCAAAGTGGACTTACCGCAACCGTTCGGGCCGCACAAACCGTAACGCTTACCCTTCTTCATGTGAAGCGTGGCGTTGTTCAGCAAAATGAGCGCACCGTACGCCAAAGAGAAGTCGCACTTGCAAAGATCTTCGCCTTCTTCGTCCTCGACGACGAAGACCTTCTTGGAGGCTTCGTACACGGCGTGAGCGCGTTCGACGAGAGACTTGGTCATGGCATCGGCCTCGGAGAAGAAAAGCTTCAAGTAAGAGGTCGCGCAAGACTTGGACCAGGTGTCGAGATCGAAGTTCTTCGCCAACAACGCGTTGGCGGACAAGGAGCAAATGTAGTCAAAGTACACCTTGACGCCGTCGCCTTGGACAAACTTCGTGACGTCCTCCTTGGAAGAACCGGAGGATTCGGCCAAAAGCGCGATGAACTGCTCGCTGACGGTTTCTTCGTTGTAGACACCCTTGCCTTCTTGGCCATCTTCGGCACCGGTTTCGTTGCCCGCGGCTTGGAGCAAAGTCTTGTACGCGCGAGTACACACTTGGCGGCACTCCGGGTCGGCGACTTCGTCCATGGCGCGCTTCAAAAGCGGCAAAAGCTTGGGCAAGAACGGCGCGGCATCCATCGGATCTTCGACAAGTTTGCACATGTTGTCAATGATGACGGCAGACTTACGCTTGATCGGGGTGGTTTGCTGGAAGAACAAACCGCGCTGGAGAAGCGGACCCAAGATGGAGAGCGTCGGGGATTCAACTTGTTGAACAAAAGTCGTCGCCGCGAGCTTGTGCACGCATTCCGGAACTTCATCGACGTTGTTGATGCATTCAATCAAGGTCGGGATGAAAGGCTCGATGTCCAAGTTACCGACGCACGTCGCAACCTTGGCCATGGACGCGGTGGACGCCTCCTTGACTTCCGAGCGCATGTGCACCATGACTTGCGCGAGCTCCGGGATGATTTCCGGCAAGTTCGCCGCGACCGCCTTGCGGTTGCGATCGACGAAAGCATCGAGCACGCGCAAAGCAGCCATGGTGGACTGCCAGAACTGAGACTGAAAACCAACAAAGATCGCTCGCAACGCCGGGCGAACCGCGAACTCGCTCAACTTGGGCGCGATGGCCGCCACCGCCGCGTCGCCAGCCGCGCGCACATTGCTAGACTTGTTATCACCCGCGAGCGTGATCGCAACCTCGAGCAAATCAATCAAATACGGTTCCTCCGCGAACGAAGCCGCGTTCGCAATCTCCGTAATCTTTTCCGCCGCCGCCTTGCGCGCGTCCTCGTCCTTCTTCTTCGCCGCCTCCGTCTTGATCCCTTCGACGTCAGCCGGCGTCACCTTCGCCGCCGCGGGCACGTTGCACTTGCTCGGCGCCATTATTTACTTTTTGTCTGCGCAGGTCACGATCGCGCGCGTCCGCGGTTCACCGTCAGTCTTCCTTCTCCCGCGTCCCGTCCCCGCGCGCGCGAAGGGCTTTATGGATAGGCTTGCAGCCGCCACCGCCATCGGCGCGCTTTCGCGACCGTCTCTCCTCCCCCCATCGCCTCCATTCGCCGCGCGCGCGCGCGCGCGCCGTCGACCAATTTTACACCATCGATCGCGCGCGCCCGCGCGTCCCGATCGAACGCCCGCCGCGTCGCGCGCGTCGTTCGCGATCGCCCTCGCGCCGCCGCGCCGCGCGCCATCGCGCCTAATCATCCCTCGCGTCGCGCGTACCGTCTCCCGTGCGCGGGCGTGCGTGCGTTCGAGCGTCGAGTCGCTGGAACGTATTTATTTCGTCGTGTGTGTGCGCTGCGCGTCGTGCGTGACGGTCGCAGGCGAGGGAACGCGCGTGAGAGTGCCGCGCGGCGCGTCGCGGGCGCGCGCGCGTTTTCGCGATGCATCACGACGTGTGCGCATACAGTGAGACATCTATTACGATGCGAAGACGTCGAAAAACGCGCACATCGCGTTTCGAGCGCGCGCAATATGCGATCGCCGCGACGCGCGCGGAGGCGCGTCGCGTCGGCGTCGCGCGCGGCGACGACCAACGACCGCGTCACAGATCGACGACGATGATCGCGGCGTTCGCGCGACGCGCGCGTCGGGATGCGTGCGGCGCGATGCGGCGCGCGCTCGCGAACACCGCGATGAGGGCGTCGGCGAGCGCGAGCGCGTCCACGAGCGCGACGACGACGACGACGACGACGACGACGACGAACGTGCAACAGTTTAGGGTGTATCGCTGGGATCCCGATTCGGGGGACGAACCGAAGTATAAAACCTACGACGTCGACACGAACGATTGCGGACCGATGATGCTGGACGTGCTGTTTAAGATCAAGGACGAACAGGATCAGACGCTGAGCTTTCGACGATCGTGCAGAGAGGGGATCTGCGGGTCGTGCGCGATGAACATTAACGGGCAAAACGGATTGGCGTGCCTGACCAAGGTGGAGAAGACGGAGAAGGGGGCGCAGACGATCGCGCCTCTGCCGCACATGTTCGTGGTGAGAGATTTGGTGGTGGATATGGCGAACTTTTACGCGCAGTATAAGTCGATTGAACCGTTTTTGAAGACGAAGAGCGACGCGCCGGCGAACGGCGCCGAGCGCTTGCAAACCAAGGAAGATCGAGCCAAGCTCGACGGGTTGTACGAGTGCATCTTGTGCGCGTGCTGCTCGACGTCTTGTCCGTCGTATTGGTGGAACAGCGACAAGTATCTCGGACCCGCGGTGCTGCTTCAGGCGTACCGATGGATCATCGACTCGCGCGACGAGTTCACCGAGGAGCGGTTGGCCAACGTCAACGACGCGTTCAAGTTGTACCGATGTCACACGATCATGAACTGCAGCAAGGTGTGCCCGAAAGGCTTGAATCCAGCGCTTAAGATTGCGAAAATTAAGCAAATGGTGGCGTGAGGACGCATTAACGACGCGAGACGCCGCGAGCGCGCGCGGCGCTTTCATTTAAACTTTAGTACGTGTTTCAATTTTCAAGCGCTTCGACGCCGATCATCACAGCTTCTTCGACCGCCAGTTGACGAGCTCGTCGACATCATCGCCGCTATCATCGCTATCGCTATCGCTACGCGTCGCCGTCCCGACCGTCGGCCGCGCCGTCTTCGCCCCTCCCGCGGCTTCGCGCTTGCGTCGCTTCGCCTCCGCCGCGGCTTCCCTCAACCGATCCACCCGATCGAAGCACTCCACCTGCTCCGCGATTTCGCCTCGCGTCCGCGACACCGCCTCGGCCTCGGCCCGCTCCATCGCCGCCCGCTCCTCCGCGTCCTCGCGTTCGCGCTTCTCCCGCGCCGCCGCCGCCGCCGACGCCGCCGTCGACGCCGCCTCCCTCGACGCCTCGCTCCCTCGACCTCCTCCCGCGCCCCGCGCGGGCGCGCGCGTCGCCGACGCGACCGCCGTCGTCCCTCCCGTCGCGCGTCCCGTCGTCGCCGCGCGTCCCGTCGTCGCCGTCGCCTTCACCGCGCCGTCGAAGAAATCGCTCGGCAGCGCGTTCGACGTCCCCATCGCGCGCGCGTCGCTCGCGGCGCGCGCGGTCGCCGCGTCGCGACGCGCGCGCGCACGCGCGTCCCGAGGCGGTCGCGCGGCGTCGGCGCGCGCGGCGATGCGGCGCGCCGCGCGGCGACGCGCGCGCGACCGCGACCGCGCGTCCGCGTGTACACACATACCACTCGAACGCATCTGTATA
>Ga0181602_10002395_pt1 | contig 15776 bp, 11 predicted proteins | sample 041ome_14_FD_148640 | JGI IMG/M metagenome (GOLD analysis project Ga0181602, IMG submission 148640) | Coastal salt marsh microbial communities from the Groves Creek Marsh, Skidaway Island, Georgia - 041408US metaG (spades assembly) | ecosystem: Environmental > Aquatic > Marine > Intertidal zone...
TACAAGCTGCGGAAGCGATGGCGAATTTTATTGTAATACGCCTGATTCTGTTTATGTTTTTGTAAATGGGAAATTTAAAAATTCTAATGATTATACATTTGTAGGCAATGCTGGTGTAAATAACGCGGGAAGATTAACATTCGATGAAATGCCTGCTGCATCGGATAAAATTGACGTTATACTTAAATTTAATGATTTTTCAATTAATGGTACCGGCGGCGGACAAACAACTATTGTAATAAATGCTTTAATAACCCCAACAGTTGTTGTTGGAGGAAGTGTTACAGCTGGTGCTGCCACAAACGTTTCATTAAGCGTGGCTGATTCAAATCCTTTTTCTGAAAATTATACTTTAACAAATGCTTCTCAAATACAATCAGATGCGGGTTATATAAGTGTTAGTCGCATTGGTACATTAAGTCAGTTTAGCGAATTACCATTAGACGAGATACCGGATTCTGATGAGGTTGGTTTTTATAAAGAAAATCCTTCTAATCTTATAGCTGAATTAAATGATACTACAAATATTGTAGGATTAAAACAAAAAGCGGTTGATTTAGCTGTATTTGAAACAGAGCCGTTTGAAAGTGCTTTAGATATTTATTATGAAACAAGTACGTCTGGTTTATTATCGGAAATAACACAAAACGCCGCAATAAAAATAAATTATTTTAACACGTTCGTTGTAAAAGGTGATCAAACAGGCACTGATAATTGGTACATTGAAGAATCAAGATTATATGGTGATTTTAATAAGGACAGTGTTGATTACGGTGTTATTGCCCATATAACTGATGAAAACTACAAACAAACAAATCTTGAAAACTCATTAATATACTCAGGTATATTTAATTCAAGAACAAATTTCAATGCGCTTAATGAATACCCGTCTAATCAAAATATAATTAAAGCTGTAGATATACAGTATGGTAGTATTCAAAAGCTTTTTGCAGAAGATACTAATTTAAATATATTTCAGGAGGAAAGAGTATCAAGCGCTCTCATTGATAAAGACGCAATTTATACAGCCGAAGGCGGAACTATTACATCTTCCGGGATGGCGGTTATTGGTCAAATTATACCTTATGGTACCAACTATGGTATCGGCAAAAATCCTGAAAGCTTTGCTTATAAAGCAGGCAGAAAGTATTTTGTAGATAAGCCTAAAAGAGCTGTATTAAGACTTTCAAGAGATGGTATTACTGAAATATCTAATTATTCTATGCGTAGTTATTTCAGAGATTTATTATCAGAAAGTTCGGATTTTACACAAGGAATGTATGATGAGCATAATAACGAATACATATTAACTCATAATACTACAACTATTGGCTTTGATGAAAGTGTAAATGGTTGGACATCAAGATATAGTTTCTTGCCTGTTGCTGGCTTTAGTTTAAATAGTCAATTCTTTACTATAAAAGATAACAATATTTGGAAGCATTATACGGGTTCAACTTATAATAACTTCTACAGCTCAAATTATAATTCTGAAATTGAATTAATTTTAAATACAGCCGTTTCTTCAAATAAAGTATTCCAAACCATTTCTTATGAAGGCACGATTGGCTGGGAAGTACAAGATATAATTACAGATACAGATAAAGCACTGAACATATCTGAATATAACAATTCATATATTGATAATGATTTATCTTTCTATATTTCAACATTTAAAAGACAATCTGGAAAATATACAGCTACTCTGTCAAATGTTTCAAATACACAGCCAAGCTATTCATTTGATAATGAGGTAATATTTGGTGAAGAAATATCTGGTATAAAAGGATTTTTTACTAAATTAACTATAAAAACAAGTGATACTGTATATAGAGAACTATTTGCAGTTTCCTCTAATTATAATATAAATACATATTAATGGAACCAATAAGCATAGGTTTAATGGCCGCAAGCGCTATAGGTAATTTATTTACAGGATTAGGTGCTGGCAAAAGACGACGCAGAGCGGCTAGCCAACAAAGATCATTTGAGCGCCAACTTGCCGCGGCAGAAAGTAATAGACAAGAAATTATTAATCCGTATGCGAATATTACGGACTTAAGTTCTATGATAACAAATCCTTTTGCAAACTTACAAGTTGCTACAGGGGCCGCTGAAATGAGAGCTAGAGAAACAGATATATCTTTAGCCCAAACATTAGATGTTTTAAGAGCAACTGGTGGTGGTGCCGGTGCAGCAACCGCGTTGGCTCAATCTGCTTCAAGAGCTAAAATGGATATTGCAACTAATATTGAACAGCAAGAAGCCCAAAACGCTAGATTGCGTGCTCAAGGTGAACAACAAATGCAACAAATGCAAATTTCAGAAGCATCAAGATTACAGCAAGCTGATGTTGCAGGAAGGCAATTTATGTTTGCTACAAGAGAAGAGCGCGAAATGCAAAAACTTGATAGATTACAATCAATGTCTGATAGATATGCTAGCCAAGCTGCTATGATGCAAGAAGCACAAGCATCAGCGTTTGGCAGTGCTTTTAGTTCAATGGTCGGATTAGGCGTAGGTTTAGCAAGTCCGGAATAATAAAAAATAATAAAATGAGTTATAGAAATCCAGGTGAAATTTACATAGCTAATCCAAATGCATTTATGCAAGCATTTGAAAAAGGCATTGCCCCTATTAAAGCTGAATTAGAACGTAAAGCGGCTGAAAGAAAGGAACGCGCGCAAAAATATGATTTAGCTAATGCTAAATTAAAACAGAATTTGCAATATCCAGAATGGGTTAAAAAATATGGTAAGCAAAAAGCGGATACTATTAAAAGCATAGTTGAAGAGGACTATATCTCTAATAATAAATTTGCTTCAGCAACGCAATCCGAGCAACAAGACATGCTTGACGAATTAAATACAAGTATTACTTCAATTGCTCAAAAAACAGATGCTGCATTACAAATTGATTTTAATGAAATACTTCCGGGTCAATTTGAGGATAATCCAGAATTTTTAGATTTTATTGAAAATAAACCCGCTATTGATAACAATATTTCACTTGAAAAGGTAAATGGGCAAATGGGTTTCAGTTATATTAAAGACGGGAAAAAATCTTTCCTTTCTGTAGATAAAATTCCTGATGGCGCAATTGGCTACCAAGGCAGAAGCCAAGTTTATGATGTTTTTGAAGCGGGTATTAAAGACGCTGTAAAACAAGTTGATGATCACGTAAGAAAAGCAGGCGAAGCTACTTCTATGAAAAACAAATTAGCGCGTTCTGCAAACAATATATTTGCGCAAATAAATGACCCTTCGCAAAGAGCATATCTTTTTGAATTAGCACAATCAGAATTAAAAGACCAAGAAGAAGGTAAAGTTGATTATTCTTATATGGATATTATTGATAATGATAACTTAAGAGAAGCTGCTGATGGCGTAATATTAGAATATATACAATCAAGAATAGAGGATGATTCTGCAGAAATTGATGGTATCAAACAAGCGCAAAAAGAACAGCAAGAACGCGAGCGTAAAGCCGCTGAGGCTGCTGCTGCTAAAGTTAAAACAGTAGATCCTCTTGAAAAAAGAACTGGATTAAATGCTCAAGACAGAGAAATTGCTTTTAAAAACATTGTCAATTTAAAACCAGGTGAAGATTTTGTTTTCAAATATAAAGGAAGTAATGATGTTGAAAAGAAAGAGTACATCATGAAAAAAAAGGAAACGGGCGAAATAACATTTGAAGAAAATGTTGAAGGTTCAGTAGAGTCTAAAATAACTGTTGAAGATTTAGCAAAAGAATTTGGTTTACAATTGCAGCAGCCTGAACAGACCCAGCAAGAAACTGAAATTACTACTGATTTTTCGCAGTATAAAGTAAATTAAAAATAATATAGTATGCCTGTTTATAAAGTAGGAGAAGATATTTATAATATTCCCGAGGACAAAGTCCAAGAGTTTTTATCCGCATATCCAAATGCAGTTTTAAACGAAGAAGCGGGAAAGACACAACCGCAGGTTTCGGGTGCGCCTGTGGAAGAAACTGCAGCGCCCGGTATGGAATCCAAATCGGAAAGTACTTCATCGGTATCACGTACTAAAAAATATAAAGTAGGTGATGACACTTATGAAATACCAGAAAATCTAACAGATAAATTTTTAGCCCAATATCCTGATGCTGAAGAAAAGAAAGATAATTTCTTTCAACAAATGGCTACAGCGTGGTCCGGAGGTCAAATACAAGCTGATTTAGACGATTACCTATCTAAAGCTATTTTTTCTGATAAATATGCTGAAAATATAAGCGATGAAGATGCTCAAAAATTATTAGATCTTTGGCAAAAGCAAGATGCATCTGGCTTAACAGAAGGAGAAGAACAATGGGAGAAAGACTTTGACGCAATATCTACTGCCAACACAGGTATAGTACCTGACTGGTTTGCAGGAGCTGTAGGCGCAACTATAAGAAACCCTCAAGCTGCATTATTATACGGAGCAAGAAGTTTCGCTATGATGTTTTCAAAAGAAAATATTGGGTTAGGTGCTGCTGGAGCAGCTACCGCGGCAGGAGCAGGTGCGGCATTAGGTTCTGTAGCACCGGGCATTGGCACGGCTATTGGTGGTGCCGGCGGCGCAATTAAAGGAGCTATGGCTGGGCTAGGCGCTTCTGTTGAATTATTTGCAGCTTTTGGTGAAACTATAAGAGAATCTTTACCAGAAGATTATACTGTTGAAGATATACAAGAAGCATTTAAAGATGAAGAGCTTTTAACACGCGCGAGAAATAGGGCGGCTACAAGAGCTGGTACGATTGCTGCATTTGATTTAGTAGCTGCCGGCGGCGGTAGTAAAGTAGCTGGTGCTATTAGTAAAAAAGCATTGGCTAAAGGTGTAAGTAAAAAAGCGGGTGCTGTAGCGGCGGGAACAGCAGAAGGTCTTATAACTACTACAGGAGAGTTTACAGGTGAACTTGCTGCTCAAAAAGCAGCTGGCGATGAACTTGATTTTAAAGAAGCTGTACTTGAAGTATTTGGAGTGAGTCCTACAGCAATAGGAGGGCAAGTACAAACAGCTAGAAATTTAACAAAATCACCTAAATATAAAATTGACGGTAAAGAAATGTCTAGAGCCGAAGTCAACAAATTTATTGATGACAATGATGGCATGGATTTATCTAAGGTTAATATAACTGTAGAAAACGACGATTTACTACAGAACAAAATGTTAGACAAGCAAGGCGTTGCTCGTTTTAAAACATTAGTAGATAAAAATATTACAGACGACGCGGCTAGAACACGCATTGCTGAATTAGAGCTTGAAAGAGCAAAGTTAGCTAGCAACAAAACATTATCAGCACAGGAACGAAAAGCTGAAGTAGAAGAAGAAATTAAAACTATTCAAGCTGAAAATAAACCTGGTAAAGGTAGACCAACTAAGCTTGTTCAAGAGCAGAGAAAAGAAATAGAACAAAAAGCAGAAGAGCTTAAAGTTATACTTAAACAAAGAAAAGTAGCGGATACTGTTTCTTTTGCAAAGAGGGCTGCTGAACAAACAAAAGGCATGGTTGAAGTGCAAGACTTTGATAGCACCGAAGCAATACGTAAACAATTATTCAAGGACTTTATGGGCGACAAAGAAGCCTTACAAGATCTTGAAACAAATATTCTTAAAAGAAAAATCAAAGTTGGTGATAAAGAAGTCAATGCTCTTGATTATATAGGCGGCGTTGCTTATGGCGGTAAAATATATATCAATAAGCAAGTAGCGGCTAAAACAGGACAAATAAATGTAGGTGCTCACGAAGTATTGCATGGTATTATAAATACCAAGATAAGTCAAGATAAACTTGGCGGCATTATTAGTGACTTTAGAAAAAAATTATCTAAAGACGATTTAAATACATTAGATAACGAACTACAAAGAAGAGGTTATAAGCCCGATGCTATTAATGATGAAACACTAACTGTATTTTCAGATTTAGTAGCTAAAAACCAAATTAAATTTAACGAAGGTTTATTTAATAAGATTGGTGATTTCATTGTAACAAAAGTACTTAGACCATTAGGATTTAAACAAGTAGGCTTTGAAAATGGTAAGCAAGTTTACCAATTTATGAAAGAATACCAAAAGAGTGTTTCTAAAGGCGAATTAAACCAAGCAACGTTAGATGCTATTGGTAGAGCCGCTGATGTTAGAGCATCAAAACCTAAAATTCAATTGTCTAAAGTTGATGTAAATTCTTTTGTAACTACAAACTCTTTAGAAGAATGGAAAGCAAGCGGTGCTGATGAGGTTATTGCTAATTTATATTTTGAAGACTACTTTGATAAAATAGCGGAAGTGCAAATGGCTAAGCCGTTTGATAAGAGTAAAACCACCATGCTTCGCGATCTTCCAGGATTTTTACCTGAAGATTTTAAGTCTGAATTCATGAACAAAATGATTCAGCATATAAGAAACTTTGACCCTTCGAAGAATGACAGTTTAGAGGGCTGGATTAATTCGCAGATATCTAATAAAGTAAAACAAGTACTCAAAGAAGGTAAAGTAACTACTCAAACTTTTGAAGAAGATATTGATTCTGGAAGACAGTTTGCCGCAGATGATAGCTATGAAATAGCAGATGAATTTGAGCAAATTGACGAATATGGTTTTGATATTGAATTAGTAGATAATAATGGTGAACTTATAAACCCTATAGAGTTTCTTGATGAAGATTCAAGAGACGAATATAGAGCTATTATAAGAGAGGAATTAAAAAATCTAGGTGATGTTAATGATGTTACCTTTAAAAAGCTAGAAGATTTAGCGCCCCAAATAACTGAAAGAGCTGTTGGTATACCTGCGGCAAAATTAGTTAATCCAAAAACTAATATAACAACAGGGCAAGTAATAGCCATGCAAGATTTTGTTATTGAGCATGTAGATAAATTAATTAAGCTATTACCTGAGGGTGCAGTATTAGAGGCTGCTTCTGAAAAATTAATAGGCACTGGTACTGGATTGCCTAGAAAGCTTTTAGATGCTTTTTATATTAAAAATCCTAGATTAAAGCAAGATCAAGGGCTGTATCCTTTTTCAAAATTAGAAGATATAACAAAAGAAGAATTTTTTGAAGCATTTGGTATTAAACCTGATGGAACAAAAATTTCTTTTAACGGGCAGGACCCAAGAGCACAAGCATTATTTGCTTTAGCTAGACTTACAGGCAAATTAATGACTAATACTGCTGTCAGACAAGAATTAGAATATCAACAAGCAAGTCAGAATACAATAGTTGACATAGGCGCAGGTAGATCTGAATTCCAATTAAGTATTGTTTCTGCTGCGCAAGAAGCTGCGTTATCTACTGAAGACACTAAAAATTATCAGCCTGCGTTTGATAAAATTGTAAAAAAGAACAGAGCGGCTCTTCGTAAAATGGGACTTACAGAAGAAATGATCAACGAGCTTGCGAGTTCTAGTACAATGATCGCCGACAAATCGAGTGGCACTCAAACATGGCTACTAGAAGATCTTGCTGATTTTACTGATTTTATTGCAGGACCTATGGCTTTTATGCCGCCCATATTAACTAAAAAAAGAGTCTTTATTAATAGTATGCTTGGTTTTCACTATAGAGTGAATGGTTTTGGCGTTAAATGGGTAAAAGATAACGGTGAAGTCAGTAAAGTTAAAATAATTAAAGATAAAGACGGTAAAATATCCAACAAACAGGCTGCCGGTTTATTTGCACAAGGTGCTTTAAACAAGTCTGAAAGAGAAATTTTACTTGATGAAAACAAAAGTGAAAATAAATATTCAAACGAATTAAAAGAAGTTCTTGGGCAAATTAAAAAAGTTCAAAATCAACTAAAATTTAATAAAGCTACAAAATTAGAAACACTTAATGCAACTACTAGATACAATATATATGAAAAGCTGCAAGGACTTTCTAAAAAAGAATTTCTTAAACAAAAAGAAGAATTAATTAGCAGTGAAAATGCTAAAAACAAAAATCTTCTTAGAATGCTCAATGTTAAAGCTTTCAATATTGCAATGCAAGACTATATAGCATCGTTACCTACGCCTGAAGAAAAGCTTAGGGCATTAAAGTACGCAAAAATAATATACGCTTCTTCTTCTAATATTGCAGAAGGTAGAAAAGCCGGGGCTAAAATAGGTGGGCTAGTATATTCTGAAGACGCAACATATTACATGGAGCATGTTAATTCTGCTCTTAGAATGGAAGAACAATTCTTTAAGGACTTAATAAGAGGAAATAAAACAACTTTTAAACAACCTGAAGTTTGGTTTATTCCTTCTTGGATGGCAAAGATACTTGATTCAACGGGATTTAAAACAGCAAATAGAGCTGAAAAAATAAAAGAAATAAGAAGGTTATCCCGTGAAAACAATGCGGACGTAGTTGCTAGCAATGCTTCTAATTTTCAACTTTCTATTGCATTACCATTAACAAAAATGGTTGACAATAGCTTGAACGAAATGGTTTCTGAAAAGCTTAATATTGAAAACAAATCTGAAATATCAGAATTCCAGGCAAGACGGCTAGGTAAAAACAAAGGTAGATTTAAATTCTTTATCCCACCATCAGCTGATGACTTTATGGGGCTAATGTATTATTTAGTACGTAAAGGAAGACAGGGGGATGCTGATTTAGCTTTTATTAAGAAAACGTTGATTGACCCATTTGCTAAAGCTCAAAGAGTATATGAAGAATATAAAATGAATACTCTTAAATCATATAGAAAACTTAAAAAGAGCATTAGAAATACTCCGGCCGGCTTAAAGAAAGAGGCTGTAATGGGCTTTACTAATGAGCAAGCCTTGCGTGTTTTTATGTGGAATGAATTAGGATATGAGGTTCCTGGTATTAATCAATCTGAAATTAGCGCGATAAGAGAATATGTAAGCAATAATAAAGAGTTATTAGATTTTTCTAGACAAGTTCAAAATATGCTTATGTCTGATTTTCCGCAACCTCAAGAAAGTTGGGCTTCAGGCAGTTTAACAATTGATATTTTAGAGCATATTAATGAACAAGCAAGAAAAGAATTTTTTGCTGACTTTATTAGTGTAGCTGAGGAAACATTTGGTAAAATGGACAATAGAGGTGAAATTCAAGGTCCATTAGCTAACAAGCTTAGAGCAGCATTTGGTAATAACTATGTTGAAGCGTTAAGTGATGTACTTTATAGAATGAAGGTCGGTAGATCACGTCAGTTTGGTAGAAATAGATTGGTTTCTCAATTAGAAAACTATATTAATGGTTCGATTGCAACAATCATGTTCTTCAATACTCGCTCGGCAATCTTACAAATGGTTTCGTTTGTAAACTTTATAAACTTCAGCGACAATAATCCTATTGCTGCTGCGCAAGCTTATGCTAACCTACCGCAGCTTTCTAAGGATGTTATGGAGCTAATGAATAGTGATTATCTAGTTTCTCGTAGAAATGGCCTTAAAATTGATGTAGCGGCTGATGACATTGCTAAATCAGCTGAAAGTAGTGCTAATAAAGCAGGGGCGGCTATTACAGCTATTTTAAGAGCTGGTTACCTGCCTACACAATTTGCAGATTCATTTGCAATTGCTTTTGGTGGAGCACCATTCTTTAGAAACAGAATTAATACGTATATGCGTGAAGGTCTTTCTGAATCTGAAGCAAAAGAGAAAGCTTATAACGATTGGAAAGAAAACGCAGAAGAATCTCAACAATCTTCAAGACCTGATAAAATTTCGCAACAACAAGCGAGTACATTAGGTAGATTAGTTCTTGCATTTGGTAATACACCTATGCAGTATGCTCGTATTACAAAGAAAGCAGCATTGGATTTATTAGCAGGTCGCGGAGACTTCAAAACAAACATGTCCAAGGTATTATACTACGGCATGGTACAAAATATTGTGTTCTCCGGTTTGCAACAAGCATTGTTTTCTTTATGGTTAGACGATGAACCAGATGAAGATGATGAAGAAGTAGAAAAATATGTAAATGTTATCAATTCTGCTATAGATGGTTTTGGTAGAGGTCTTGGTTACGGTGGCGCTATTGCGGTTATGGTGAAGAATGTTGTTCAAGAAGCAATGAACGAATATGGTGAAGGTGGTCGTAAAAACTTCCAGGATGTTATTCTTGAAATTGGAACATTATCACCAGCAATATCTTCTAAAATTAGTAGGCTGGAACAAGGAGCTAGAACTTTTACTTGGAAACAAGAACTTGAAAAAGTAAGAACAGAAGGTGTTAGTTTAGATAATCCAGCTTTTGAAGCGACTGGTAAATTTGTTTCGGCAATTACAAACGTTCCTCTTGATAGGTTAATTCGTAAAATGGATAATTTAAGTTACCCTGTGAGACATGAAATACAAACTTATCAAGCAATTGCATTAGCATTAGGTTGGGGACAATGGGAATTAGGCTTAAAAGAAGTCAATAAACAAGAAAAAAACAAAAAACCAAAAGTAGGTTATAAAAAGAAAAAATCTGCTAAAAAGAAAATTTAAACTAAATGGACCTTCAGGATTTAAAAATATACGCTATTAACATAGCTACAATGGCTATAACAATGACTCAAATAGAGATGTTTTTAAAAATAACACTTCTTCTTGTGTCTATTGGGTATACTTTAACTAAATGGTATGAAGTACATAATCGCAATAAGTAGTTTACTATTTACAATAAATGTTTTCTGCCAAGAAATAACAATAGGGAAGGTTAGCAATAAAATTATACACGGCGATTTATCGGGTAATAGGAGTCTTGAATTTGGTGTAAAAAATATTCTAGAAGAACTTGTGCAAGATGAGGGATACTATCTTGTAGAAAACAGTGAGTCAATCCTTGAGGTTGACTTATTGTATTTTGGTGTAGTTAGAAAGTCTACTAATGCTGCGGTATTTTCTAAAACTAATAATCAAGTTGAAATTATAGCTGAAGCTAGGTATAATAGAAAAAAAGTAAAAGTCAAAGCAACCGCTGACAATATAATAACATCTACAATAGTATTAAATAATGGTGGTACGTTTAATCAACAAAGCGTATCTGTTGCTCTTAAAAAACTCTGTGAACAAATAATTAAGAAACTAAAACTATGAAAAAACTACTATTGTTGTTACTATCAGCAATCACCTACGGTCAAGACATGTATCTTGATCATAGCTTTATAAATGGATTACCTATATACGTAGGCGACACACTTTCTATAAAGTTCAATACTATAGATAATAATAACTCAACTTATAAGTTGCTTCAATTTGATTATCAGTACAACAATAAATTGTTACAAAAAATAGACCATACATTCTACACAGATGGTCCTCAGACGTCTCTTAATCATTGGGACGGTTATTCATTCAATCCAAATACAGATATATCCTTAAGTGATCTTACAGGTCAATATAATTGGTGGGCAGGTGGCGCTTATGCTGCTAGTACTACTTCGTATAATAGTTCTTCAGATTGGTCTGTAGAAAGAATAACACTACAGCATACTTCAAATATACCACACGCTGAAACTATTTTAATTGTTAGATTTTTATTAAAAGACAAAGCAAATACAAATTATAGCAATTATAATAATATAAGCAAGCTAAGTTGGGCTAGAGCTGATGGTAATGTTGTATATGGCATGACTAACGTAATAAATTTACAAGACGTTAAAGGTGGTGGAGCCGGTGATGTAGTATTAAAATTAAACACACAAGCTGAGCAAAAAGAAGATTACATGTATAGCATAATGGACAAGGTTGGTACTGAAATTACTTCTGGTAATTTTGATGCTAACGGTGAAGCTATTATTCAAGGTTTAGAAAACGATATAGAGTATCAAGTTGGCGTATGGGTAAATTCTGATGCCACATGGTTAGGCGATGTTGTTAGTTTAACAGACGCTTACATGTTATTCTTACAAGCTATTAATGCTGGTGAAAATCCAGATGAACAAGATAACATTGTAGATGAAATACGAAAAGTAGTTTACGATGTCAATGCAGATGGTGTAATTAACTTTGACGACTCTTATGCGTTATTAATGCATGTTATTGGCGAACCATTAGAAAATACTTATATAACCGCTGATAAATGGGCTTATAATATATCTGATTTAGATAAGCCATTTAAACCAACAGAGAATGATAAAACATTTAACGCGTATCATTATTTAGCTGGCGACGCAGATTTTTCACACTCTCATTATGAAGCACAAGTTGCAGTGTCTAGGTTTTCATTAGCAAAAGAAAATGTTATTGACCACGATCTTGATTTAACAACAGAGCTTGTAAACGGTAAAATAGAGTTTGTGGTTAATTTAGATAGAGACGATTTATCAGCTATAGAATTTATAACAGACTTTGATGAAACAAAATTAGAATTTGAAAAAATTGTATTTGATTCTGGAGATGTTATAACTAACTATAGTACAATTAAAAATAACTCTGTATATTTTGGTAGTATAGAACCAGAAGGCAAATTACAAATAAAAACAGGCAAATCATATAAAATAGTATTTAATCCAAAAGTTGAAATAACTAACGCTGCAGGTCTTATTTATTTTAGAAGACAAGAGGCAGTTACTACAGCAGGTCAAAAACTAAACCTAAACCTTAAATAATGAAAAAGTTAATTGGATTAATTGTAATATTATTTTTCTCTTGCCAGAAAGATCCTACGGTATATACTCCAATACCTTATGTTTTAGAAATACCAGAAGTATCAGGACTAAAACTTGAGAGTTATATTGTTACAGATAAAGTACAAGTAAACGTAAAATTACCTGAAACAGGTCAATACAGAATTAAAATATTTGATTTTACAAATAAACTAGTAAGCCAAGAACTTGTTAATGGTCAAAAAGGTGATAACATACTCAATGTATATGTAAACGCTTTGCCACCAAGTTCTTATACTGTAAGCTTATATGATAATAATACATTAATAGGAAAAGAATTTTTTACAAATGAGTGATGAGCAACAAGGAGGTTTTTTAACCCAACTTAAGAATCAAATTTTAGCAGGCGTTGGAGTTACAATAACAGCGCTTAGCACTATGTTTATAGACGAAATAAAATCTCTAGTGGGTATTGAAGATCCAGTAGAGGAGACTACATCTGAACCTGCTAAACCACAGGATATTATTATTAATATTCCTGAGCAGAAAAAAGACACTGTAGTTAAAAAAGTTTATGTAGCGCCTAAAAAAGAAAAAACAGAAACTCAAAAACGTAAAGATGAAGGATTTGATTGGTAAATTCATGCTTTTATGGTTCGCGTCAATAGGAGCTCTCTATGGACAGGTTTTAGGCAAAACTGTAACAGAAGATTACACAGCTGGTTTTGAGTCAGCAGAATCAATCTGGAGCATCCCAGAATACAACGGAGACCCAACAACTGTAGCTTTATTAAGTATAGGTGTATCAGATGAGGTTTTAAGTCAATATCCAGAACTTGGTGATTATCGAGTAGGATTAGGACTTACAAACATCACTGTAGCTTTTTTAGATGAAACGTTCAGATTTGAATTTGTTGAAACCAAAGACGAGATTAAAAACCGTATGGTTACTCAATATAAGGCTAGTCAAAAAGGTTTAACAGCAAATGAGATTAACATCGTAGGTAAAATTATGCTTGCGAAGTATTTCTGTTATATAGAAGTATATGACTTTTCTATATCAGAAGATGAAACACTTAATTTAAAAGACGGTGTTAAAAATACTCTTGTTACAAGGTTAGGTTTACAAGTTAAAATGGTTGACGCTGAAACTGGTTTATATATGACAGGATCAGGATTAGGCAAAGCTGTTACGACTAGAGAATTAACACTTTTAAACGATGAAAACCTTGACGATGTTAAGTTTAACCAATCATCAATAGGTACATCTACTAAAAAAGCATTAGAAACAGCCACTGCGAAAGTTGTAAAACGAATGATTCGCAAGGGCATATTTGATCATTAATGAAATGGTGGTATTTATTATTCTCACTTCTTTTATATACGTCCTCGCTGCATTCGCAATCGGTGGTGCAGACATTTGTAGACCGTTGTACAGGGGAAACAAAAATAATAACAATACCATTTGAGGGTAATACTGTAGTTGTATTCTATAATAGATCAGCTTCGTTTAATATAAACGATGTAAGATCTGGAGCTTTACAAGCTTGGCTTGAAGAAACTTATGCATGGTGGGCGTCAATATCACCATGCTCAACTAATCAAGCAACAACTACAGCTACACAAGCAACAACTCAAAATACTACACAAAATGCTACACAAAATGCAACATCTACTGCGTCGACTTCGACAAATCAAACAAGCAGTTCAACATCTCAAACAAGTAATACTGAATCTAGCTCAAGCGCAACAGAATCAACAAGCGATCAATCCGGATCAAGCGATTCAGGAAATGACGGAAGTAGTGAAACAAGCTCGAGTGAAGAGGGGAACAGTGACTCAGGAGATGAAACCAGTTCAGAAGAAAGCTCCGAGGAAAGCTCAGAAGAAAGCTCAGAAGGAGATAATGAAGACGATGGAGAAGATTCAGACGATGGAGAAGAATCTGAAGAAGAAGACGAACAATCCGAGTCAAAAAAAGCAAACCCTGTAATTATAGCTGCTAATGTTTCTACAATGTCTGCTTTAGACGGCAGTGTAAACTTTGTAAGCAACATTGGCATGTCACAAGCTTCATTAAATGGAGTTACAAGTTATTCCGCTAACGCGATGATATGGGATAACTTAAAACAGTTTAACGTTAATATTGGAAAATCTTCCGCTAATAAAGATCAAACTGTAATACTTTATGGTGGCAAAAAACCTATAGTTAAAGGAGGAGACTTAAAATCGGTGAATACAACTTCTATAAACGGTATGTATTCATTTGGAACGTTTAATATATCATTGGGTAAAAGCAAGGTATATATGCTACCAAAACAATTAATAACAGGTTGGGCAAGTAGTATAATGTTTATGAGTGGTGAAACCACGTCGATAATACCTACAGGCGTAGGATTTATAACTAAACCTTATTTATATAGTAGATATGTTATATCTCCGATGTTTGCATTTGCTATAAATCCTGTGATGTATACTATAGAAACAAATTCAGCGATAACCAATACTAATCTTATGTTTATTGGTGGAGTTAGTGGCACATTTAATCTCACTAAAAACTTCATGGCAAACTTAGGATTTAATATTATAGAAAGTACAGCTAATCTACCTATGACCTGGGCAATAACAATAGGGAGTAGGTTTCAATTTTAAAACTATGGCATTTAAAGACATTTTTAAAGACGACAACGACATCAACGAAAAATCAGTTGTAGGCTTCGCCTCATTTGCAATTATGGTAGGCTTTGCTCTAGCAGACATCGTAACAGGGTTTGTAGGTAAAGATCTTGTTGTTCAAGAGTTTATCTATAACAGTTTTGTTATTATTACTCTTGGAGCATTTGGTATTGCAGAAGCTGGTAAAATATTTGGTGGTAAAAAAGAATAACAATGGCAATCGAACCAAAAGGAATTATTGTACACTCAATGGCAGAGTATTTAAAAATGCCAGAAGGCCCTATGAAGGCTCACGACTTTTTAAAATCAGTTAAACTATCAGTACATGGTTTTATTCACCCTGACGGTACTTATGAAAAAATGGTTGAGTCACCAAATAAAGCAGCTCACGCTGGTAAATCGGAGTGGGCGGGGCTAGAACACCTTAACAACCATTTCTTAGGTTTTGAATTATTAGTTCCAGGAGAGCATGATTTTAGCACATTTAGCAAAGCTATTGAAACACCTGGTACTTATACTAAGGAGCAATTTGACACAGCTG
>Ga0181602_10002399_pt1 | contig 15763 bp, 10 predicted proteins | sample 041ome_14_FD_148640 | JGI IMG/M metagenome (GOLD analysis project Ga0181602, IMG submission 148640) | Coastal salt marsh microbial communities from the Groves Creek Marsh, Skidaway Island, Georgia - 041408US metaG (spades assembly) | ecosystem: Environmental > Aquatic > Marine > Intertidal zone...
TGATCTCTCTCTCTCTTCTTTTTCTTTTTACTCGAACGAACGAACGAACGAACGAACAAACAAACAAACAGATACAAATTATAACACAAAATATCTCTTCTTCTTACCGTATCTCGCGAACAGTTTCGGTTCCACCCCGTGCGCTTCTCTGATCAACACCGGCGTGGTCGGACTCGCCGCTTTTAACTTTTCGTACGATTTTAGGAGGAAATTTCTCGCCCCTTCCGAGTGTTTGGACGTTTGGCATAAGTGGAACCGCAACTCGTGCACCGCTTTGAGACCTGCGAACGCTTTCGACATTATTATTATTAATATACTCTGTATTTCAATTATTATTTAATTATTGTTGTTGTTGTCTTCTCGTTGCAAGTGTGTGTTATTTGTCGTCCAATGATGTGTTTTGTGTGATGGGTTGCCACGCTCGAAACTGATGAATGAAGACTCTAAAGCTGCATGCTTTCGAATCGAAAAAATTTCCGTCAGAATGGATTTCTCGATCGAAAAAATAATTCTCATCGAATCACGCGCGTTACATTTTTCCCCCCATCCTTCCCCGTCGTCGTCGTAATATTAAGAACATAATATTATATTTAAAAGATGTCTTCCAACTTTCGATTGCTGAATTTAGTCAAACCGTTTCTTCCGTTCCTCCCAGAGGTGAAACAGGCGGACAGAAAGATTCCATTCAGAGAGAAGGTCTTGTACACAACGGTCGCGTTGTTCGTGTTTTTAGTGTGTTCGCAATTACCTTTGTATGGTATTTCAAACACGAGCGGGGCGGATCCTTTGTATTGGGCGCGGGTTATCATGGCTTCAAACAGAGGAACAACCATGGAGTTGGGGATATCGCCGATTATTACCTCCGGTCTCGTCATGCAGCTGTTGACGGGGAGTAAAATTATCGATGTCGATCACTCCTTGAAAGAGGACAGAGCTTTGTTGGACGGCGCGCAAAAACTCCTCGGGATTTTGATCACCATCGGTGAAGCCGTGGCGTACGTAGCCTCGGGTATTTACGGCGATGTTCGTGATATGGGCATGGGTAACGCGTTTTTGATCGTTTTGCAGTTGTTCATGGCTGGTTTGATTGTCATTTGCTTGGACGACTTGTTACAAAAAGGCTACGGTCTGGGTTCAGGTATTTCGTTGTTTATCGCGACGAACCAGTGCGAATCGATCATCTGGAAAGCGTTCTCGCCGACGACTATTAACAGTGGCAGAGGAACCGAATTTGAAGGCGCAGTCATTGCCTTGTTTCACTTGTTGCTCACGAGAACGGACAAAGTGAGAGCGTTGAAAGAAGCGTTTTACCGTCAAAACTTACCAAACATCACGAACTTGATGTCCACGGTTTTGATTTTTCTCGGCGTGATTTATTTCCAAGGCTTTCGCGTGGATTTACCGGTTCGATCGAAGCGTAACCGTGGGATGGTCTCGAACTACCCGATCAAATTGTTCTACACGTCGAACATGCCAATCATCCTCCAATCCGCTTTGGTGTCCAACATGTACTTCATCTCGCAGTTGTTGTACAAAAGATACGGAGGCAACTTCCTGGTCCAATTATTGGGGAGATGGCAAGAATCCTCCGAAGGTTCTGGTCAGTTAATGCCAGTCGGTGGATTGGTGTATTACATTTCGCCGCCGACGTCTTTGGCGGATATTGCGGCGAACCCGTTACACGCGGTGTTTTATCTCACCTTCATGCTCTCCGCGTGCGCGTTGTTTTCCAAGACGTGGATCGAAGTTTCTGGGTCTTCCGCTCGTGACGTTGCGAAGCAGTTGAAGCAACAGCAAATGTTTATGACGGGTCACCGTGAGTCGAGTTTACAAAGAGAGTTGAACAGATACATCCCGACGGCGGCGGCGTTCGGGGGCATGTGCATCGGAATGTTGACGATTATTGCAGATTTTATGGGCGCAATTGGAAGTGGTACGGGTATTTTGTTGGCGGTGACCATCATCTACCAATACTTTGAAACGTTTGAGAAGGAAAGAGCGGCGGAAATGGGCGGGTTCGCGTTTTAAATGAAGAAAAAAAGAGTGCTACGAATAAAAAACACGAATCAATAAAATACTTAGTCGCGACCACCAACGCAACAAAACTACTTTTGTTTTCTTTTAATATGAAAGTAAAAAGCGAAACTTACAAATAATTTGGCTACACATTGTACGTCCGCACTCCTCTATTATCACTCTCTTCCCCAATACAAATCTACCTAACTTACATCGTCTTGGCCTTCTTCGTGCCGCGCACCTTCTTGAGTCTGTTCTTCTTTTCCTTGATTTGCTTTCTCGATTTTTGCGAAGCTTCCTTCAAACCCGCTCTGACTAATCTGTGTTTCGGTTCAAACTTCTTCATCGCGTCGAGATCGTCGTAAATCAAGCCGAATCCAGTAGATTTACCGCCACCAAACGCCGTTCTGAAGCCAAACAACGAGACTTGCGTCGCGTCGGCGATGTCGTACATCTTGGCTAACTTTTCTCTGAGTTCAGACTGTAGTGTTGAAGAAAGAGAGGTGAGTTTCGGATCGTCTTCGATACGCGCCGTTTTGCCAATCGAGCGCGTTCAATGCACGTCTACGGTGACGTTGATTGCAAAGAAACGAAAGAGGCTAATAAGAGAGAGAAAGAGAAAGAGGGAGCGTTGAGATGAAACACATGTATCATTTTCACGCAACCCAGAAACTCTGCTCTTGTGACTAGGTCTCCCGAGCTGGGAAAAAAATCTACGAAATTGAGTGCGTACCTTCGGGACATTCGCGCGTCCTGGGTGAAGAACATCGAGAATCTGTTGTGAAAAAGAATAGAGTCGTCAGTAAGAGCGTTTGATTTGGAGTGAACACTTCGCGAGTGCACCTATTCCCGCGCAATTCGCAACCAAACAAAAAAAGGGCGAAAATTTCTCTCCTTTCTTCCTTTACGCGTAAGCGGCGGGTCTGTGAAAGTTGAAATGCTTCCGCGAAAAGCGGGAAAATCTAAACGATGCGAACACTTACGAATTGTCTGCGCTTCAACAAGCGGTTGGACATGAATTTCCTCGTTCGTAAGGTGCAAGAAGTTGACATCTTGAATCCTTATGCGTATCTATTGTTGTGAGGATTTTCTTACGCGATGATGTCTTGTTGAAGTGTGTGAAAGAGAGATTTTGAGTTTTGGGAGAAAGCTGCGTTTTTCGCCCCACGACCTAAATTTCGAAGGAAGACTTTTGTCAAAAATTTGTTCTCCATCGTCGTTTTCTCCACCTTTCGCCCGTTCCTTCTTTCCACTTTGGCGACGAAATGACGAGCGATAATACAAACTCCTTTTCCTACGATGGAGGAGAAGGAGGGAAAAAAAAGAAAGGAGACAACCAAGGCGAAGAAGAAATCGTCGCGCTCGTCAGAGAGTCCGCGGAGAAGTGCAAAAAGTGCGAACGGAATATCCTCTCAAACATCGACGCGTTCAACTCGAAATTTTTGACGACACCGAAGACAAAAACAACAACGGTCTCGTCCGAGGAAGAAGAAGAAGAAGGAGAAGAGGGAGAAGCTGCTTTGCAACGCGCTCGGAAATACGTGCAGGCTTTGAAAGGAATGGTTCAAGATTTAGAATCTGTGGCGGAAGACGTGCTGATGAACGTGGAAACGAATTTTAGCAGCAGCAGGAGGAGGAGTACGACGACGACAGACGGTTTCGATGAAAACAACGACTGCGAGGAGAAGATCAGAAACATCGTGCGAGAGCGAAAGTTTGCCATGAAAAGAGTCCAAAGCTTATTTCGCGAAGCGCAAGCGAAGAAACAACGGAGAGACGTGGAAGAGGAAACGAAAAAGCGGGACGAGTTGTTGCTTCGTAAACAAAAGCGCCGACAATTACGGGCGGGAGAACTTCCCGATAGCGAAGAAACGTCCGTCCAAGCGGCGAAGGACTCCACGGACGCGTTACGCAGAGCGAGACAAATGATGCACCAAGAACTCGAGAAAGGGGAAACAACGCTCATGCAAATGACCGAGAGTAGTAACACGATGAAAAAAACAGACTTGGAATACGATACGCACTCGGGTACGTTGAAAGATGGATCGCAACTCATTCAGACGTTGGAAAAGCAGGCGAAGAAGGAACGAATCGTTTTATGGCTCGGCTTTTTCTGTTTCGTGACGGCGTGTTTGCACGTGGTTCTAAAGCGAACGCCAGTTCTAGCGCGATTCCACCCGCGACTGTATTTCTCGAAGACCAAGAATAACGATACTAATCATCATCACAAAAAGATTGATATCGATGAGAAAAAAAGTCATCATCAAAGCGAGAGCGAGAGCGGAAAAAATCCGCCGCCGCCGAGACGCGAAGAGTACGCGTATAAACCGACAATGAACGACGACGAGTATAACCAAAACGCCGAGCTTTAGTGATGAACTTCATTCGTATAGTATAGTATAGTATAGTATAGTAGGAACTTAGTTCATAGAAAATAGTTTTATACAATAACAAAAGCTTGATTAACACATAGTACCTCTAATCCCCCAACTTTCTTCTTCTCTCTTAAATTTCTCTCTCTACTTCTGTTTCGGCGCCGCAGGTCTCGTCCTTCGTCTCGGCGAGTTTGCGTCTATTATTTTCTTCTTCCTTTCAGCCTCTTGCGTCGCGTCGAGCTTCTCGTTACTCGCGAACGGATGGTTCGCGGGAATTTCCACCGTCTCCAACTCCTTCGCTAAGTTTGCGTCGCCGGCTCTCGAGGCTCTTCGTCGTTCCCTCGCCGCCATGATTTGCTGCTCTGTAAGTTCCGGCATGTCCACCGTCCTGACCGTTTTCATCATTCCTTTAAAAAACTTCTCCTCGTCCACCTCTCGATTTTCGTCCAACATCCCTCTCTCTTCCAATCGTCCCATCGAACCTCTTCTATTTCTCCCGCCAAAGCGCACCTTGACGATCGCCAACGACGCGAGAACAATACCAATCGTTCGCTCGTTCCCACTCACCATCGCTTCCACTTTCGCCGGCAGTTTCGGTTTCGGAACTTCCACGCCAACGATTGGAATTTTAATCTTCTCCCCCACCTTCAGAGAAGATGATAAGTCCTCTTTCGCTTTGCCTCTTCTTCCCGCTTCGGTGACGAAGAATTTCGATGATCGTCCTTGGTTTTGGTGTCGTTGTTTTTTATTACTTTTCGTTGAAATCCTTCTCCTCAAAAGAGTGTTGTTGTTGTTGTTATTAATATTATTATTATTATTATTATTGCTGCTGATGCTGTTGCTGCTGCTGACGTTTCGTCCACCTCGAGGAGGAGTTGAAGAAACGATGATGAACGACCCGGAGAGGAGGTGAGACGACGATATCATTCGTAGTATTCGTAGTATTCTTTCTTTTTTTCTTGGTGTTGTTGGTTGTTTGAAAGTGGGGCGTGCACGAAGCTTTTTCGCAAAAAAGGTGCACAAAAAAACTTCTTTCATCAGTCTTTTCCTCACAACACAAAAGTCTTCTCATCACGTCGTCGTGAGGAGAGAAAAGAGAAGAGAGACTCTCTCTCTCTCTCTCTCTGAGTGCGTGTGTGTGTTGCTCTCTCGCCTTACCGGATTCCTGAGAAGACAACAGAGAGCTTTAACAGTGTCGTTTCGTTTGAAAGCGAAGAGAGCTCTTTTTTTTTCGCTCATCAGAAGAAAACCGATCCCATCTTCTTTGGGAGAGAAAGAGAGAAAAAAAAGATTTTCGACTCGGTAAACATGTCCTCCTACCGTCGTCCAGACAATCCGGAGAGGACTTTGTGGACCGAATTCGACGAGAAGGAGGATTGTGGCGTCACGTTTTCCAAGTTTGGTATCGAAACGTGCGAGGAGATGATCACGAGGGAGGAAGATTGCGACCGATCAGCGGCCGAGAAAAGTCGTCGCTGTCGGACGGAAAGAAGAGTTGGCGCCAAAAAGTCATCGAAAGAAGAAGAAAAAGGAAAAGACACGCTTCCACCCTTTGAAACAACACCAAAAACAATCAATACGAATAATATCTCCCCGGAAAGGATCGTAGAGAAGGAAGAAGAAGAAGTGAAAGAAGGAAAAGAAAAAGCGACGAGAAGAGCATCGGTGTTGTGCAAGCACGAGCGAGGGAAGAAGAGTCCATCGTCGGTGTTTATATCCACGTCCTCGTCGTTGTCCTCGTCGTTCGAGGATGGAAAAGAAGAGGGAGAGGAAGAGGAGGAAAAAAACAACCAACAACAGGAAGGAAGAGTCGCTGACTCGACAAATATTTTTTCCGAAGAGGCAGAGAAGAAAATATCTGCAGCCTCCTCTTCCTCCTCTTCCTCCTCTCCATTTTCAGCAACGGGAGGCCAAAAAATTAATAGGAACAAAAATAGGACTTTTCGCGAGGAAGAAGAAGAAGAAAATGAGCACACGACGAAAGAAGATAAACAGTCTGGATTCGACGTCGAGAAGGAAAAAGAGCGCGAGTTGCGACGGCAGAATGTCCTCGAACGCGTGCAACGAGTGGCTGAAATCTTAGCGCTCACTCCGACAACAACACCAAAAAAAGAAGGAAGTACAGAACGAGAAGGAAGAGAAGAAGCAAACGAGGATACTTTTGCGGTAAATAAGAAACAAGAACGCGTGGCGTTATCTTTGATCGATGAAGAAGATGGTGAAACCGAGTTATACTCGAAAGTAGCCGCGTTACGTCTCCAACTTCGCCGGTATAAAGAACTCGCCAGCATGGCGCAAAAACGAAACGAGGGATGGGAAACTGAACGCTTTGAACTTACGAAGGAAACGAATGAATTAAAGATTGAACGATTCAAATTGAAGAGCTGTTTGGATGTGCTCAGCGCTCAGCAGCAAGTGCAAGAGTACGTTGAATCTTCGTCCTCGAACAGAGACGAGGAGGAAGAGGAGGAGCAAGCAGAAGAGAATAGTAGAGCGAGCGAAAAGAAGAGGAGAGCGAAAGTAGTATCTGAGGTGCTCGAGAAAGCGACGTTAGAGATGGAGAATGCAGCAAAAGCGAATGTTGCCGCAGATAATCGATCTGTGCAGGCAATGCGAGAAGCGCAACGGCTCGAAGATGAACTCGTAGCGCACAAAGAAGCATCTCGAGAAGAAAATGAAGCGCTCATGATTGAAGCCAGTCGGTCGCGAATCCGAGCGAGAGAGTTTAAGCGCGAACTCGAAGAGTCCAAGGAAAACTTCACATTAGTCGAAAAGGAAATGAGAGCGGCGCTTGCGAAAACGATAGAAGAACACGAAAAGGTAATGGACGAAAAGGATAAGAGAACGCACACTCTGCGCCTGAGGCTTGAGGAAATAGAGAAACGCAACACGTTTTTGGAAAGTAAAAACGAGGAACTCGAAACTGCGTTGGAAAGCGACGCTGGTGCATATTACGGTGCGCAACTTAGAAAAGTGCGGGAGGCGCACGAAGAGATGCTATCGAGAGAACAAGTAAAGTTGGAGAGAGTACAAGAAGAGCTCCGCATCGAAAAGGAAAAAGCGGCCAAAAATAAAAGCGAGTTTGAGAACGTCAAACGTGCGCTCAAGTCTCGAACATCTGAGAATGAAAAAGACAATATCGCGGCGTGGTCGAATGCCCTCGGATTGAACGATATGGATGATAATAATAACATGATTTCATCGCTATCATCTCCATCTTCTCCGTCTTCTCCAGTATCTTCGGCTACATCTTCTGATTCAGCGGCGGCGGCATCTGCGACCAAGAGACTCCAAATGAAGCAACAACGCATCGAGATGCAAGACTCACTTTTGCGCATGGCTAAGGATGAAATCGAAGAATTGAGGGATATCAATAGGCGACTTCTCGAACGTCAAACGAGTCGATGTAATAGCTCGGCGTCTCTGTATCGTTCGGACTCTGCGCAGGGGATTCCGACTGTTCCGTCGTCTCGCGCCTCGAGTCGTCCCTTGTCTCGAACGAGCAGCAGAAATAATAATAATTTCAATGCTTTCGATGATCACCAAATCCCAGAAGACGACGAGTTGTCTTTAGAAGCGCGCGAGTTCTTGAATTCTCCGTATTATTGCGGAGTATCGCCACATAGGAAGAACAGAGCCTCGGGTGAGAAACTTCGCAAGACTGATTCCTCGGTTTCGCTCAGTTTGCGTGAGACGGCAAACGACGACGTGAACCTCGCACCTCTTGGTTCATGGGCAAGCTTTGAAGCTGCAGCGGCATCTCCAAAAAGCGACGATTACACGGACGACGGAGACATCTTATCTCTGACGAATACCACGAATGCAACTTCTGAAGAAGAAGAAGAAGAAGAAAGAGAAGAAAGAGACGCGGAGCTTTTACACAACTCTAGGAAACTCCAAGCGTTTTTTGAAAAGAGAGCCGCTGCGCTGTCTCGCAGCTCGAGCGCTTCTTCTCGCTTGACCGAGCATCGAGGTTATAGCGCGAGCAAAGCTTTGGAAATGAGCATCAAAGAAGGTGAAGCGGTAATGCGCTCCGTGAATGTGCGCGCGTCAAAGCACTTTTCGAGACCAACTGGGAGCAAAGGAGCCTCTGATCGATATTACGACGAGAATGGCGAGTGAATTACGCTGTTCTGTTAGCTACATACATACATAGAAATCTGTTGTACATTATATATTCTTTTATACATCTAATAATCTACACGCGTCGGATGTCCGTTTTTCAGCAATAGACTAGTTGGGGACCAACGTCGGGTGTCGCAAACTCGCGGTTCTCTTTTCGAACTATTCCAAATATCCTCGAGGTTTACAGTTGGCGAAAATGACATTGATGGATACGATACTTTCTTTATCGTTGGTGGAGAAATACTTGCGTTCTCTTTCGATGATCTTTTGTCGTCGCCGTCGTCGTCATAATCTGCCTCTTCTTCCTCGCTCTCGTCTTCGTATTTCTTTATTTCCGAAGAGCTCGTTGTTTGCTTTCTCTTTATCTCATCCTCTTTATCAGCGGGTGGAAGATGCGGGAGAGGTTTTGCTCTAGTAACTGGCTTTGAAGTAACACCATCCGCTGCCACTACCCTGCTTGGTTTCAAATTTCCGTCCAGGATTCGTGGAACTCCGTTCTCTTTGCTCGGTGCGAAGAGTCGATGAGAACCGAGGAAGCGCAAACCGCAAAGCGGGCCTAAATCTTCAGTTGCAGCCTGCGTAACCCATTTTTCTTCCTTTTGTTGTTTCTCTTCGCTATTATCGCTACTAGTATCTCTTTTCAGACACATAACTTGTAGTATGGACTTTTCGACGACATCGCTTTCACTGTTCACGCCATTTGAAGAAAAGGCGACAGACCTCCCGTCTTCGCTCACCGAACAAGACTCAACGTCGACGGAGTTGTTGAAATTTCCTCGCAACCGCTTTGCCACCGCGTTTTGTAAAAGCTCGACGCTCCAATCTGCGTTCTTAATATCTCCTCCAGATTTGAATAGTGTACTTTTCCACACGCGAAACGTTCCCTCGTTGCTCGATCCAACAAAAATTCTCGCAAACGACAGAGACGGAGACGAAGAAGATTTGTAATACTTCAAGGAAACGCACGAAATCGGCGAAACTCCGTTATCTAGTCTACACAACATTTTCAGGCGAATATTGTCCGAATCTACGATCCATATCCGGACGATTCCGTCGGTACCGCCGGATGCAACGATAATATCCCCGTTGCTCTCCTCTTCCTCTTCCTCCATCTCTCTAACTACCGAAACGCACTTCACGCCGCCTTCTCCATCGTGCGCCCTTCGACACGACCCGACTTTTTTACCATCTTTGATGGTGTGCACGAATAAGGATCCATCTGTCGCTCCTGAAGCAACGATATCAATTTTTGAATTCGCGTTAACCGCTAAGCACGAGACGGGATTTTCGTGTTTGCCGAACAAGTACACTTGCGAGGGCGAGTGCACCGCTTTCGTCAACTCGGCGTAGAGAATATTCTTTGAGTTTCTCTGCGCGAATACGATCTGATTGTCGTCTATGAACTCAAAGTGTGCGACATCTCTCGCGTTCACCACTCTCTTTTTCTTCCCGGTTTTCTTTTCATCGTCAACGTTAGTATTATTGTCGTCGTCCTCGTCCTCGACTTGAAGTTGATATTTTCGTACAATCGAGCGGTCGTCAAAATCGATTTTCGAAAATCGTAAAGTTCCTTTCGACCCTTCGCAGCTCACCAGACAAGACGCGTTGTTTTCATCGGTACTAAACGGGTTCATCCGGGCTATTATGGATGACGATGTGACGTTGTTGTTGTTCGATGTAAAATTCCCTTCTCCTATTCCTCTTCTCGAGAGAAGATTTTCAAACCGTTTCGTGACTCGCTTGTTGTGCACGTTTTCGCCTCTCAAACCGCTCGTGAATAACTCCTTCTCCTCTTTGGACGGCGCGTACGGGAGAAGATGGACTCGAATCGTCATTATTGTGTTTGTTGTTATTCTTAGTGTGAGTATTCGTAGTGTTGGGTTGTCGTTCTGTGGGTATCGAGATGAACAACTCAGTAAGTCTTCTTCTGAGGACACAAATCTCTCTCGCTTTGGATTTCAGGAATTCGGCGACTTCTTTACAGTACTTACTAGTTCTTAAACAACGCAGCAGCTACTCTCTCTATATTTGTAACACTCCTCTTTTTCAACGACGAGCTCTTCTCCTACCTCTGCGCCGACGCAGTCGTCGTCGTGCCGGCGGCGTCTAGAAGTAATTTGTGCACCTCCGTGTTCCCTGAACTCGCGAGCGTTTCTCGAGTGAATATGTCGTACTCTTTTCCGGAGAAGTCGGTGAAAACGCCGCCGGCTTCGGCAACGAGCAAAGCACCCGCGGCAGTATCCCACGCGTTTAAGGATTCTTCTATGTAACACGATACTCTTCCACAAGCTACCCAGGCTAACATTATCGCCGCGCTACCGAGCATACGAATCGAGCGGACGGGGTATTTGGTCAAGTTAGTGGTCGTTTCGAGGAGGAAGCGACTGCTCTCTTCGGTCGGAGCGTACCCGGTGGCAACCAAACAATCATCTATTTTCGAACAGTTATCGACGGATATCTTTCGTTCATCCATGAAAGCACCGCGACCTTTAATCGCGTGAAACGTTTCGCGACGAAACGGGTCGTAAATGACAGCGACGACGACTTCTTTCGTCTCGAGCGAACAGACACCGATGCTAATGGCGGAGAGTGGCATGCCTGAGACGAAGTTGGTTGTCCCATCGATTGGATCTATCACCCACACGTAATCGCCATTCGGGTCTTCGCCATCGTCGTTTTTATTTTGTTTCGGAATGAAAGCGTCTTTGGTTGCTTTTATGGCTGCATCTGCGCCTGGAGCGACGTCTTCTTCGCCAAGTATTCGGTGGTTAGGAAAGTTCGACTTTATTTTCGAGCAAATGATGTCTTGGACCTCTTTGTCGTATTGCGTTAACAAATCTCTCGTGTTTACTTTAGTCTTGACGATATCCGCACCCTCAGAACCAAACTTACGCATTATGTAGCCACCTTCGTTGGCTGCTTTGATCGCGACTTCGAGAATCCTGTCCAACTGAAACGTTGTGGACGTCCACTCGTTTTCTTCTACTCTGTTTTGTCCATCATCATCGTTTGTAACAGCTCTCAAAATCGGAGAACAAGAATTTCCATTTTTATTACAACTTTTTCGGACGCGATGGTGAACTGAGCTTCTTTTCAAAGAGGAGACGCGCTTATCACTTCTAGAGGATGTAAAGGGCAGAAACGTGCACAAAGAGGAGGCGAAGGACATGATAGTTTCCTCTTTCTTTATCGGAGATGATGGATGAGAAGAAATAGAAGAGATTTCCCTCTTCCTTGTGAGGAACTTTTAAAATTTTAGAAAATAAAAATTAATTTTAAATACTATTACGATTTCATTCGACCCCCTACTTTTCGTCATCTGATTTGAAATAATATAAATATTTCGTTTGTATCCCGATCACATTTATTTCTAATAAAATTCACTTTATTTTGGGAAATTATTTAATTCTTCTGAAAAAAATATTCTTCAAAACAACCACAAAGAGAGATAAATAGATATGCACGATTTCTAAATTTCACGTAAATGATGCGAAAAAGTGATTATATCATAAATTAAATGTATTTGTATTTATTTAGTTATTTAGGTGTAATATGGAGAATTCATCGAATTTATAAAAAACTAAATTAATTTTATTCCCGAGAACATTGAAATCTAGGCGAGTGTAAAATGTTCATGTGTATAAAATTAATTTCCAAGCTTTAATAACTAATAAAAAATCGGGAATAACACAATTACGCGTTGTTTCTTTTTAAATCAAATTTTCTCTTCCATCCTGTTTCTCGCATTTTCTTCAGAAATTCTCTCCTTCTCTTGATAGCTCATGGGTGACCTGAAGGCGGTGTTCTCTTCCCTTTTGGGGAAAGAGAGCGCCAAGAAGGTAAGGAAGGACAAGGACAAGAAGAAGGACAAAAGGAAGCGGGAAAAAAAGGAGAAGAAGAAAAAGAAAAAGGAGAAGGGGAAGGACAAGACGAAGGAGAAAATTGGGCGGCGAATTGAGAAGAAGAAGAAGAAAGAAGTTGAAGAAGAAGAAGAAGAAGAAGAACCAGAAGAGAATCAACGAAACGGACGAACGCAACAAGAGCTACCATTACAACAGGTAGATGGATACGAGATTTATGAAGAAGAAGAAGAAGAAGAGGTACAAGAACACCGGGGACAATCCGTTCCCAGAAAACGGAAGAAGAAGGAGATTTTGAAACCACGGGCAGACAAATCGAGAAAAAAGCCAAAGAAAAACAACAACGACGACGACGACGACGATGACGACGAACAAGTTGCAGGAGAACAAGACGGAAGAAAGAATTGGAAGTGGAACGCACACAATCTCGAAGGACAAAAGTATGGACAGTGGTCGGAGACGGAGCAGGAAGCGTTGACGAACGCTTTAGAAACGTGGTGTAGAAGCAACCGCTGTCTCGACAAGTTCAACCGCAAAGACTACTCGTTCTTGTTGAGAGAACGAAACCAAAGTCGACGTGAACTGGATAAAACTATATACTACGAAATTAGCGCCGAAGTAAACACGAGAAATCCGCAGCAGTGCTATGAACGCATTCGGAGAACGCTCATTCGTTCGGCGAAAGGTGCGGACGAGCTCAGGAACAAAGAATGGTCCGACGAAGAAAAGGTGCGATTGAAAAGCTTAGTGGATAGGTACGGCAACACCGCTTGGAATGAGATTGGAAAGAGGCTTGGACGCGATGGCCAAAATTGTCGCGATAAATATCGCAGCACTTTTGATATTTTTGACGAAAACAGAGGAGAAGTAAAGAAGGGGCGATTCAGCGATGAGGAACGAGCAAAGTTCCGAAAAATCATGGAGGAGTATTACGAAGAACACGACATCGAGCTCGGGAACCCGGAAGACGGTAAACACGGGGAATTTTTAGACAACATTAGTTGGACCGTCGTCGCGAAGAAGTTGGGCGGTAATCGTTCGGAAAAATCGTGTTTCACTCACTGGAAAAACGTCCTAGCTGCGGGCGAAAAAGGGGATTTCATGGTGGAGAACGGAGCCTGGGGAGGCTACGACGACGACGCCTCTCTGTTGGAACAAGTGAAAGAACAGTGCATTTCGGACGAAATGAACGAAGTGGATGTAGATTTCAGTCTTGTCACCGTTCCTGGTCGTTCGCAAACACAAATCGTTCGCAGATGGAAGTTTCTTAAGCAAAGAACCGATACGAGAAAAGTCAAGGCGCTTTCGAAGAAGATTGAAAAATACGAAGCGAAAGTCGTGAAGGAGAGGAAAAAAGAAGCACGACGCAGAGTAAGTTAAGTAAAGTAAAAAGAAATAGACGAAATACAAAACAGATTATGCATTAGAAACACGTTTGAAAACGTGACGTAGCGAGCGGAGTGCTGTCGCTCACATTAGGGTAATACGCAAGCCGAATTTTTTTATAGTAGTATTCAAAGTCACCGCTCTCTTCTCCTCACTTACACAAAGAAAATAAATAGTGAGAGCGAATGCTTTTTCTGCAACACTTTCTCTCTTCTCCTTCTTCTTCTCTCATCGCGGGCAGAGTCTTCGGTTTTAAAACTTTAACCGCGTCGTCGAAGTTTTGTTCTCGTCGAAAAAGTTCGCGCAGTAAGAGTAGTAAAAGTAAAAGTAAAACCATCATCGTCTCGATGGCATCAAACCCATCGTCGTCGTCGTCGTCGTCGTCGTCAAAATCGAGAAAAGTTTTAGACGCGCACTTGCACGTGTGGCCGACGCCTGGAGAGTACAGCTACCAGGAAGGTAAAGTTCCACCGGTGCCTGGTTCTGTGGAGGAGTTGGTCGAAGTTCAAGCCAAATCGGGCGTCGCGGGGGCTATGATTGTGCAACCGATAAACTTGCTCTTCGACCACGAGTATTTGGAAAAAGCTGTCAACAGATATCCTGGAAAGTTCGTCCTGTGCGCGTTGGCGAATCCGTCTCCAAACGTAAACGGAGAGAAAGAGTTGGAAAAGCTGTTACATCCCGCGGGCGCGTTTAAAGCTGTTCGATTTAACCCAGGTTTGTGGCCAGAAAAGGAGAAGATGACGAACGATATAGGTAAAAGAATGTTTCGCATGTGCGGCGATAAAGACGCGGTTGTTGGTTTCATGTGCTTTCACGGGCTGGATAAATCGTACGAGGAAATGTGCGAATTGATGACGGAGTTTCCAAAAACGCGGGTTTTAATCGATCACTTCGGTTTTGCCAGAGGTATTAGCGACCCGAATTGGCAAAAAGTACTCTCTTTAGCAAAGTTTCCGCAGGTCTCGGTGAAAGTCTCGGCGCAGTTTCGAGTCGCCGCCGGCGAGAAAATAGAATGGCCGTACGAATCAACGTTCGAGCAAGTGAAAGATTTAGTCAAACATTTTGGTGCGGAACGATTAGTCTGGGGGAGCGATTTCCCATTCGTCGTCAACGAGTGCGGATACGAGAAGGCGTCGCAAATAGTGAACGAGATTGAGGATCTAACGGAGGAGGAAAGAGATTTGATTCTCGGCGGTTCGTTAGAGAAGATGTTTCCGAAGAGCTTCTATTCGTCGTCGTAACTTGGAGAGAGAAAGAGATGGATGATGATTTGTATTATTACCTATATTAGCCTTATTGTACACATGTATTCTAAAAACAACGCTCTATTTTATCTGCTATTTACTACTACTATTCGTTTATTATTGTGCTTTATTCATCTCTCGCATCTGTTTCGGAGTAAAAACGCCTAGTTTGACTAACTCGTTCTGCGTTCGTTTCATGTCCTTCTTTAACGTTTCCGCCGCTTTCGGACAGGTTGGGAAAAATATCACGGAGTGCACGATGTAAACTAACGAGTAGACTCCGAATACGACCGTGCAAATCAGTGGAAGGCACCAGAGAAACACGTGCAAGGAAGAATCCGTGGTCGTTTTTGCAGACGTAGTAGGAGTATCATCGAAGAAGTTAAAGAAGTTTTTTAGCAGAGCACTCTTGTTCTTGTTGTTGTTGTTGCCGTGAGAAGAAAGTGTCTTCTTCAAAGCGCCGCTCTGGTGCAGCAGAGATACCCAGACGGCGACGAAGACGGTGAATGCGATGCCTGTTTTTGATGATGTTATTCATCATCACAGATAGATTATTGAGAGATGATTTTCTCAGCACAAAAAGACGATACCAGCGCGTTGAAAGAGAGTGAGAGAGAGAAAAACGAACCGTCGTCATCGTCCAAAATCATCATCTCATCTACACTAAAATCAAACGCATCAAATCCTCTTTTCCTCCTCCTCCTCTCCAAAGACAACAAGGAAGGAAGGAAAGAAAAGAGAGAGAGAGATGTCG
>Ga0181602_10002410_pt1 | contig 15713 bp, 7 predicted proteins | sample 041ome_14_FD_148640 | JGI IMG/M metagenome (GOLD analysis project Ga0181602, IMG submission 148640) | Coastal salt marsh microbial communities from the Groves Creek Marsh, Skidaway Island, Georgia - 041408US metaG (spades assembly) | ecosystem: Environmental > Aquatic > Marine > Intertidal zone...
AGCTATTTTCTCTCTCTCTCTCGTAATTCTTTCTTCTTCTGTCGTCTTTCGTCGCATCTCTTCACTTTTTGACTGCACGATCTGTACGCGTATGCTCGTATCGCGGTTTCATTTTCACACGCACACGAAACGCCACAAGGGTAAGATCTAAACGATGCAATTATTCCAATCACTGACGCGACTACTATTCCTTTTCTCTGATCAAAAACAGGGTTTTTAGAAGAAAAGCGCTCACTATTTCCACGCATCGGACATCGTTTTCACGTTTTTGACGTTCAAGTTTCCTGCAGTTGCTCGTCATCAACCGCTTTATCGATGAATACGCTATTTGTATGTACGCTTGCTTCACACGGATGATGATCTATATATCATACACAAATTGTGCTATACATTGCCCCAGCCAGACAAGCAGAGAAAGAAAAAAAGGAAGAAGAAAATGCGTTATTTTTTATCTACGCGACTGTACACGCCGTACACGCTCGAGAACATTGAATCCAGAAATCCAGAGCCGAAGAACACGAAGAAAAGGTTACACGCATCATTTCGCGCGCGCGCACGACAAACGAACGACATCGATTATTATTATTATGTACACGCTGTTGTATTCGCCACACGCGGCTTCGAGTATCCCGACCTGACCGATGAGATTTTCCAGAACCATTCCTTGCATGCATCAACTACGACGTTACCCTCGTACGCTTTGACTACGCGCATTTACACGCACGTACACTTACACGCACACACACGCGCGATTAGATGTAGAAGTGAGATGTTTGATTTATTACACACTTTCTTAGCACAGCGGCAGAAAAAAGGTTTGGTTTCAACGGATTTTCAGTTATGTTTACAGGAGGAAGGAATATTTGGAAGCTTGCTTCATTACGTTGATTACATGGAAAAGTGAGAATTATACATTCAAACTGTATTTGTTTTCTACAGCAGCAGGAAGGATAAGCTCTCCTACGGAGGATTCAAAATGTACATACAGGAACAAAAGGACAAGCGCCAAAAGCTGGACACAGGAATTTTTTTTACCCCAGCGTAACGTCGTAACTCGATCGTCTACTGACAAAACAAATCTTTACAGGTGGAGCAGCAATCTCATCATCAGAAAACGAGAAGATTCCGGATAAAGATACGTTCTATGCGCTTTACATTGTCTTTTACATCCGTTTGCCCACTCAACGAAATTAGTATGATCGATCGTCGACATCTGCAGATTTTCCGTCTCAAAATTGGCAGCTATCTTATAGAAATTATTTTACACACTTGGTTTGCATTATTGGTTTTTTCTTTGTTTGATTTCGTACCCGCCATGGGATTAGAAAAGTACACGACAACAACACACATCGCCTTACAGGAAAACGAAAACTTTACGTTATATACGCTTTATGTTATACGCCGCGCTTGCGCTTGATTATATATAGTATTATAGTACTATCGGGTATTGACTTAGAACTTTATTTTTGGATGAAGTGGTGTTTAGTAAAGGTTTGAAAACAACATGCGATGGTTGGTTTTAAGGATAAAAAGGGGGAAATATGGTGTTATGGTGATTTTTTATTAGACCGTGAGGATGGGCATCCACGGAAGAGAAGAATATACGAATTGACAATCGGTAAAAGCTTGACGTTTTACGTCTCATTTTATGGTTTTTTAGGAACAATATACAACACAAGGAAAGAAACGAGAAAAGGAAAGAAAACAAAAAAAGAAGGGAGAAAAGGAGAAAAGAGAAGATTATCGAAATTATCGTATGCGACAGCGCTGCGCTCGTAAGTTCTGTTTTTGACAAGATCCCGCTTGACATCGCCCGATGAAAATCACTCGCGATTCGAGGGCAAACATTTCATCACCGTTCTCGTAGATTTACGCCAGTAGTAGTTTTCCCAGTGACAATCACTCGCGATTCGAGGGAGTTCCTGACAAAAAAAACTTTACAAAATGTCCCCGATGACGACTCGCGAAATGCAGTCAGAGGGGCTTTTCTACATCTGAAATGGTTGCGACGACGGGAGTAAATCCTTCTTCGTCGCTGAGTTTCGAGTACTCATCGGATGCTACAATACAAACAGTCTATGCGTGCAAATTACATGTTTTCTATTTCTAGGTGCTGTAAAACTATTCTTTCTGCTATTATTTTAAGCCTGTATCATCTTTTGTCCCTCCTCTCCGTCGCTGTCGTCGCCTTCTTCCTCTCTCTGTTCGACTTCGTTTAAAAATCCAATCGCCACGAGCGGCAACAGCGTGGTGAAGTTACATATGGCGACCAACTCGAACAAATTGTCGAAATTATCCGCGGTAACGCCTAATTTTTCCGTCAAACCAGCGCCGAGAAATTGAGAGGTCACACCACCAAAGTTAAATAAAGACATTAAAGATGCAAATAAAGTCGCTTCAACGCCTTTAGGACAGATCTTTGCGGCTAAAACCAACACCGGCAAAAACGAAATCTCGCCGAGCACGGTCAAGACAGCGCTATCCGTTAACGCAAACAGCTCGTCGCTAATTCCAAGCTCACGGTTGTACCCTGAAACCAGCAGAAGTTGCGTCGAACCCAACGCTGTCGCTAATACCGCGGAGTAGGTGAACATCTTCTTCAATGGCACGTATTTAAAGTAAGCGTTGTACAGCCCGACGCCGCCTAAAGCCGCCAACGAACGCGCGAAGGAAACTCGGCCCAGAAACTCCGGGCTGAAGTGTAACTCGTTCGTAGAAAAGTAGAACATAGCCGATCCAGGAGACGGCGTCGCTTGCCACAAATACATGAACAACGCAGGACCCCATATTTGCTTCTGCTTCACCACGGACCACAACGTTGAAAGTGTTTCCTTCCCTGCTTCCACCACGCCTCCGTTTTTCTCCTCTGCCGAAGCCGTCGGAATCGTCTCTGGTTCTTTACATTCGCCGCCGTCGACGACGTTTACGACGGTCGTCGTTTCAATACTACTACTCATTTCATCTTGTTTCTCTTCTTTTACCAAAAACGCTGCACCGGCGATCAATAGCGGAAACACAGCTGTGCACGCAAACACAAAAGCGCTTCCTTTCTCCTCCACCAACTCGCCGCTAAAATAGCTACTCGCGATGCCGCCAAACGCGACCATCCCCCAACACAAACTTTGCAACGATCCAGTCGTCGAATTATCTTCTGATTCTCTCGCTCGCTCGACGACGATCGAATCAATCAACACATCCGAGAACGCGATGCTTAACGAACCGACTGCGAACAAAAAACTCGCCGTCCACCGGTTATCAACCACCGCGACGCCTTGACTCAATGTCGACCACGCCAAGCATCCTAGAACGCCCATCAAACACAAATACGATTTTCTTTTATACCCAAACAAAGGCACGGTATCGGAAATAAATCCCCAAAGAGGCTTTACCAACCACGGGAGCGACGATATGCTCGTCACCACCGCCGCCTCCGACGGCGATAAGTGCAACTCATCCTTCAAGAAGAAACTCTTCGCCAACGAGGCGAGACCGATGACACCTTGCACGAAATACACCAACGCGATGGCAGACGTTTCTGACGTAATCGGAACGCCCAAGAACACCGTTGTTTTTGTTGAATTTTCATTGTCGTCGTCGTCGTCGCCGCCGCCGCCGCCGCGAGGTTGTTGTTGTTGCTGCTGCTGTTGTTCTCCATCGTCATCTTTATTTCCCAACGTTGCTTTCCTCCTCCAACTTCCTCTTCTTCTTCTTCTTCTTCGAACCAAAGCCGAGGAGGAGGAGAAGGAGGAAAGAATGAAATTCGCCCTCGCGTTTACTTTGTCCGCGATTTTGTCCTCGTCCTCGTCGCCGCCTCCGAAGAGAACCGCGACAGAAGAAGAAGAAGAAGAAGAAGAAGAGCGTAATCCAGATAAACTCCGTCCTTCTCCTCCTCCTGTGCTCACATCATCAAATCTTCTTCTTCTCGCGCTCCATTTTCTTCTCGAGGAAGAAACATCACCGATCGCAGCAAACGCGCGAGAAGGTCGAGAAGGTCGAGAAGTAGACGGAACGGAGGAGGAGCGAGAAGAAGAAAAGGTGCGGGAAGAGGGAAGCGCGGCGGTTCGCGTTGCGCGACAGAGCGACATTTTTTTAGAGAGAATCTTCCTTTTTTCGTTTTTGTGTAAGTTCGCACGAGAAACAGTGTAACCCTAAACATAAAATGACTTGAAATTTGTGCCACGAAACGGAAACGAACGATACATAAAAAGAGCACACACTAACACACGCACGCGCGCGCGCATGAGTTTCGTGGTGCACAAATCGGTGCTCCCACCGACTGGAGTGGACTCGTGCGTCTCGTGCTTCTTCACGCACCCAAAGTCGCCTTCTCTTTCTGTTGTTCGCGATGATGATGATTCGTCGGAAAACAACACCAACGAAATTGTTGGCGACGAAAACGTCGTCGTCGCCAGCGGGAACCGCTTGACCATCTACTCGGTTTCGAGAGGGAGAAGAGAAGACGAAGACGAAGACGAAGACGAGGACGATGCGCGCAAGAATAAAAACGCGCGCTTAGAGGTCATCTCTGAGTTCGACGTGAACGGGACGATATCGGACTTGTGCGTGTTGAAACACCCGAAGCGAATTTTGTCCGAGGAGAACTTTGGCAGCGTGTTGAGGGAAAGTTCGACGAATAAAAAGAACAACAACGGCAAGAGCAAGGAGAATAACAACGACGCCACGAAAACGACGCAATATTTAGATGCTCTTCTGGTGACCATTCGCGAGTCGAAAGCGGTGTGCGTGTGTTGGGATCCAGAGACGAGGAAGTGCGTCTCGACGAGCTTACATTTTTGGGAGGAGTTCGCCGGCGCGAAAGGAGGAAATAGTTTGCAAGGTAGCGCGACCACGGGCGTAGATGGAACGAGTTCTGGGTTGAGAATAGGGAACGTGCCTATAATTGGCAGAGCAGATCCAGAGGGCAGATGCGCGGCGGTTTTGTTAAGAAACGAGGAGAAGGCGAAAGTCAAGATTATGCCGGCGAGCGAAACGAATAGTAATAATAGAAAGAAAATGACGAGTAACGAAACGGGAGGAACGGTGTACGTGCCAGCAACGCTCGGAAGTTCGTTCGATTTAGACGTGAGAAAGATATTAGGACCATCGGCGGCGTTTGTTCGCGATTGCTGTTTCTTGCACGGTTACGGCGAACCGGTGTTGGTGATTTTGTACGAGTCGAATCCTCCAACGTGGAGCGGCAGGTTATCGTTGAGAATGGACACGTGTAAGTTAGTCGCAGTCTCGATTGATTGCACGAAGAAGAAGTACACGATCGTTTGGACGAGAGAAAAGTTACCTTCGTCGACGTATTCTTTATTCCCGGTGCCTAATCCGCTCGGCGGCGTCATCGTGCTCTCCTCTGGTCACATTTTATACGAGTCGCAGTCTTCCTCGGCGACGTACATTAGCGATTTCTTAGGCAAAGGAGGACCGCAGGAAGGAAATTTTGCGGAAGAAATCGCGCGAAACAACGGCGTGGAAGGCCAGGCAGCGCATGCGAATCCAGTACCTCACGTGAACTCAAATAAGAACGTGTCGAGTTACGAGACATCGCAGAACGAGTTCCAAGTGCAACTCGACGCTGCGAAGATTGAAATGATCAGGGAAAACGTGGCGATTATTAGTTCAAAGACCGGTCAACTAATCACGGTCATCTTAGAAACTGTGGGTGGTAGTGCTTCGACAGGGAGTAAAGTCGGTCGCAGATGTAGACGCATACGCGTGCAAAAATCCGGGAACGCCGTTTTAAGTTCCGGCCTGGCGGCGGTTGGTAAAGATTTACTCTTCATCGGATCGCGCGTCGGCGATTCTCTTTTGATCGCGTATGAAAAGAAAGAGAAAGCAAAGATTGGCGATTTGAAAATGTTACCGGAGATGGAGAAGCAAGGATTGACAGAAGAAAAAGTAGAAGAGGATGAGGCAGAAAAAGAAGAAGAAGATGATGATGATGATCCGTATGCGGATCCCGAAGAAAACGAGAGGAAGCGCAAAGCGTCGAAAGGTAAAGGCAGTGTTCCGAAAATTGCCAAGAAGTTGGCAGCAACTCCGCCCGCGCCAGAACCCACAACGGATGAAGAGAAAGAAAAGAACGAAGATGATGAATTGGAAGCGCTTCTTTACGGCACTTCTGTAGAAGCTGCCGGTGGCGCCGGTCTGAACGAGTACGAAAGAACAAACAAATCAACGACGACAACAACCGGAGTCGAGTCGAAAACGTTCGCGTCTTACGTCGACCGCGACGATACTTTTGAATATAAGTTTTCTGTGAAAGACTCGTTGTTGTGTATTTCACCTGTCGTTGATTTGACGGTTGGTGCGAGCGCTCCGGTCGGAACGGATCTCGATCCGCGAACAGAACTCGTCGCGGCTTGCGGCCACGGTAAGAACGGCGCGTTAGCGATTTTGACCAGAGGTATCACCCCTGAGCTCGTCACCGAGGTCGAATCTGGAGCTTTGCCTGGATTGCGAGCGTGTTGGGCAACTCGAACCGAGGACGATAACGATGGAACCGTGCGACCGAAACGCAAAGATGAACTGTTTGACGAACACTTAATCTTGTCCTTAGCTTCCACGAAAACAACGATGGTTTTAGAAACGGGCGAGGAGTTGAGAGAAGTTTCAAAGGAAGTTGATTTCGTCGTCGACGAAGAAACTTTAGCGTGTGGAAGAATATTCAACGGACGAGCTATCGCGCAAGTTACGAAGACGAAGATTCGTTTCACGAGGAAAGGGAAGAAGTTCACGGCGGACGATATTAGTTTGGCGTTTTTGAAAGGCGGCGACGCGCAGATAGCTTCAGCGGTTATTCAAAACGACGCAATAGCGTTGAGACTTTCAGACAATTCCATTAAAATTATTCTGGGGAACTCGGAGACGAATACATTCACGCTACTTGAGAAGTGTGGGGAGTTATTCGCACCCGATGATCACTCAAACACGGGAAACGACGTGACGGCGTTTACCCTGTACGACGATTCGGTGGCGTGCGCAGACTCTCTGGGTGCCAGTGGTTCAAACAGAGCACCAGGTTGGCTCGAGCGAGCCGCTCGTGGAGACCGTGAAGAAAATGACGAGAACAACGTCGTCTTTGCTACTGTTTCTCGCGACGGTACTCTGGATTTATACAGTCTTCCATCTTTGAAGAAGCTTTGGACCTCCGGTGGCGTCTCGGACGGTCGCGAAATACTCGCACCGAATTCTCCTGGCATGGACAGCATAAATTTCAAAGATTTTGAAAGCAGCGAAGCTGAAAAGTATACCGTCTCGGATATAAGACTCGATGCTTTCGCCAATGCCGCTCACGAAAGACCACTTTTGACGTGTTTCCGCGCTGACGGCGCGGTCTTGGCGTACCAAGCTTTCAAGTCGCCGTCGTCGAACGAACTTCGATTCGCTCGCGTTCCGATTGAAATTGAGACCGCTGGGAGCGAACTCACGAATAACGACGTTTCTGTCCAGGGTGGCTCGCGATTGACTAGAGTAGAAAACATTGGCGACGGCAGGGGAATCGCTGGTGTCTTTGTTTCCGGTTTGAATCCGATCTGGTTAATCGTGCGCAGAGGAAGAGTTCTCGCGTTACCGACCCGAGGCGAAGGCGGCGCGCGAATCGCATTTGCACCCTTCCACAACGTCAACTGCCCAAAAGGTTTTATCCTTGCCACTAACGAAGGTGGGATTCGCGTCTGTCGTCTTCCAGGTAAAATGCACATCGAAGCCCAGTGGCCGGTGCGTAAACTCGCGCTTCGTTGTACTCCGCGAGCGATTACATACATGAACGACTTCAAGTTGTACGCCCTGGTAACCTCTTCGTACATTCCGTGGAAAGATTTCGACATCGACGAAACGGATTCACACGCGAGAGCGTTGTATCGTTTTCGCAAGGAAAAGGCAAAGTCGGAAGGTAACATCGTGCAACAATTTGCGATCCGTTTGTTAGTCCCGGGCACGCTCGAAACGGCGTGGCAAAAAGCAGTCGAACCCGGTGAACACATTTTGTGCGTGAAGAACGTACAAATTCGTGACCAGTCTACGGGCGCATTGCTCTCCATGCTTGCCATTGGTACCGCCATGCCTGGAGGCGAAGATACTCCCTGTCGAGGACGAATCTTACTTTTTGCAATCATGTGGGAACGCGCTCGCGACGGCGGCGTTCGATGGAGAGGCGAATTGAAATGCGAGAAACCATCGAAAATGGCGTGTTCTGCAATTGAATCCGTCGACGGGACGTTAATGGTTGCCATTGGAACCAAATTAACCGCGCACACGTGGGATGGGAAACACTTAAATCCGGTCGCGTTTTACGATACGCCATTATATACGACAACATTGTGTTGCGTCAAGAACTTCCTCTTGTGTGGTGATTTGCACAAATCCATCCGCTTTGTTCGATGGAAAGACGCGCAAGGTGAGAAAACTTTATCGCAGCTCGGAAAAGATTACGAAGTTCTCGATTGCATAGCATCTGAATTCATGATTGACGGTGGGAGCTTATCGTTATTGGCAGCCGATGCAAATGGCAATGCGCACGTCTTTCAGTACGCCCCGAAACTTGCCGAATCGTGGAAAGGCGACAAGCTTCTTCCGAAAGCCGCCTACCACGCGGGTAGTTTAATCCGCAAAATGGTTCGCTTCCAAATCGGTACCGGCGAACAAAAGCAAAACAGACACGCGGTTTTCTTCGGGAGCTCCGACGGCGGCTTAGGCATATTCTCACCGGTGGACGAACACACATTTCTGAACTTGGAAAAGCTTCAAGACGCCATGCGTTCCAACATCGTCGCCTCTTCCAACTCCATCAACCCGTTCGGGTTGAACTCGAAAACCTACCGAGCCTTAAAATCCTCCGAAGGCTCCGTCGCGAGACAAACTCCGCCGAGAACGATCGTCGACGGCGGTTTGCTCTCCAAGTTTGAGCACTCGTTATCGATATCGGCGCAAACGCAAGTGGCGGCACAAGCCGGTTTAAATCGAGACCAAGCCTTGTCCTTAGCGCGAACTATCATAGCTGAACAATCGTTCATGTAATATTTACTCATTTCACTCATTTCTTCCTTTTTTTAGTACGTTTCAGGGTCGAGTTGTCCGCGCACGCAGCGAGCAGTACGCGTATAAATGGAAAAATGCAAATTATCGTGCTTACTGTTGTTGATGATGATAAGCATCAAAAGCAGTGAGCAAAAAAAAATCGCGAGTCAGAAACCCAAACGTCGTTTTCCGTCAGAAACACAGCTTACTACTTTTAATCTTTGTAACACGCACGCACGTTTTACGAAGTTTCATCGCGCCCGTTTACCGAACCAATCGAGTAAACAGATATATAAACACAGCTTTCACGCGGTTTTATTCAAATCCCGCGCTTATTTTTTGTTCGCACCACGAGAACAGAAACACATCTTTTTTTGCCGCACACACAAAGACCAGCCGCAAAGAAATCCCCGGAAAAACACGGAAATTGCAATCGCGACGAGTACTACTACTTATTGCGAACAGAAGAACTGGAATTAAACTCAGTTATTTATTGAAGTGATATTTGTATTACACTTTTATTGGGCGTTTTGATTCATTTACATTGATTCATCGCATTACTTGGATACGTTTATTACACATCCGAAGAAAAAAAGAGAGAAAAACACAGAAAAACTCTCTCACCAGCACACGACGGAAGATTTATAAGAACAAGAAGAAGAAGATTAATCAAGATGGAACTCGACGGTGGTAACGATAGCGACAATAGCGATAATATATACGGTAAAACTAATTTCGTGGAAGAAAACTGCTCGTTCAACTTTGTCTCGGACATCCGATTTTGGGGAAGTTCAAGCCGAGCGGAAGGATTGAAACAATTTTTCGACGTGTTGACTGTGCGAAGAAAGTGCGCCTGACAGCCTTTACCTTTTTTTAAGAAGAGAGTAAAAGGAGGTGTGAGCCCTTCGTTAGTTAAATAGCAGAGAAAAAGAGCAGCAGCAGAAGCGTAAACGACGCTAAGAGCCGCCGCTTGTTACCTACATCCATATATTATTTGTTGAGAGATACAAAGAAAGAAAAACTTTTCAATAATGCAGAGCGAACTTTACCCGTCGCCGCACTTTGAAGGGGTCGAGAAGCGCATCGAAATTAATTTTCGCGTTGCTGCTGACGACAACAACAAAACAACTGGTGAAAGTATTCCAGTCGCAGGTGGTCTTCGCTGCTTATCGCGCGCCGCGCTCGACGTGTGCATGACCGCCGCTGAATGTGAGATTGTTTCGGTACGATCGAACGAGAAGTTTGATGCGTACGTCTTGAGCGAATCCTCTTTGTTCGTCTTTGCGGACAAGATCGTGTTGAAGACGTGCGGGACAACCAAATTGCTCTCGGCTGTGGATCCTATTTTGGAACGTGCGGCTTTGATTGAGCGTATGAAATTGGTTCCATCTTCGGTGAGATTTACGCGCTCCACGTATTTGTTCCCGGAAGAGCAGCGTGAGCACCACGTTTCTTTTACGGACGAGTGTGAATTTCTCGAAAGCAGGTTTGGCCACTTGGGGTCAAACTCGAGCTATGTTATGGGTTCAAACTTTGACGACGCGCAGTGGCACGTCTACGTTGCCGGAGATTTCGTCGAGCAGACGAAATCTGGGGCTTCGTTATCGGTGGAATGTTGCATGACTTCTTTGCACCGAGAACACTCGCAACACTTCTTCCGCGAAGATTCGCAAGAAGAAGGGGTAACCGCCGTTCCGTTTGTCAGTTCGGAGAAAACCACGAACGATTCTGGTATTCAAAGTATTTTTGAAACGTTCTCGATCGACGACTACGTCTTTGAACCGTGCGGATACTCTATGAACGGCTTGAATGAAGAATTTTCTGGCGAATACTCTACGATTCACATCACTCCGGAAGACGGATTCAGTTACGCCTCCGTGGAACACTCCAACGTCGATTTGAACTCGAATAGTGCCTTCTCCGTGTCAAACTTTGTCGAGAAGTGCGCGAACGTCTTCCAACCGGGCAAGATGACTTTCGCGGTGACTTGCCACGGCAGCTCCCGTGAGACGACCAACGCGTTCTTTTCCTCTTTGACGAGCACGAAGAAAGAGTTGTTCTGCGTCGGAGAGTCGTACGCGAGACCGTCCATGTGCTTTCAGCAGTTGCCGAACGACCAAGGCTTCGTCGCGTATTTGACGTTTGTCAAAACCGAAGAGGATGAACGCGAAAGACTCTCCGCTAAAGTTGTCGTTGCGGAAACTCGCGGTAAAGTTGCCCTGGAAGATCATCGAAGCGAAACGCCGATGTGCATTTTAGACGCCGCCATGAGTTCGGGCGAATCCTCCGAAACCGACGAGAGATTATCTACCGACGAATTTGTTTCTTATGATCGCGGCGATGATGAAGCGAGACTGCAAAGATCCACCGCGGGCGTGGTATAATATTTTATATATGAGAAGAAGAAGTTTTAATTTTTATGAGTGAAAAGTACATGAATGTGAAAAGTACATCAAAAAGAGAAAAATTCTTTCTTTTCCTCTTCTCTCTTTTTCCCTTTTTTTTGCGCTTTCTGCGCTAGAAAAAACAAAAAAAAAATTTAGGGTTGCACAAAAAAAAAGGAGCCGCGGTGTGTCTGCGGCTTCAGAGCGAGAGAGAACACTTCACTGTTCGTCTCCTCCACAGCCGCACACGTGCCGACGACATCCTCTCGGGAGTTTACGAGAGCGAATTCACACGCAGAAACGCAGAAACGCATCGCAGAAGAGAGTTCTCACTGAAATGGCTCGTCAACAATTAATGGGTGCTTCATCATCATCGTCCGCTTCTTCGAACGGAGAAAATCAGGCGCTTCTGACGGATTCGACCGCGGGGTTGCGGGCAATCATCGTGAACGACGACGCGGAGAAGAAATCCACGCGAGGCTTTGTGAACTCGTTCTTCCACCAAGGCCGCATCGTCACCGGTGGATTCGTCATGTTTGCCATCTTGTCTTCTCTGATTCTCGTGAGTTTCACGCAAGGGTACAACTCCGTCGTCGCGGGTAATAACGGAAGCAATGGTAGTTTCATGGCAGCCTTGGGAAAGAAGAAGTCGCATTCTTCGTCTTTAGGCCACAAGTCGCACTCGCACAACGCGCACGTCATCGACGTGCCATTCGCGGACGACAGCGACAAGCACAACAACAAAGCATCGCACAATAAGAAATCATCGAAAAAGAAGAAACAAGAGGAAAACTGCGATCCGGCGGAGGCGGATATGGCTAAAGGTATCTTTGCGTACCCGGACCCGGCGTGCTTGAACGGCGAGACCGCCGGGTGTTCGGGAGACCCAACCAGTGGTAATCCGAGCACGTGCCGATTTTGCAACACGTTGATGGCGCAAGTGAAAACGCCGACGTGGGCGACGTGTCCGCAATCCGTCTGTAAGAAGCACGGAGTGTTGGGTTGCGAAGGAGACTCAATCGAGAACTTGGAGTGGAAGTCGTACGTGGACGGTATTCGCGAACATAACAAACGCGTGGAGCAAATTGGCATCACCAGCGCGTGCGAAGGGACGCCAGCCGATCGAGAATTAGGGAGATTCATGTTTCACGACGGCAAATGTGGGGAGAAGTTGCTCCCTGCTTGCGACGGCAACCAAGTGACGCAGTGCCGATTTTGCTCGGCGGCGAAGAAAGCCACCGCCGCGAGTTTGACGTGGCCGACGTGCCCAGACGTAGTCTGCGCCAGATGGGGGATCAAAATGGATCACTGTGAATTACCATTGGCTATGTACCAGTTGCCGACGAAGAGAGCAGAGAAGGATAGAAAAACGAACCAGTTTCCGGAACCAAAGGTGGACAACGTGAAAACGGAAAAGCTACACAGAAAGTCTTGGAAAGACACCGAGGATTTAATCAGCAGCGAAGACGCGAACTCCTCGAACCGAGATCTTATGCCGAGACCGTGGCGCATGGGAGATGATTACGCCGACATGCAACGCGTGGCGAAGAACTTCATCACGGGAAGTTAAGAAAGAAACAACAACAAAAATAACCTTTTGTATTTTCATATTTATTTGTATTGTTCTTCTCCAAATCTAAAGCTACACACTATGTCAACCTAAAAAACGTCTCTATTTCTCTCCTCGCTCTCTTTTTTGTTCAAAGAGCGGGTTGTTTATGACCAAATTGGCCACAATTTCTGGTTTCTTTTCACCGAATTTACCGGTTAAAACGACCAAGACTTGGTCGGCAGGCCTGATGCGCATGGGAAGTACGCCTACGACATCTTTCAAGATTTTATTTTCCGTAGCATCACTACCCAGCGCCTCTAAAACGCGCTCTTCTTCCAGTCTCGTAAGATTTAAAAACGCACCGCTCAGTCCTCTCGCTTTCTTGAGCAACTTCGTGCGTTGAATCCACGAGACACTGTTTTTCTTGCCTTCCTCTTCGTCGTTGTCTTCCTCGTCTTCACATTTGTTATCTTTTCTATCGCTAACGTTTTCTTCGAGCTCGAGCAACTTTTGCGCCGCTTCGTTCGCGGACTCAGACGACGCTTCAAACTCGATCGATACCATGCTCGGATTGGGTGCTCCCGCGGATTGCTTAGTTTTCAGGTGTCGCTTATTTCCAATCTCAATCTTCACTTCAAAACCAAACTCTGGTAAGAAGCACGCTAAATGTTTCCTTCCGACGATACGCGCGATGGCCACCGTAACCGTCGGATTCCTCGAGAGATGGTAACAAAAATACACGAACGAGTGCTCGTCTTGCGCAGACTTTGCAGACGCCTTCTTCATGTTGCACTGGGCCGCAATTTGTGCGCAGACAGACGCCGAATTCGGAAGCAAATAGTCCACCAATTTGTTGCTTTTCTTGACACCATTGTCCGTGGGCTTCTTCTTCGAAATGAAAGACATCATCTTATTTTTCTTCTTCCTTTCGCTCTTTTCTTGTTCTTCCATGACTAAGCTCGCGCGGAGTAAACGATGCACGATGATATCCGGATATCTTCGAATCGGCGACGTAAAGTGCGTGTACCTGTCGAACGCCAATGCGTAGTGGCGCCAACTTTCTTCCTCTGGGAGTAGTCCGGTACAAAAATACTGCGCCAACTGCATCGGCTTCGTCGCTAACAAGTTGATGATTTCGTAAATGGCATTAACGCCGCCATTTTTTGCTGTTAATGTATCTGTTCTTCTCGCGGATTCGCGCAAGCGCTCTAAGCTTTGGTGTAAAGCACCACTCGTGCTGCAATCGAAATCGTTCAAACCGCTCGCTCGAGCAAACTCGCGCAGCTCAAACATTTTCTTTTCGTTCGGTGGCGGATGTAAACGCAACAAAGCTACGTTCGGGAAATAGTCCGCGATTCGTTTTGCCACGCGCCTATTCGCGAGCAACATTAGATCTTCGATCACTCTGTTCGATTCGCGAAGTTCGTACTGAAACGCGCTTTTTGGTAACTTGGTCTCTTGATCAATTTCAAATCCAATTTTTGCTTGATCCAAACGCACCGAGCCGTCCGCGACTCTATTTTCGCGCAACGTCTTCGCCACAGATCGAAGCAATCGTACGGACTTTATAACTTGGAGAAGAACGTCATCTTCGTCGGATTGCTCTAATTTATCTTCTCCGCTGATGTTGATCTTTTCGGCGGCTGCAATCTCTTCATCTGTCATGGATGCATCGAACGCGTCCAACATTCTTTGAGCGTCTCCGTAGGACAGCTTCGCTCTGCTTCGCATGACGCTTCGTCCAAACCATTCCTCCAAGATTTCACCATCGGATTCTCGAATGATCCACTCGCACGACATCGCGTATCTGTCGACGCCTGGGTTCAGCGAACATGCGATTTCACTTAAAAGTCTCGGTAACATCGGCACGACTCGATCGCATAAATAATTCGACGTCGCGCGAATCGAAGCTTCTTCGTCCAACGCCGTGTTTGGTAGCACAAAGTGAGAAACATCCGCGATGTGCACGCAGACACGGACGGTGTTCTTACTGATTCGCGTGGCAAATAAAGAATCGTCTAAATCGCGCGCGGTCTCTGGATCTATCGTACACGTGCCTACGTCGTTCCTAAAATCTTTCCTCGCGGGTTCTTTCTCCTCTTCATTTTCTATCTTGATGCTCTTGTCATCGTTCCACTCTTTTGGCAAACACGCGAGTACCTCATCCGTGAACGGTTCGTCTTTAATATCATTCTCCAAAATTATTTTTGCGGTGTGCGTTTCGATGCTATCGCTTGGACCAATGACGCGTTCAACAGAACACGCGCGCGATAAAGCTCCCTTTGCGGTTCCATCCGCGTCTACCATGGATGCAAACACGATGACATTTTCAGGCACTTTTTCTAAATCTTTCAATTCGGAAAGCGCCACGTCTATATCGCACGTCGGCATTCGCGAATCCGTAGGTTTCAATCGAAATAAACTTTTATTCTGATTAGTGTTGTCACTCATCTTTTTGCTTTCATCCGCGCTTTTTTGTTGTGCCTTCGATTCGACGATGTATCCGACTAACCTCGTCCGCTTTGGCGACGGCTCGATAATTTTCACCACCGTACCGATTGGTCGCAAGAGCTCGATTTCCGCAACGTTGTCGCTGTTATTCTCATCACTACTTTGACTACTACTACTACTAAAAAACCGGCACGCTTCTTCGTACCATTTTTGCACCTCTTCCTCGCTTCCGCTCGCGTCGTTTCCAAACAAACGTTCGAATCGGGCCACTCTCTCTTCGCCCCCGCGTATCGAACACCTTT
>Ga0181602_10002434_pt1 | contig 15646 bp, 9 predicted proteins | sample 041ome_14_FD_148640 | JGI IMG/M metagenome (GOLD analysis project Ga0181602, IMG submission 148640) | Coastal salt marsh microbial communities from the Groves Creek Marsh, Skidaway Island, Georgia - 041408US metaG (spades assembly) | ecosystem: Environmental > Aquatic > Marine > Intertidal zone...
AATCGTTCGTTGCGGAGAGATGTCATCTTAACAATTAGTTGTTTTATTCTATAGAAGTGCATTTGAAGTAGCGCGTGTAGAGCGGAATGTTAGTAGTAGTTTTAATAGATATTTCAAATTTAGAATTAGTGGATGATCATTCCTTATCTTGGCGTTCACAAAAAATCGTCGTCGTCAAAGACATCTGCTCTTTTGCATCGATCGTAGTAGTATTATTATTGACCAGTCAACAACGCCACTAAAAACACCCCCATGGCGACTTTGCCGTTCACCGCTTCCGCAGCCGCCGTCCACGTCACCGGCAATCTCTCGTTCTCGTACGTCTTGTTCTCATCCGGGAAGCACTCCTCCATGGTCACTTTGTTCAACGCCGCCGGCGCGACCGAACTGGCAATCGCAAACAAAGAGATGAACAGCGCGGAGAAGATCCCCGCCGGCGAAAACAACTGCTCTCCGACGCCTTGCCCGGTGCCGATTTTCGCGAACAACGCCGCCGTGATGCCAATCATCGCCGCGCGTCCGTTGATCACTTCCACGTTCTTTTGCATCCCGGTGATCTTCGTGATGTCCAACGCCAAGTTAATATCCCCAAAAGAAATCATCTCCGCGGCTTTCACCGACCCAGCTAAGTTTGCCTCGATGATCCCGGCTTTGTTCACTCGAGCGTCGTATTTTTGCTTAAACTTGTCCGAAACCAATGGCTCGTCTTCCGCGTTCAACTCCAACGTGTACACCTTCCCGTCGATGTTACGCGTCGTCGATCGGTCCAAGTTATCTCGCAAGTTTGGCAGCGAGACGTTCATGGATTGCCACTTCTCGCCGCCGGAGCTACCTTCCGAGGAAACTCTCACCGAAAGCGCTCTTCGTTTCGCGGAAGAAGACGAAGACGAAGACGACGACGATAATCGATTCGTCACTCGTCTCGCGTTCAAGACCGTGGATTGCATCGCAAACATTTTATGGATATATAAATAGATATTGGCAGATAGAAAAAAAGAGACGGGCGTTCAAAAAGTTCTCAAAACGCGTGCACGTGTATACACTCCGTTTTTAATAAGGAGAAGAAGACGTAGTAGACTCTGTCTCTCGCGAGCGTAAAGCGAGAATATCTAATAATAATGGCGATTTTTGGATAATCTTTTCCCGGAAAAGTGCCGCCGGTCAATTAAGTTCTCCATTACATTTTTCAAATCCAAAAGAAAAAACTTCAAACGCGCGCGAGAAGAGATACACATAAAAAGCGAGAAGTTACACGCACACACACTTACACACACCGCGGCGTGAGATAATAATGTCGCTCACGTCGGTCCTTCGCAGGGTCGGGAAGGAAGTCATCTCTTTGGGCGTTTCTTCTTCTTCTTCTTCTTCTTCTTCCATTTCTTCTTCCATTTCTTCTTCGTCTTCTCTTTTCGCTCTTCTTCGCGCCGCGAGAACCGCCGCTCGAGAACAGCAGAGAAAATGGTACGCGACGAAGAAGAATAAGAAGAAGAGTTTGAAACGAAGCGGGGGTGCGAGTGGTGGTGGTGGTAGTAATAATAACAACAACAACAACTCCGCAGCTGCTGCTGGAAGTGGTGCGATGAAAGCACCAACACAACCGACATCTTCTCCTTCAACTCCAACTCCAACAGCGGCTCCTCCTCCTCCTCCTCCTCCTCCGAGAGCGAGAACTACGAGTTCACAATCGTCGTCGTCGTCGTCGTCGTCGTCGTCGTCGAGCGATGCTGCTGCTGCTGCTGCTGCTGCTAGTGAATCTGCCGCGCAACCGTCGTCTTCCTCGTCGTTGTTAAAAACAGTCGGCGCGTTGTCGTTGTTCGCGTCCATCGGGTACGGGTCGCTCCGCGCGGCGGACTCGCCGTTAGCATCGGACTTTGAGTTTAAGACGTTTGAATTACTGGCGCCGATTTTTAGTCGCGCGATGGATGCTGAATCCGCGCATAATTTAGGCGTTTCTTTGTTTGCGAACGGGTTGTATCCGATCGAACGACGAGAGAGAGATAACGATAGAAATAACGCGATGAACACGGAGTACGCGGAAATGCGAGAGATGTTGAGAGTGACGAATGTTTTTCAGAATAGCCCCGAGTTATCGTTTCCGAACCCGATTGGTTTAGCCGCTGGTTTCGATAAAGACGCGAAAACTATCCAAGGCATGCGCGAGATCGGTTTTGGGTTCGTGGAAATCGGCTCGGTGACGCCAAAGCCTCAGGACGGCAATCCAAAACCGAGAGTTTTTCGATTGAGAGAGTTGGACGCGGTTATTAATCGATACGGATTTAATAGTGAAGGCATCGAACGAGCGAAAGAAAGGTTAAAAAAAGAAAAGAATAGAGTATTAGGAGCAACAGCAGCAGTAGATAACGAAAAAGAATCGACGACGAAAAATGTCATCGCACCCATCGGCGTCAATCTCGGTAAGAACAAAACGACTCCAGAATCGGAAGCGGCGAAGAGTTACGCGTTAGGCGCCACAGAGTTAGGTCCGTTTGCGGATTATCTCGTCATCAACGTCAGCTCTCCGAACACGCCAGGGTTGAGAGATTTGCAAAAAGGCTCGTCTCTGGTGAAAATTTTACGAGACGTCGTGGATGCTCGCGATCAGTTGTTGGCGAACGACCCAGCGTCTGCGGAGAAGAAAAAATCGTTGCCGGTGTTGGTCAAAATCGCTCCAGACGTTGACGAGAAAGGATTGAAAGAAATCGCAAAAGCGGTGAAGAAAGCGAAAATCGATGGCGTCATCATCTCCAACACGACGATTGAAAGAAACGAGCAGGTGCAGCAACATGAAAACGGTAAGGAAATCGGCGGTTTGAGTGGCAAACCGGTATTCGAGAAATCGACGGAGGTGTTGCGTCAATTTTACGAGTTGACTGGCGGTTCGATTCCTTTAGTTGGTTGCGGCGGCGTGTTTACTGGTGAAGACGCGTTGAAGAAGATCAAAGCTGGCGCGAGTTTGGTGCAATTATACACGTCATTCGCGTACGCCGGGCCGGCGTTGATTCCGAGAGTGAAGAGAGAGTTATACGAAGCGTTGAAAAAGGAAGGTTTCAAGAACGTCAACGAAGCCGTCGGATACGACGTGAAGCAAAAAAAGAAACGAAAAACGTTTCTGTTCTTTTAATGCAAAACCAAAACAAGTCAACTGATGATAACATCATAAGTAATACGTGGAAATTACAATACTGATATTTTACACTTTCACAGACATCTGCGCGCTCCCTTCCTCTTCGCTGCTGCGCACTTTATTCTTACTCCTCTCGCTGTCTTCGTCGTCGTCTTCCTCTTCTTCTCCTTCTTCGAGTCTCTCGCGATCCAAAACCTCTCGCATTAAATCGCAAAATTCATCCTCCTCTATGCTCGCGCTCGCTAATATTTCTGACGCCATCGCCTCGGAGCAGATGTCGTAATCCTCTTCGCGTTTAAAGAGCATGTGTCCGGATATTTCAAAAACCGCCGGGTTAATTCCAGTCTCGACGATCCAATCTGGAATTTTGTTTTGCGCAATCTTGTGCGAGAAGATTTGCGGGATTAAAAATACTCTCGCGCCGTGATCGGTCATCAACAAATTAAACGGGATGTTTCTCCTCTGCAAACGACCACACGCTCTTCCGATCCACTTCGCTAAATCTACAAAACCTTTACTTCCGAGTTCAAAGACGATGCATCGCACCGGGTAATCGTACACGCGCAAACATTCCGCGTGAACTTGTTTACCCATTGGTCGTTTTGGGTTTTTGAACACGTCCTTGGCGAACGGCTTGGACAACGCGCGTTCAATCGGAAAAGCTTCCATCAAATAGTACGCCTGGAAATGCAGGTGATTGATTGTGGCGTACGCTCCTAAAGAGTTATATCCGACTCGAAAGTATGGATTTTTACTCTCCGCGCACATTCGCAAAGGAGGAATCAAAGCCTCGGCGAAAATTTGTTGCGGAAGCATCTCGGAGACTCTCGGGCACAACAAAACGTGACCGTACTCGATTGGAGAGACGTTGATCAAGACTAAATTCGGAGATTTACTGATTTCTCCTCTTTCGATGAACTCCGTTCGTCCCGGTTCGTCGTCGTCGTCGTCGTCGTTTTCTTCCTTGTGTTCGTCTTGTTCCTCAAACGTAAATAACACTTCTTTCTGATCGGCTTTGGTGAAGTTGAACTTTTTCCCATCGAATTCTTGGCACACGAGGTCCATTTTGAACTCTGTTTGTCTTTTTTTCGTCGCTCTTCCTTCGTTGTATTGCGCGACGTATCGAGATGGACCTTCGATGAGTCGCGTGAGCACAGCGGTGACGTCGTATCGAAATAACCCTCCCGCGAACCGATCTTCCCAAGCTTCGATTAAAACGCGGTCAAAATCCGAGGCGTCTTGCACGTACCCGGTCCCGTTCCCAGATGCACCAGAATTCGACTTCGTAGCCGATGCGTTATTGTTGTTGTTGTTGTTGTTATTATTATTATTATTATTCGTGTTTCTATTCGCTGTTATTTTGACTACCGGCGGTCCTTGCTGTCCGCCATCGTTTTGATCCGGCGCGTTGAAAGCGCTCGTCGTCACTTCTCCGTACTCTGAATCCGAATCGCCTTTGTTATTGTTGTTCCTAGTAGTATTGTTGTTGTTGTTGCTAAACGTATTCATGCTGATATCCTGATTCGAGGCGGATCTCCGCAACCCCAGATTACTATTCGCAGCTGCTAAATCGTTCAAACTAATCGACGACGACAACCCGTCGTCCTCCGGGTTCGGCACCAACAAGTTATCAAACGACCCGAACCTCCGCACGTTCTTCGTGTACCTGCCCCCGCCTCTCACGCACTTCGAGTACGTGATCTTCGGTAAAAACGACGTTCGGCGGAAATTCTTGTGCGTCTTTTCTATGTCTCGCTCCCGTTGCGATCGTTCGATTATTCCTAAAACCGTGTACGAATCTTTATCCTCGTCCAGCTGGTCCAACTGGTGGAGCGACCACGGTTGGATATCCATATTTTTTTTTCCTTTTTTCTACTTTTGAAGTCTCCCTCTAAAAACTACTTTTGTTTTTCCCCAACCTAACTTTTCCTATATAATACGTATATAGATTATATTAAGCGACGACGACGTTCGCTGCTTCTCTCCCTCTCTCTCTCACTCTCTCTGTGCGTGTGTTTGCGACGGAGAGAAGACGGTTCTCGCGGAAGGAAGAGCGACGACGACTAAGAGAGAGAGAGTAAACGCGTGTCCCTCGAGAGCATAAAAAAGGGAACAAACACTTTTGAAACGAAAAACTCTCGAGTGCGTGTGTGTATATTCCTCTCTCTCTCGCGCGCGCGAGTGTGGCCTCCCTCTCTCTTCGACCAAGAAGAAGAAAACTCAAAGGAAGGTTCTTCTTTTCGTAAACTCTTCGGGAAAACGCGCTCGCGGAGTTTTTAGATCGATAATGGGAATAAGAACGCGGTAGCGCGAGAAAGCGTGACTTGAGCGTGAGAATGTGGCGCTTTTGTCTATCCAAAACGAGCGAGGTGACGACAGTTAAAAGCAAAAAAAACCTACGATTAGGGTTTAGGGTTTATGTGAAACCCTAAAATTATTTCCAACGAACTCTTCGGTAAAAAGAAAAGAAACGCGCGCGAAACGGACACGGAGAAGAACTAAAGAGAGAGAGAGAGATGAGAACGTTCTCGTCTCTGAAAATCTCGTCGTCGTCGTCGTCGTCTCCTCCTTCGTCAAAAGTGGGAAAAGGAGGAGGAGAAGAAACAGACGACGACGGGGAAAAGTCTACCAGAAACAACACCGGCGGCGATGACGATGTCGTCGCGTTTTTGGATGCCGGATTTACGTTTACCATCGCGCTCGGAGACGATGAAAGACGACGACGAGAGGAGGAAGATGATGATGATGAAAAGAACATCTCTGAGAGAGAACGAGCGGTACAACCGCCAGTTATTGTGCTGGTGGTTTCGTACTGTTTCGACATTTCGAACGCAAAAGTTCGCGAGAGACTCGAGAGTGGTTTTAGAAAAGAGGAGAAGAGCGAAGACGACGACGACGACGACGGAGAGAAGGCGTTCGTGTTCGAGCTCGCCGAGCTGACGACGAATGTGAACGACGATGAGAAAGAAATACGCGTGCGCGTGGAGAGCGAAAAGCTGCAAAAAATACTCGACGCGACGCCGAAGCGCGTGCAAGAAAACGTGGCGTGCGTCTTAGTCGAGATGTTTTCCGAGCGGCGAGAAGAGGAAGAAAGCGCTCCCACCGGGAAAAGAATAAGAACAGACGCGATGACGGTGATTGCGAAACACACGAGAGACGAGGCGACCGGACGGTTGAAGCGGACGTTCGTGAACCCTTTTCTCGATTGAAAATGTGTGAGAAGGAATGTGTTGCGCTTGTAAGAGCGCGAGCGCGTTGGCAAATTTTTCGTGCGAGCGAGAAAAGTCAAAATATGACTCTACATTTTCAAGCCGAAGAACAACGACGCGGAGAGAAAGGGACAAATCATCCAGTTCATAGCGACGATGATAAAGTCTTCGTCAGTTGACGGTTCGAATATTTCTCGCGTCGTTGTTTCGGATGGGAACGACATTCGCAAAGCGAGTCCGCGCGACGACGACGACGAAGAAGACGATGACGAAGACCATGATTCTATTTATAGACGCGGTCGTTACCGAGGCGAAAAATCAAAACCGACGCTGATGAAAATGGTATTAGATTGCATCTCGTGTAAGACGTGCGTCTGCCTAGTGTGTGTGCTCATGTTGATTTTAATCGCCGTGACGATAGGGAAGAGCGCGTTGCAGAAACAATCGTCGAATGCGAGGCACGCCGGTGTCGACGAGTTTGGCAGAAAAATTGACGAAGACGGAAACGTCGTCTATAGGGGAAGGAGAGCGATGATGGGCATAGCGGGCGGCAATGACGACATCAGCTTTTACTCTTATCCAAAATGGATCGTAAACCACTGCGGTTGGTTGCTCTACGTGTTCGCGCTTGCGTACACGCTTCTCGGTTTCCGAGTTCTTTGCGGAGGTACGAGCGACGAGAAAGAAAACGCCTTTCTAAAAAAAGCCTTGGACGCCGTCGCGTTCGATTTGACGTTTTGGTTGCCGAGGAAAATCAACGATTCGTGGATTTTTGACGGACCCGAACAAGAAATTGACGTACAGAAATACGAGGAAGAGCAATATTTACCGCACGAGAAATCGAACAGCTGCTCTCGAGTGTCGTTGATCTTATTCTTTTCGGTTTTGTTTTCATTCGCGAATCCTTCCACGTTTCGAGGGTATCCGTATTTAGGGGTTTCGATGGTTTTCGGCGTCGGGTTGTACAACTTTACCATAGTTCCCGCGATGATGCTTTTTAAGATGAGGAAGGAAAGAGAAAAGACGACGAGGAAAGATGACGACGACAAAGACGAGAACACAACGACGGTCTTCTTGTGGTCCCGAGAAATCGTATCGTCGCAGTATTCGATGTCGAATTTGACCAGAGATTTTTGCTTTTACGTTTTAGCCATGCTCACGCTCGCGCTCTTCGTGGTCAGAGACGCGACGAGTGTTGTCGACGACGAAGTGAGCAGCGCGAACGACAGCAATAACGTTGAGTTTGGTTTCACCGAGGAGAACATGACGAACGTCTACTCGCTCGGATGGCGATGCGGCGTCTGGATGGGTGAAATCTACGCCACATACGTCGTCTTTCGCAGGATTTGGGTCCTCGTGGGCATCTATCACATTCGTTGGAAGAAAGGAAGAGAAGAGAAGCGAGCGGAGAGAGAACAAAAGACGGAAAAGAACAAAAATATATCGTCAAGAGCAGCGGTAGAAAAAGTAAAGAACGCCGAGGCGGCACCCTCGTCCTTGTCTTTGTCTATCGCGAGAGATCTTGCGTCTGCGAAGGAAGCGCGCGCTCCTTCTCCTCCACTTCCCGTCGCTTCAACTGAGACGAGACGACTCTCGTCTTCTGTCTCCTTAGAGCCGCCGCCACCGATACTCGTCACCGCGAGAGGAGAAGACGATGCGGTGCGAGTTACCTCGCCGCGACTGAAGGAGCCGCCGTCGGTATCATTCGTGGACGAAGAAAAGGAGGAAGAAGAAAAGTCCTTCGAAGAGGAGAGGGAAGAGGAAGCGAGAGATGAAGACAAGGTAGAAGCCGCCGCTCCCAAATTATTTGTCGACGACGACGACGACGACGACGACGACGACGAGGTAACACGTAACGAACAGGAAGCCGAACGCGTCGCAAAAGAAAACCCACCTTTGGCAGCACCCTCGAGAGAGTCTTTCATCGAGCTTTCGTTCGCGAGAAAGCAGCTGTTGAAAATCGAACGCGTACTCTCGAAGCCTTGGACATTTCTCTTCAAGTTGACTATTCCGTCGTGCCCGGAGCGCAAATTACGCGCCAACGAAATCAACGATGAGAATGATAAAAGTACAACAAACGCGTTACCAAGTTTCTACTACGACAACGACGACGACATCAGCGATTTCGATTGGCTCTCTGACTCTTCGTACGATTCCGTGACGGACATAGACGTAAAAATTGAACGAAAAAAGTGCAAGCGAAGAGTGTTGTCGATTGCGTGCGGCACGACGTGGCTCGCTATTTTATCGTACGCGATGGTTGAGTTTGTCACTCACTTGTGCAACATCTTCGTTCAAGAGCACGGCGAGCAGTTGTCGTTACTTTTCGACGGTAATGGTGGGCAGGGGATAATCAACAGCAGCATCAGTAAAGGGTCGTTCGAGAGTTTTATCGGAAGCGTCGTGCTCTCGTTCTTGCTTTCGCAAAGCGCAGACGTGCATGGCTCATATTTCTTAGACGCACTCAAAGCGAAAGAAACCGCTGCAACTCCCGGGAACGACGTTATATTTCGCGTCGCGCTCTTTGATACCTTATTTAATATTGGCATGCCTTTCTGTTTAGTTTTAGCGTTTTACAAAAAAGGCGATTACAACATGGAAGCGCCTCGAAATCAAACGATGAACGCAGCGTTCTTCGCAGCAGTAGGCGCGGCGACGATATATTACGTCGTCGCGAGAATATCGATGAAAATGGTAGTCAGCAAGGGAGGCGGTGTTTCTTCTGCGTTAGAGTTAATTCTAGCGTGGATGTTCGTCTTTGCATACTTTGTCGCGATTGGTGCGATTGCTGCGGTTACGTTCACGAATGTGATATGATTCATGTCTACTAAGGTTATCTTTATTTCAAGACTCTTTTCATTCTCTCACTTCTCTTTTTTTTCCTTACCAGTTTACACATCTTTTAGTACAAATCTATTTTTTCCGCCTCGCCTTTTCCGTCTGACAACACTATCGTCTCAGCCTCTACGTACATGTCGTCGTTTCGATCGATCCAATCGCTCGCAGGCAAAGCCATTTTTTCGATTATCTTCAACACGCAATCGTTCGTCAAGTCGCCTAAATTCGTTTCCTCTCTCGCTCGACGCTTCTTATTTGAATTTGTTTTTTGAATCCTGTGGGCGCATAAGAGTAGCGTCAACGCCGCATCTTGAAAATCCGTGGAAAACATGGAGTTGTGCCATTGCATTTTGCGCGTGCGCCCAGACAGAAATTTTAAACGTCGATTAGAACTGCGAAAGATGGTCATAGGAGACCACCCGCGCTCGCATCGGAATATTTCCAAAGTCGTTGGTGTGGTAACGAAAAAGATGTCTGGGTACGTGTTGTTGAAACCAGATGCTGGAGGTGGACCAACGGCGGAAAGTCCGGTGATGTAGTTTCTCTCAAACGGCGCCGAGATGGTTTGAATGCAGTTCTTCAAATTGAAATACTTGCTCGCGGGATCTTCCAGAGAGGATCCACTCGGAAAGCTTTGATCATAGTTGACAAACATGATGTCAATCTCATCTACGCCTATCACGGAGCCTTCGCTGCAGTTTTCCATCCCAGTGAACATTGAGTCTGGGATAGCAATTTCATAAAACATCAGGCGCGTGTCATGTGTCCAATCTATCGGCAACAGTTTTCGACTCATACTTTGCTCGTTGTCAAGCTCTTCCCTCTTGTAAGAACGGTATATGTTCAAACCAAGTGACCAATTCGGTTTCAATTTCTTTGAATTTAATGGTGTTGACAATGGCACCGAGAATGAATGAAAATTGAGCGTATCTTTATTAACGGTAGTAACGTAAACTCGCTCGTACGGTTTTCGATACCAATTCGGATCTGGCTCAACACCATTCAAAAGCTTTTCACCGTTTGATTTGTAGAAAGCTCGGGATTCGCCGACATTCTTTCCAACATTCTTTTCAATCGTTTCTCTTACATTTTGTTCAAAAGCTTTTCGTCTACCATTGATGTAACCGCCAAACTTCTCAAACTTTGACAAGTCGATACAGTGCGCGCCAGAGGAGCCAAATTGTTTATTACCTCGTTCCGCAACCATCAAGATATCATCGTTGGATGGTGAAAAAGCCAGAGGTAGCAGAGGCAAATGGAAACCGTTAAATTTTACGAGTGGGTTGATCATGAGCGCGTGCATGACTCGAAATGGTCTCGTTTCCGTAGGATAATCGAAGCACTCTAATTCCAAGACATCCGAAGGTTGTTCCACCCGCCATACGGATAAACATTTCCGATTATCAGACGTCGCGGCTAAATACTTACCGTTCGGAGAAAATGCTACATATTGACACGATGTTCTGATGAGTTTTTTGCGGTACCACTCTTCTCGAGCACTTCGCCGCCAATATTCATGCCAATATTCATCTCCCCATGTTTCGGATAAATCCTCTGGTCTGAACACGAGCGGCGTGTGATGATACGCGAGTTCCGAGAATGGATCTGTCATCACGTCCACTCTGTTTAGGCGAAACTCTGGATTACCGCTGCATTCTCTCCAAGACGTTGCGTTGTTGGTATCTAACCACGCCGCGTGCTTGTATGTTCTTTCTTTGAACCATTTTGGCTGCTTTTTGTCGGATAACTGAAACTCCTTTACGTCCGAGTGTTGTGATCTCGGATGAAACGTCTCCTTGATCGAATCGAACGACGAAGAGTAGCCAAAAATTTCGTTTCCGATGACTGGAATAATCGTCGAGTCCGTGGCGACGGCTATATATTTCCCGCTCGGGTGCGACACAGCGCAATTCACCGGCGCGCCTACGAAAAATGCATCCAGTTTTGTAATCTTGTGCGTCTCTGCCAGTCTGAACTGTTCTAATCTGGTCAGCGTATTATTACTCGCGTTGTCGCCGAGCTGGCGAAGGCGCTTCTCTCTCTTCTCAGCTTTTTCCGCTAGCGTCTTCGCGTCGAATTTTTCAACCGCTAAAACATAAACGTGACCGTCGTTGCTGGATAAAAGTAACACGCGTCTCGTCTCGAAATGATGCTTCGCTTCTTCGATGTACTCTTTCCTAAACTGTTCTTCATCGAACGAAGACGACGGTTGATTTCTCTTTGCTTTGCTGCTTTCTTTCGTCACGGCTTTCGCTTTCCTTTTCTCGTATTCTTCTATGTATTCCTCTTTCAATCGCGTGTGCGTGCCCCAACGAATGCAATTCGCCTGTTCAGCAACATCGGAGGAGTTTGAATCTAGCACAGGATCGATTAATCGTCCATCGTGAGTTTCTCTTTCGTCGTGTGGGAACCCGATATTCTCGATCGCGAGAAACGCGAATCTCTCTTGCTTCTGACTGTTGCGCGGACCGTCGGGGATTATGCTTCCGTGACCATCACACGGCATATCTTCTTGATTTAGTGAATATACGGCGACATTCGCGGACCCTTCCGAAAGTCCGCCTCTCATGCTATGATCGTGGACGCCGCAAATCGCAACCATTTTCATCTCCGGACACACTGACGCGCTGTAAATCTTGAACGGCAACTTATCCGTTTCGTCTAGCACGGTTTTCGTGCATCTCTTCTTATCCCCGATGGCTTTCATCGCTCTCATTTTAGTCGTACCTAACAAAATTACCTCGCTCGCGTACGGCAAGGCGTTGGATTTCAGATCTGGATCCGCGCAACTCATAGGAATTGGACACACCGCGTCTGCGCCTTGCTTATGAACCATCGCAGTTGCAATCTTGCCAGACGCCATGAGCGTATCTACGACTCTTCGCACCATTCTGCTTCTCCTTCCAAAGTACAACCTCTTATGTTTGGCGGAGGAGAATGAGTCTATGTTTGCGTCATCGTCGTCATCGTCTTCCATGACGCTCGGCCCAGAAGAAGAAGTTTCGCTCTCGTCCGGATCGTAATCTCTATCCTCTTCCTCGTCGTCGTCCTCGTCTTTGTCCTCTCCGTGTACTTTTATTGTCTCCTCTTGCGCCGTCGCGTTCTTCCTTTCTCCGCTGTTGTTTTCCCGTGCCGCCTTTACATTCCCGGATTTCGCTTTCGCCTCGTATTCATCTCTTACCTTGATTCTTTGTGCAATTCTAGTCGACGACGCCGGGTAAATCTCTTTCTCTTTTTCTTCTAACGTTTCCTTTTCCTCCTCCTCTTCCTCCGATGAAGACGACGACGATGGCTCCTCTTCTTCTTCCTCCTCCTCCTCGTCCGACTCCCAACTCGACGAAGAATAGTCCGAATATTCGCCACCCATCAACACGTCGTAATCATCCTCGTGATCATGATGATGGTGCGCGTGATGTTCCAGCATCTGCCCCGCATCGAACGTTTGTTGCATCTCTTGTATGATACCTGCCACGTCCGCCGGCGTCGGCGGGTGTCCCGTTTCCTCTTCTATTTGCATAAAGTGTTGCATAATCGCCTGCTGAAACTCCGGGAGCGCGTTCGCCGGGAGGAACGCCGGATGGTGGTGGATGTCATCCTCATCAAAATCGTCTTCGTAATCGTAATCGACGCCTAAACCGTGCGCTTCGTCGGACATTTCATTCACAAAATCTGAATTCGATGGGTCCGACGCGCCGTCGTACGTTTCGTCCAACTCTGAGTCGTACTCTGAATCGTACTCTGAATCGTACTCTTCTTCTATTTGTTCTTCTTCGCTGTTATCATCGTCCTCTTCGTTTGCCGCTCGTTCGGAAGAAGTCGACATGCGTGGCAAAGTTTATTACAGTTAAAATGGAGCATTTTCAAGCGGGGAAAAGCTCGACAAAAAACAAGCGCGCGTGCGTGTAAAATCATTATTACTAACAAGAAAGACATCACGAATGAGCGAACGTAAAAACAACGACAACAGCAACGAAGAACAACACGCGACGGACGCGATCAACAAGCACCTGAACCAAATTTCCTCGGAAATCGCGCACAGAGTGCACCCGAACGTTGATTTCTTCGAAGGCCATTTACACGCGGTGAAGGAAAGCTCCGAGTTGACGATTGCAAAACTCGAGGAGGTGAAGATGTTTTTGAACAAGTGCGGCGGCGCTTTGAAAACATCGTCCCCGTCTCTCGCATCGGAAAAAGACATACGAATGATTTCGGAACGGTTGGAACGAGATTTTGCGTTCGTGGATTCCGCGGAGGCGACGTTGAAGACGATCGACGAGAGAGTTTCCGAGTTGGAGAGAGAGATTTGGGAGAGCGAGAAAGCTTTGCTGAGAGACGCGGTGGAGACGAAAGTGGGGGCGTTGCGAGAGAATTTCGGGAGAATGTTTAGCGGAATTTCGTCCTCGTTCGGGGGTGGTGGTGGTGGCAGCGGCGAAGGAGGAGGAGGAGATGCGACGACGACGAACCGCGAGTCGTCTTCTTCGGTCGATTTCGAAGACGCGGAGAAGTTGCGGAGAGAAGTCACGAAGACGAAGGATACTAAAGACGAGAAGAATAAGAAGCAGACGTTAGAGACTAGCGCGAAAGAAAAAGACGACGATAATGACAACAACAACAACAACAACAACAACAACGACGGGTACTATTTCGGCGACGACGACGAAATGGGACAAGTCTCGCCGCAGAAGAAAGAGACGACGGGCGGTTTGTTCGGAAACTTCTTCAATAAATCTTCTTCTTCTTCGACGACAACGACGAAGCAATAACAGTTCATTAAGCAGCAGCAGTTTAAAAGTCATAGCAATATATATAGGAGTACTAGTAGGAGTAGGAGTAGGAGCAGCAGCAGTAGCAGCGTTAAAGAGTAAAGTTAAAGAAATAGTAATATATAGTAGTACACGGGTTAAGTCTAATCGATAGCGCACATCAAGATGAAGAAGCAGAAGAGGAAGGCAGTTTGAACAAACCGACTTTATATTTGCTCAGATATTGCATCACTCTTTTCCTTTCCTTGACGCTCATCCCAAGCTTCTTCCCCAACTGCCCGTTCATTCTGCTCTCCAGCTGCTCCATGTCTGGAAAGTGCTCCAACCATTTCTCAGCGTCGACTTCGCCTTTGTGTTTGCGAGCGACGGCGGCAAAGAAAGAGGCCACTCTCGGGTCGTCGCCGCCGCCGTCGTTCGATTCAGCATCGTTATCATTCTCTGTTGTCGTTGTTGTTGAAGCACTGCTGCTGCTGCTGCTGCTGCTGCTGCTAAAAAAGTTGTTTTTCCCCGCACCAAGTGGTCTTTGTAAAAACGCAGAAGCGTACTTTGAACAAGACGCTTCCTCTAGATGATGTTGTAGTTGTTGTTGCTGTCGTCGCACGACTCGAAGAGAGAGCAAAGACGAAAACGCTCTTCGACTCATTGTGATGTGTGCGTTGATGTTGTGTGTATCTTTCTTTCTTTGTTTCTCGTGCGAGCTTGCGTGTGCGGCTCTTTTAAAGTGACGGACGCGAGAGAAAGTGTGTTTACACACTTTTTGTTGAAGGGAACAATAAAACAAGTAATACAATGATATATACAGTTGTTGTTATTGAAAAAAACTACTATTTGTTCTTAAACCTATCCTTCTTCTTCCTCTTCCTGTGTTTGTGCTTGTTCATGGCTTTCTTTCGCTTTCGTTTGACGCTGTCGGCTCGGAAAATGTGACGACGAGAGAGCGCGTCTTCGTCTTTGTCGACGTCCGAGACTACGATTTCGGGCACCAGAGCGAGTTGTTGCCGGTGCTCCTCGCGAAACGAGTACACGTGGTCCATGATGTTTTGCAACGAGTCCAGTTTATTGTTCATTTTCCTCTTGTCCTCGTCCGTGGCGTCGTTTTCTTCGCGCAAGGCGTCCAGTAAATCTTGGATGGACTCGAGTTTCGCTTCCATTTCGTCTTCGTCCGCGTCCGAGTAGTACGGATCCACGCCTCCTTCCGTCGCGGTTTTGACCGCGCGCACGTAATTGAGATACGCAGCTAAATCCGAATCATCTTCGTCATCTTCTTCTTCTCGTTGTCTTTGTTGTTGTTGTTGTTGTTCGGCTAACATGGCTGCTCGAGCGCTCTTCTTGAGCATCCCGAGCACCGCTTCGTCCTCCAACGCCTCCTCCAACGCGTCGTCTTCGTCCTCGTCCTCCTCCTCTTCTGCTTCCTCGACGGCAGCGGCTGCAGCGGCCGCGCTTCTAAACATCCTCCTCTTCTCTTCCTCTTTCGTTTTCACCAGAAACTCGTTCCCGGTCCAGCACTCTCGCGCGTCCATTTTTTCCAGGCGTTTGAGACCGAGCGTTCGTTTCCACTTTCGCCAAGTTTCTTCCTTTTCCACCCCCAAAACCTTCTCTTTTTCTTTCGACGACGAGGACGACGAAGCTTCCATCAAACGCCGCTGAATCTCTCGTCGATACTGGGACGTCGATCTTCTTCCGTTCGTTTTAGTCGCCCCAGGCGCTCCCGC
>Ga0181602_10002462_pt1 | contig 15589 bp, 10 predicted proteins | sample 041ome_14_FD_148640 | JGI IMG/M metagenome (GOLD analysis project Ga0181602, IMG submission 148640) | Coastal salt marsh microbial communities from the Groves Creek Marsh, Skidaway Island, Georgia - 041408US metaG (spades assembly) | ecosystem: Environmental > Aquatic > Marine > Intertidal zone...
ATTAACTTTTTTAAGCCTATCAAGTATTTTTATCCACTCGTGATAAACTTTTTAGGATCTAGCAGGATCACGTATAACTCTTCTTTTTTTCAGATATTTTACACATTTTTTTATTTATTGCATCTCACTACACCCTAAACCCGAGTGTCCATGATGACCCATAAATTTCGCCATCCACGACGGTCGGAACGAGGCGACCCCTTGAGCAAACCTCCTCACATAACGAGACTCGATCGTCTCAGACTCGAACGCCGCATCTGTCTGTTAGTTGGTAGCACGTTTTGAAACGTTTTTTTGGCACAACTGGATCACCAATCGCATCAACATCGACGTTGTTTTCGGTACAGTTTTGATCAATACCGTCGTGGTTACAACCGCGGCGCGCGCTGCTACGTCGCGAGGTTCGGTTCGCTATTCCATGGGCTCGACGCTCGCGCACCCGTCGCTCATCTGCGACGCGCCGCCGAGACCGCATCGCGAGATGCCGGCGTACAACGCGTCCGGTCCGGTGTCGCTGAGACGCAACAGCGTCACTTCGTATTTCAACGCGCTGTTCGCGGGAATCGTCGCGTACGGCGACCGCACCGCCGCCGACCCGAATCCCAACTCGGGCGGCACCTCGAACGTTCTCGTACCGCCGACGCGCATGCCGCGTATGCCCAAGCGCAAGCCCTCGGGCACCCCGGGCACCGGGGCGTCCGAGCTCAGATTGACGACCACCGGTCTCGCCGCCGCGGGCGCTATGCTCACCGAGCCCACGCCCGAGGAGCTCGTCGCGTACACTCGCCCGCCCAGGGTGGTGTCGAACACCGCGCCGTCGCTCGCCAGCGTGCCCTCGTACTTGACCAACACCAAGCTCTTGCTCGTCGCCTCCTTGGCGCCGAATCCCGCGACGTCGCGCACTATTTTCACCGACGCTTCGTCCGCGAAAGCCGCGCGGCGTCCCAACGCCGCGGCGACGGACGGGGCGAACAGCAAACACGCGCGGCGGGCGACGCCGCCGACGGCGTCGCTCGAGTCCCGAGCTCGCGTTCCAGCGCACGCGACGCGGCGTCGCGGCGTCACCGCGACGGGCGGCGCGCGCGCGACGGGCGCCATGGGTCGAGGTGTGAGGCGTCCGAAAACGTACGCGCGGCTAACTAGGATTACAATCGCGCGTCGTCGTCTAAAACCACGGACGGGCTCGTTCCGTCTTCCGTCAATCGTCTTCCAAGGGAACCTTGACCGCGGGGAGCGTGTCGACGCGCGCGAGCAGCGCCGCGAACTCCTCGAACGTCACCCCTCCCGCGTCTTCCTCGCCCCCTCGCATCTTTCGCAGCTCCCCGAACGCTTTAGAGATCAATTGATCGAAGTCTTCCTGCGAAATCGAGCTTCCGACCAGGTGTCTCGTGATGGTTTCTAAGTCGCTCCTCGACACGACGCCGTCTCGATCGACGTCGTAGCAATGAAACATAAATCTCAATCGCTCCTCTCGCGTCGCCTTGGAGCTCAGAGCGCTGATCATGCGCACAAAGTCTTTAAAGTTTTGGTTTTGGAACATCTGCACGATTCTCGGCGCGAGCGGGGAGATGGCGAGCTCGGGAATCGCCATGAGTTCGTCCTCCGTGATGAATCCTTTGTGCTTCTTGTCGAGCGCGCGGAAGCGCTGATACAGCGCTTGGATCTCGCGCGAGGTGAATTTACCGCCACAGTGTTGCTGAACGTCCTCGATGTCGTACTGCGTGAGATTGAGCGAGCTCGCGGTGAGACCCATGGCGGCGAGCGCTTTCGGGCGAGAGGCGCGCACTGCGGGACGCGCGTTCGACGACCGCGTTCGACGACGAGGAGGACTTGGGAGTTGTGTTATTGAAAAATGACTCGTGATTCGTTCGCGCCCGTTCGCTCAGAGCTTGCCCGTGATGGACTCGATGAAAATTTCCAAGCTGTCCGGGTCTCGGCGCTCCGAGCCGAGCTTGACGTACCCCGAGCGGCCTTTCGGGAAGAGCAAGAGCGTCGGGAACGATTTCATCGACAAGTTTTCTTGCGACCACTCCTTTTCGTCGCGATCGGCGCGGAACTTGGCGAATTTCACGCCCTTCGGCCCGAGACGCTCGGCGGCGGTTTCGAAACCGCTCACCATGCGCTGACAAAACGGACACCACGGCGCGTACAGCACCGCCAGAGTGGTCTCGCCGTGCGTCTTTTCGTCCTTCAACGCGGCGATGTCGTCTCGAGACAAGTTTCGAATCGAGTCGTGCTCAAAAATGTCTTCTTCCGTCGCCTCGCGATCGTCTTGCTTCGCCTTTTCCTCCGCCGTCAAGTTGCCGCTGTGCAAGCCGCACTCCTTGTCGCTCGCGTCTTCCCACCACCACCGTCCTTCGCGCTCTTGCTGTCCCGGAAGCACGGCCCGCGTGCACGGCGCGCATCCGATCGAGACGTACCCACGCTCGTGCAACGCGTTCACGGGCGTGCCCATGACGCGCAAGAAATCCCACACCTCTTGCGACGTCGCGTCCGTGAGCGGGTTAAACTTGACCAAACTTCCCGCGCCCCCGGCCGCGCCCTCGAACACGGGATCGATCTGGCACGCCGGCACCGCGTTTCGCGTACCGGGGCTCTGATCCTTCCGCTGCCCCGTCACCCACGCCGTGAGCGTCGCCAGCTTCGCCCGCAAAGGCTTCACCTTGCGCACGCCGCAGCACTCCTTGTGTCCGTCCTCGTAAAACGAAAACATCCCCTTCTCGTTCACCAGCGCCTTCACCGCCTCGCTCTCGGGAAAGCAATACTCAATCTTTATGTCAAAATGTTTCTCAACCTTATCGAACAGCTCGTACGTCTCCGGATTCAACCGCCCCGTGTCGAGCGAGAAGACGCGATACGGCCGCCCCGTGAGCGCCGCGTACTGAATCACCGCCACGTCCTCCGCCCCGCTGAACGCGATCGCCAGCCCGTCGCCGTACGTTTCCAGCGCCTTATCCATGATCTCCAGCGGCGTCGCGCGCGCGCGCTCGAGCGCGTCGCGCATGCCGTCGACGTCCGCGTTCGTCGCGCGCGAGGGCGCGCGCGTCGTTCGCGCCTTCGTCGTCGCGCGTCGCGCCGCGCGTCGCGCGCTCGGGCCCCGGAGCGCGCCGCGCGCGCGCGCGCTTCGCATCGCGCGCGCCGTCGCCGTTCGCGCGCGTCCCGTTCGCGCGCCGCGTCGCCGAGTCGCGACGTCGAAGGCGCGGCGCCGCACTCGTCGACGCGTCGCGACGATGGCGGCGTCCCGCGCCGCGGTCGTCGTCCGCGACGGCCTGCACGACCTCCTCGGGTACACCGCGAGCGCGCTCGAGGCGTTCGTGCTGGACAAGGCGCGAGAGAGCGGCGGCGACGCGCGCGCGCTCGAGGCGGCGCTGATCGAGTGCGGATGTCCCGACGACGAAAAGACGCGCGCGTTCGCGCGCGCGGTGTGCGCGAGCGCGTCCGACGACGCGAAAGGGAGCGCGGCGGACGCGCGCGGAGGCGCCGCGGCGTCGACGGGCGTCGCGAGGGCGGCGACGAGGGATGATTGGACGGCGACGCGCGCGGCGGCGACGTACGAGTTGTTGGCGGAGGAGAGCGAGAGCGAGCGCGAACGCGAACGCGAGGAGGACGACAGAGCGAAGCGAAGGGCGACGAAACGAGCGAAAAAGATGAGGAAGAAACGAGGGAAGGACGAGGGGGCGAGCGAGAGCGAGGAGGACGCGGAGGCGGTGGAGACGCGTCGGCGAGCGCTCGCGGGGGAACGCGAAGACGAATCGTACGCGGCGCCGTCGGCGTCGGAGGAAGACGAAGAGACGAGGAAGGCGCGAGAGATGGAGGAAGATTTGCGAGAGCGCGATGAGTTTGAACAACGCCTGCGGGCGAAGGATGAGGCGAAGACGAAAAAGTTGAGCGGCGATCGAGGACCGACGGAGGCGGAGCGCGCGGAAGCCGAGCGTCGAGGCGCGCATTTGGAGACGGATGAACAGCGCACAGATTTAGTGCCCGAACTCAGAAAGGTATCGCGGCAAGAGTACTTGAAGAAACGCGAGCTTCAAAAGCTCGAGGAGCTGAAAGAATCGATCAAAGAGACGGAGTACTTTTACGAAGGCCAAGACGTGACGGAGGAGCAGCGCAAGGATTTAGAAAAGAGGAAGAAGGTTTACGAGCTCGCGATGGAGCAAATCAATAGCATTAACGACGCCTTAGAGGAGCGTTACTCTATACCCACGGCGTACGACGATCCGAACAAGCCGAAGTCCACGAACGAACGGTTCGCGGTGGCGAGACAACGATACAAGGAGCCCGACCCCGAGGACGACGCGAATCCTTTCAAGGATCAAGACCAGTGGGAGGCGCATCAAGTCAAACAAGCGCAGGCGCAGTTCGGAGCGAAGAATAAGAAATCTGAAGTCAAGGAGTACGACTTGGTGTACGACGATCAAATCAAGTTCATCAAGGATGAAATCATGGCGGGCGACGGCGTGTCGAGCGGAAGCGAGAGCGAGAGCGAGAGCGAGAGCGAGAGCGAGAGCGAGATGGACGAAGAGAAACGCACCAAGCTCGCTTTGGCGGGAAAACTCGGGAAAAGGGCCAAGATAGAAGCCGATCGCAAGTCGCTTCCGATTTTTCCATACCGCGAGTCTCTCATCAAGGCGGTGGAGGATCACCAAGTCGTCGTCATCGTCGGCGAGACGGGTTCGGGCAAGACGACGCAAATTCCGCAGTACATGTGGGAAGCTGGTTTCGGTGGCAAGACGCAAAAAATCGGTTGTACGCAGCCGAGACGAGTGGCGGCGATGTCCGTCGCGTCGCGCGTCGCGGAGGAAGCGGGCGTAAAGCTCGGTCACGAGGTTGGCTACACCATTCGTTTCGAGGACTGCACCAACGACAAGACGCGAGTCAAGTACATGACGGACGGGATGCTCTTGCGCGAATTCTTGGGTGAGCCAGACTTGTCGTCGTATGCGGTGATGATGGTGGACGAGGCGCACGAGCGCACGCTGCACACCGACGTTCTTTTTGGCCTCGTCAAGGATATCGCCAGATTCCGACCGGAGATCAAGCTTCTCATCTCCTCCGCCACGCTCGACGCGGAAAAGTTTAGCGAGTACTTTGATTTCGCACCGATTTTCAGAATTCCCGGTCGTCGATTTCCGGTGGATATTCTCTACACACAGCAACCCGAGGCAGATTACGTGGACGCCACCGTGGTGACGGTGTTACAAATTCATCTCACCCAACCCGAGGGCGACATTTTAGTCTTTTGCACCGGTCAAGAGGAGATTGAAAGTTGTGAGGAACTGTTGAAGACGCGCATCCACGAGATGGAGAAGAAACCTCCCGAGCTTATCATCGCGCCCATTTACGCATCGCTGCCAAGCGACATGCAGGCGAAGATTTTCGAGGACACGCCCAAGGGATCGCGAAAAGTCGTCCTGGCGACGAACATCGCCGAGACGTCGCTCACGATTGACGGCATCAAATACGTGATTGATCCTGGGTTTTGCAAGCAAAAGAGTTATAACCCACGCACGGGGATGGAGTCACTCGTCGTCACCCCCACATCGCAGGCGAGCGCGTTGCAGCGCGCCGGTCGCGCCGGTCGTACATCGGCGGGAAAGTGTTTCCGTCTATACACGGCGTGGAGTTTCCAAAACGAACTCGACCCGAACACCGTACCCGAAATTCAGCGCACGAACCTCGGGAACGTGGTGTTGATGTTGAAATCACTCGGAATCAACGATTTGATGCACTTCGACTTCATGGATCCGCCCCCGGCCGAGACGTTACTTCGAGCGCTCGAACAACTGTACGCCCTCGGCGCGTTGAACGATAGAGGCGAGCTCACGAAACTCGGGCGCAAGATGGCTGAGTTCCCTCTGGACCCGATGCTTTCGAAGACGCTCTGCGCGAGTGACAAGTACAAAGTAAGCGATGAAGTGATGACGATTTGCTGCATGCTGTCGTGCGGAAACACGGTATTTTATCGTCCCAAAGACAAGCTACAGCTCGCCGATCACGCGCACAAATCCTTTCACATCGGCAACGTCGGCGATCACATCGCGTTATTAAACGTATACAACTCATGGCGTGACGCCGACTTTTCTGTCACGTGGTGTTACGAAAACTTTGTGCAGCAGCGGACGATGAAAACGGCGCGAGATATTCGAGAACAGCTCGAAAAGCTCCTCGAGCGCGTCGAAATCGAGCCGTCGTCGAACACAAACGACCTCGACGGCATTAAAAAGTGCATCACGAGCGGATTCTTCTACCACACCGCCAAACTGCAAAAGAACGGCAGCTATAGAACGGTGAAGAATCCGCAAACCGTGGCCATCCATCCGTCGAGCGGGCTCGCGAAGGAGCTTCCGCGCTGGGTCGTGTACTTTGAGCTCGTGTACACGTCCAAGGAATACATGCGGCAAGTAATTGAAATCAAGCCCGAGTGGCTCGTGGAGATCGCGCCGCACTATTACAAACGGAAAGAAATCGAAGGAGAAACCATCAAGACCGGCAAGGCGGCCGCGGGGAAGAAATCAGACGTCGTCTTGGCGTGACGCGCGCGCGCAAAGTAGAAAAATTAGCGAAAATTTGTAGAAAACGTTGAAGGAATGTAGAAAGATATCATTACGGTGACGAAAGAATCGCTCTGCTGGTTGCATGGTGGTGGTGATGAAACCTAATGAATGAGAAAAACGATATCGTCTACTGCGCCGCGTTGGAGATCGTCTCCGCGAGCCCGAACAACACCGGCGGCACGGCCAGGCACGCGCCGACGACGCCGGCCCCGACGGCCCACTCGGAGGCGTTCTTCATCTCGCCTCGGAGCGCCTTGGCGAACGAAATCTCCGCCGCCGCATCGATCGTCGTATCGATCGGCTTCACGATGAACGGAATCGCCGCCAATCCCAACAACGTGGGCAAGATGCGTTCGACGTCGAGTCCCTGCGCCGCGAGCGAGTCGAACGCGCTCACGTCCGCCTTCGCCAACGCCAAATTCGTCGTCGCCACGACGACGCGAATGAACGATCCCGGCCAAAACACGCTCGCGAGCATTTGCCAAGTCAGGGTTTCCGTCGCCACCGCCGCGGCTTGGTTCGCGCGATCGCTCGCCCCCTCCGCCTTGTTCCAGCGCTTGACGCCCTTATCCACCGTGTCCGCCAGCACGTACGTCGCCGCGATTCCATACGTCGCCGGCACGCCCCAAACCGGCAACCACGCCACGAACGCTTCACCGCACTCATTCGCGTACCCCATGTACCGCAGCAGCGAGTCCCGGAACACGTCGTACTCCTTTTCCTCGGAGACTTCGTGCGGCGGCGCCGCGCCCACCGCGCTCTCCCGCGCCTCCCGTCGCGAGTCCGCCTCGACCTCGTCCTCGGTCGTCACCGCTCGCGGCGTCGCGCCGCGCGACATCATTCGCGTCCCGAACGTCGCGCGTCGATCGCGCGCCGTCGCGCCGCCGCGTCGCTCCGTCGCGCATCGCCGCGCCGCCGCTTGGCCTCGAGCCCCGCGCGCCGTTCGCGTCGCCCTCGCGGCGACGACGGCGAGCGCGCGCGCCGAAATCGCGGTCGTCATCGAGCGCGTAATTCTCCCGAGCGCACCGCGGCGCGCCGTTCCCGATCGACGCGTCGACGCGCGCGCGCGGGTCTGACGACGGCCCGCGCCGCTTCGACGTCGACCGCGCGCGATTTCACGAAGATCGACCGCGCGCGTCGTCGTCGCGCCGTCTCGCGCGCTCGAACGCGCGCGCGCGCCGGGAATAATTTTGACGCGTCGATCGGCGCGGCGCGCGCGCTCGGGCGCGGCGCGGTCGACGCGCGCGAGGACGCGCGCGGCGCGGTCGACGAATCTTAGACTCTTGTCGCGTATTGTAGCGCGCGCGTTCGAATCCGACGCCGCACTCGACGCCGCCGCGCGCGCGCGCGTCCTCGAGCGCGCGCGGCGTCGAACGCGACGGCGACGACGGGACCGCGCGACGGCGACGCGACGGCGCGGCGCGATGGCGACGAACGAGACGGTGAAGGTGGTGAGAAAGGTGCTGCGCGCGCGAGAGCAAAAGGCGACGCGCGCGAGCGATGCGGTCGACGCGGGGGACGCGCGCGCGCGCGCGACGGCGACGAACGATGAGTTGGACGCGACGGCGACGGTCGCGGCGCGGGAGGAGGCGTATAGGTTGGCGCGCGAACGCATCTTTGGCGACGGGGACGAAGGCGAAGGCGACGACGTCGCGGACGAGACGACGACGACGACGACGACGACGACGACGACGACGACGACGACGACGACGAACGATGGGAACGATGGGAACGCGCTGGACGTGAGAGGCGATGGCGCGGACGCGTCGATGGGGCGGGAGCGCGGCGGTGGGTCGGGGATGTCGGCGAGCGCGCGGGCGTTCGCGCCGAAGAAGGCGACGCGGAAGGATCGGTGGGCGGACTCGTTCGATCCGGATTTTATTCGCCGCGATCCGAGCGTGGGGTCGGCGAGGATGGTGCCGATGAACGTCCCAGGGGTGATGCCGATGATGATGCCGCCGCCGATGGGTGGGATGACGTGGCAACAAGCGGCGCCGAGCTATTTCGCGCCGCCCATGCCGCCGCCCATGCCGCCGGGACCTCCGCCGCCTCGCCCATCGCGGGAACGAGGCGACGACGTCTGACCTAGCCGATACTGTAATTTAGTAAGTCAATCTAGTGTTGTCGCGGTGCGTGCGCGCGTGCGCGCGTTAATGAAACAATCTTTGCGTTCCGTTACAAAGCGTCGAATCCGCGCCTCGCTAAGAGAGGGCGCGTCTCGTCGTGTCGCGCGGCGTGTGACTGTTCTGGTCCCGCGAGCGAATGTAGCGTGACGCGTCCGAGATGTTCGTCGTCCGCGTGCGCTCGCTCGCCGGTCTTCACCGTGCTAAATGTGTCGCCCCGTTTTGTACAAATGAATTCGCTACGTCGCGACGAATTCTCCGTGGAGAGCCCCGAGCTCTCTCTTTTCCCCTCAAACGTCCTCACTCACGCCTCGCGTCGCACATTCACGTGACCTTCACGAATCAATTCATCCAAATTCAACGTTTCGACGTCAGACGTCGCGTAAAGTACCTTGGCGGTGCGATTACGCTCGTTGAGCGAAATCACCTCCGCGCGATACCACAAGTTATCGTCCGGCCAAAACAACTGTGGAGGCGGCGCGCGCGCGCGATCACGTCAGTCTTCGCATCCTCGTTCATCTTCTCACGCGCATCGCGTCTTGTCGACGCGTGACGCGACGCGTGACGAGACAAATCGCCTCGAGTGCGCGTCGGGCTCCCTCGTCTCGAGGGTTCCGAAAACGACGGTTCGCGCTCGCACCTCAATTTGCGCGTTCTTCAGCGCCGTCAGCGCTTGATCGGGGTCTAGGATGAACCCAGAGGATGGTTTCTTAAAACCTTGTGCGTCCATCTGCGCATCGAACCGAGGCGTCGATCGCGTCGTCGTCAGTCGTCGTGGTCGTGGTCGTCGTCATCGTCGCGAAGGAGCGAATCGCGTCACGCGCGCATTCGTCACGAAATCGCCGCCAGCGCGCTTCGTTCGCACGCACCGGGTCCACTTTATGCTTCTTCACCTTGGAACTATTTCCCTTGACGTCCGCGAGCGCGGTTTTCGCGCCCTTCCCCGTCGCGTCGCGCCCGTTCGCCTGCGCACCGCCATTCTGACGCGCGCCCGCGCTCGTCGGTTTCTCTTCGCGTCCGTGCGCCGCGCTGAGCGTTTCGTACACCGTGGGCACGGCGTTGATCTGCGCGAAAAGTGCATCACTGATCGTCGTCGTCGTCCCGCGTCGCCGTCAGTCGCGCGCGTCGTCGTCGAACATCGCGTCGCTTCGTCACCCGCGAGGGTCGCATTCGCGTCGTTTCAGCGGCATCGGCATCGACGACGACAACGCGCTCGACGCTCGACGCACCGTTTCTTGGCGTCAAACTTGGCGCCGTAATAAAACGCCACCGCCATCAACCACGCATCGCTGTGCACGGCGACCAACGCGAGCCAATCCTTACGCTGCGTCGTCGAAAGCACCGCGCATCGCGACTTCGTCAGTCGGTCGTTCGCGCGCGCGGTCGTATCGAATCAAATCGCATCGTCGCGCCGCATTCGCGCCGCGTTCGCGCCGCGCGCCGCGCGGATTCGCGCGCATCGAATTTACCTGCATCCCATCGCGCGCGAAATTAATCCCGAGCGCCGGTTCCGGGAGCTCGGGCGGGACTTCTTCGGCGGGTAATTGCACGTCCCACGTCCCGTCGGGATTGCCGTACAGGCACAAGTTTTCCTTGTCCGGGTCGCACTGCGCGTAGAACGCCTCGACGTCTGCGTGGTTCGACGCGGGTTAATCGTCTGCGTCGTCGTCCGCGTTCGCGTCGCGCGCGCTTCGTCGCGCGCTTCGTCGCGCGACCGCGATCGCGTCCCGGTCGCGTCCCGGTCGCGCGGCGTGCGAATCCGTCGATCGGCGCGCGCGCGCGTTCGTACCGCGCGTCAGGGCCTTGACGAGGCCGTCGCGTCGACGGGAAAAGTTTGCGTGGACCTCATCGACCGTGCGCGGGGCCTCCATGGGCGCCGGGCAGGCGAGGCAGCGCGGGAATGTCGCGACGGCGCGGTGGGATTTGAAATACGTTTGGGAAACACGTGGATTCGCCATCATTTGGCGAAATGTCGATTTGGGACGGGGACTTCGCGGCGCGCGCGCGGAGACGCGATCGGAGAGGGAAGGCGCGCGAAAGCGTGCGTTACACGTCATACGCGAGTAAATCGTCGACGTCGCCGACGCCGATGGCGATGAAGACGAAGTCGCACAGCGCGGCGACGAGGCGAGGATGGGGGAGAGGGGGGCGGCGGGCGAGCGTCGCTGCGAAGCGCTCGCGCGCGGGATGGATCGGTTCGAGGGCGTCGATGGCGGTGATGATCCAGGGTGTGACGACGTCGGGGGCGGTATGGAGTAAAGTGGCGAGGAATGAGGCGGCGGGGCGGAGGCAGGCGCGAGGGGTAATTTCGGCGCACGCCGCGCGGAGGATGGCGTTCGCCGCGAGCGGGCCGCGGGAGAGGAAGTATTCGTCCACGCGACACGCATTGGCGACCCAGGGTGCGGATCGCTTGGCCTTTTCACCGGGAGAAATGATCGCGTTCAGCAGCGCCAAAGATGCGCGCACGGGGGCGTACTCTCGCAGCTCGAGCGCGGCGACGGAGAGATCGAGCACGTCGAACAAGGTTTCGTTCGCCAATCCCTGCGCCGGCGCGAAGATAACGAACGTCCTAGCGGTGGAAAATAAAGCTTCAGCGAGATCCCAATCATCTGATCCCGATCGCACGCCACGCACGGTCTCACATGCTATTTGGGAGAAAGCCGCGCTCAACGTCGCGCCGACGTGCGGGGCGCTTGGCAACAACTCGCTCGTGCCACTCTCGGGCGAGCTGATCGACGCCACCTCTATCGCGGTGGCGATCGGCTCGAGCAAGGACGCACACTTAGTCGCCATGAACGTGCGCGCGATGGATTCGAGCATGGGCACGATCATGTTGACTGAACTTTCCTTGGCGCTCAGAAGCGCCGCGACGTAAATCTCCGCCGCAGCTTTAATCACGCTCGGCGCTTGCCACGTTCGCTTCGCGACGATTTCTTCCAGCGTCGGCCACGCCGCGGCTAAAACGGAGATGGCAGGGTGCTCACAGCTCGACGCGATCGTCGCACTCGGTAAAAATTCTAAGAATCTCACCGACGCCGCGATCAAGGCGAGTTCAGCCGCCATCGCTCTCGCCGCCGAGGCGTGCGCGATTTGGTTCGGAGGAATCTGCGGCGCCATTTCGGCAGCGATCCGTTTGCATCGCGCAAGCACAGGAGCTATTAACCTCGCGCTTGCCTCCGACGCTTGCTGCACGGGCATCGCCGCAATCACCCGCGCCAATCCTTCGGTGACCGACGCGCGACCGTCCTCGTCGTCTTCGCTTTCAAAAGTCAATCGCACGTCCGCGATGCATCTTTCGGTGTGTTCTAACAGCGCCGCAAACGTGGATGGTTCCTTCAAATGTCGCGCACACCGCGAACACACTGATTTAAACGCTAAAGCCGCCCGCGACCACGCGGGAGGATGCGGAAAAGACGACGTGATGTACATCAAAACGCCGCGCGCGCGCGCGGCTTGCGCCGCCGAGTTCGCGGGAGGGCCGCGACGACCGAGCCAGTTGGCGTAAGACGCGATGAGGCGACACGTACCCGCTCGAACGAGCTGATGCGATGAGAACAGACCGCTGTTGTCGGTCGTGTGCTCAGAAATCGTCGATAGAAGTTGCGCGAGAAACGTTTCGATCTCCTCCGAGGGTGCGTCTTCCAAATCGTCGTTGACGCGACTCGCGGGAGCGCGCAATGCGAACGCTCCCGCCTCAGCGGCTTGCCAATTTTGCGCGGCACCTAACGCGCTACCAATTATGCTAAAGTATTGCCCACGCAAAACGCCGTAACAGTTGTCGAGAAGATCGGCGACGACGTGTTCGCGAAATCGCTCAAACGTGTCCTCGTCCTCGTTCGCGACGGCCCAGGTGGTGAAATCGTCGGGCAACGTCGCTTGTTTCAGTAACACCTCCGTCAAACGCGCGTGCATGGGCGCACGCAAGCTTTCGTGCCTCGAAGACACTCCCACAACATCCATCATTAAGAAAAAATCAACCGCCACCTCGGTCACCTCGCGACCGTGGCGCTCCATGAGCGACAAGATGAGCGACACGAGCGCCAAGGAATCTTCGTCACCGCGCGCGAGCACGCTCACGCACCGTTCGCTCAACGCAACGGCGACGAGACAAATATTTCGCGCGAGCGAAACGCCGTCGTCGGAGTCGTTTGCCGCGCTCGCGTGCGCGAGCAAACCTCGCGTCACCGCGTTCATCGCCTGAAATTCCTCCGCCTCGCCGCCGCTTCGTCCTTGGTGTAAATCCACCAAAAAGTCCACCGCCGCCGCTCCGCACCCGCCGCTCTCGATCGCCAAGCACTGCAAGACGTCCCCGAAAAGTTGGCCGTGTCGCACGGCGAACTCAGTCGGGGACAATCGCAATCCGCCGCCGACGTCGCCCGACGGATCCAACTTTAACCACCCGCGCGCCGCGCGCACGCACGACGCCTTCAACGCGTCCGTCTGTCGCGACCGCGCGCTTCCACACGCGCTAAACACCTCACGCACCGTAATCAAAACCCTCTCTCCCTCGTTCGCGCACGCCATCGCGAGTTCCCGTCGACTCGACGTCTCCGCCTCGTCGCACGCCTCCGCCGCGAGCGCCAACAACTCCATCCCCGCCCGCATCGCGCTCGACCCCACCCCGCTCGATCGCACCGCCCCGAACGCCGTCTCCACCACCTCCCGCATCTTCGCGCTCCCCATTCGCGCGCCTCCGCGCGCCAGCGCGAGTCCCAACCGTCTCGCCGCCGTCTCCGTCGTCTCGTCGTTCGCCGTCGCCGCGAACGCCGCCGTCGTCCGTCGCATCATCGCCTCCCGCGCCCCCTCGCTCGCCCCGTTCCACCGCTCCCTCGAGCGCGTCGTCGCGCTCAGCGCGTTCGCCGCGTAATACGCCACGCACGCGTCCCCTCGCGCGCGTTCGAGCAGTCCGAGCGCGACGCTCGCCGCGCGCGGGTCCTCCGACAGCGCCATCAGATGCGCGTTCGCCTCGTCTCGCGTCGCTCGCGTCGACCGCGCGTCGTACAGCGCGACGACCGCGGCGCGCGCGCGCTCGATCGACGCGTCGTCGGCGTCGCGCATGGCGCGCGCGTCGCGCGTCGCGCCGCGATGTGCCGACCGATGGTCGCGGATGGATGCGACGCGACGCGACCGCAGACGCCGACGCGGCGCGCCGATGCCGCGCGAGGTGCGCGAGGGCGACATCGCGCTCGCGCGCGGCGCCGCGCATCGGGCGTTCACGCTCGTCGTCGTGCGCGACTACGAGGGCGGTCGAGTGCTGCTGGGCGAAAAACTGCGCGGATTCGGCGCCGGGTGCGTCCGCGACCGAGACGAGGCGAAACGCGCGATGACTGACGAAAACGCGACGGGCGTAGGTATTACAACGGATTCGGGGGGAAGGTGGAGCGCGGGGAGACGGTGGAGGCGGCGGCGGCGCGAGAGCTGACGGAGGAGGCGAACGTCGAGGCGACGAACATGACGCGGCGAGGGGCGCTGCGATTCGTGTTCGACGATAAACCGCTCGAACCGTGGTTGGTGCACGTGTTTCACTGCTCGCGGTACGACGGGGAGATCGCGGCGAGCGATGAGATGCGACCGGAGTGGTTCGATTTGGACGACGTGCCGTTTGAAAATATGTGGGCGGACGATCCGTACTGGTGGCCGTTGTTTTTGGAGGAGAAGGAGTTCGTGGGGACGTTTACGTTCACGAACACGACGACGCTCGTGGATTATTGGATTCGGGAGACGAAGGATCTGATGCTCGACGTCGAGGCGATGACGGCGAACGAATGACGGTTCGTCGTCGACGACGGCGGAACGCGCGTTCGCGCTCGAATGTAAATCATATGTAAATCATCGCGTCGTCGAAACTAAACGGGCGCGCTCGACGTCAGTTCTTCGAGCAAGCGCTCGACGTCGACGCGGTCGAGCACGAGCTTCACGCCGACCTGCGCGGCGAGCTGCTCGCGAAGGAACGAGATCGATCCTTTCCATTCGATCTCGTCGTCCCGCGTCGCGACGAAAGCCGCGGCGACGCATTCGGCTTGCGATTCGGACGCTTCCCCGTCCGCGGATCGCGACTCGCGTCTAATAATACCGAGTCGCTCGGGCGAGATGGAGTCCCCGCTTTCGTCGGCGTGCGGCGCCGGCTCGAAGGCGTCGAGAGACTCGCCTTCGATCTCGCCGCCGCCTTCGATCTCGCCGACGTCCTCGGGCGGCGACTCGTCGATCGAAGATTCCCCGCGATGGACCTCGAACAGCGAATACACGCTCTCCGAAACCCCATTACCGTCGTCGCCGTCGTCCTCGATCGCGTCGTCGACGACGCCGCGCGCGCGTTCCGGGCTCTCCGCGCCCACCATCGCGCGCTCCGCGCTCGTCACGTCGACGCGATACTTTCGCGTCAGCATCGGCGGCGCGTCCGCGCGCTCGTTTCTTCTCGCCACGGCGCCCACGCCGTCGGGCGCGAACGTCAATCGCTCCATGATCGCCGATCCATCGACTCGTTTCATCGGATACGCGCGCGCGACGCGCAATCGAACCTCCGCCGTCTTCGTCTCGTCGTCGCGCTTCTCGTCGTCGTCGTCGCGCGTCACCTCCAGCGGTTTCACGGTCACCGCGCGCCTCGACGTCGCCAGCACCAACCCCGCCCAATCTTTATCGTGCGTCCGCATCGACCCCGCGACGAGGACGACGCAGTAATGCCGCGATCGCGCGTTCATCGGGTACGCCGCGCGCGCGTCTGCGCTCGGCGGCGGCGACGGCGCGCGCGCGGTGAGTCCGAGCGTCCGCGAGTCCGCGCGAGCCGCGCGCGCGTCGACGCACCGTCGAGGAGTTTCGCGCGATGCGCGCGCAGGGACGAGGACGACGCCGCGTCGCCGTCGCGTCGCGTCGTCGGCGCCGAACCATGCATGAATGTCTCGCGCGCGCGAG
>Ga0181602_10002466_pt1 | contig 15577 bp, 10 predicted proteins | sample 041ome_14_FD_148640 | JGI IMG/M metagenome (GOLD analysis project Ga0181602, IMG submission 148640) | Coastal salt marsh microbial communities from the Groves Creek Marsh, Skidaway Island, Georgia - 041408US metaG (spades assembly) | ecosystem: Environmental > Aquatic > Marine > Intertidal zone...
TCTTTTCTCTTTTGAAAGAGTGTTGACGTGAAGAAGAGATTTGAATCAAATTCTCGGGAACAAATTCTTCATTTCCCACCATCATAAAAAGAGAGAGAACACATCATCGGACGCGAAGATGGTCGCGACGAAGAAGAAGAAGCAACAGGTGAATTACAAAGAAGACTCCTCTGAAGAAGAAGATGAAGAGAGTGATTCAGAAGACGACGTCCCGTTGGCCGCGCTGAAGAGTAAAAAACCAGCAGCAAAAACAGCAGCGGTAAAGAAAAAAGCAACACCACCTGCAAAGAAGAAAACAGCAGCAAAGAAGAAAACTCCGGCGAAGAAGAAGAAAGCGCCCGTGAAGAAGAAGAAGAAGACAAAACCGACGACAGAGACGGCGTCGAAGAAAAAGTACGAATTCGCGGGCCAAAAACGGGACCCTCCGGACGAGGAAGATTCTTTGAGGAAGTTTTACGTCTCTTTGCGCGCGCAACGGCCGGATTCGATCATGGCGGAGGTGTGGTTGATGGAACACGGTTTGTTGGAAGACGCGAAAGCGCACGAGAAGGCGCACAAGGCGTTTATGAAACGGAAGACGGCGCCGAACACGAAGAGTTCGATCGCGGGGGTCGTACAACCGAGACGGTATTTGGACGAGATTGAAAACAAAAATGGAGCTTTGGGAGGAGGAGGAAAAGGAGGAGAGGCGAAGAGCGAGGTGAAAAAAGAGACGCCTTCCGCGCGGAAGCCCACGCCGCCGGCGTCCGCAAAGAAACCAAACGAATCATCGGCGATGAAAAAGAAACCTAAAGTAGAAGACCAAAACGAGGAAAGTTCGGACGACGACGTGCCGTTGGCCAAGTTAGCCGCCGCCCAAAAGGCGTAAATGTGAATAGAGAGAGAGTTATTACGAAGATTTTGTGTTGTTGTGAGAAAAAAACGCTTCCCTTTTGGATATCTTACACGTCACATTAATCCAGAACGCCGAGACATATACACATACAAATATCAACGACAGCACACAGTATAACGCAAGAATACTACTCGCAAGAAGAACAACTCAAAAATGGGGAAGTCAGAAGTATATCTCACCTCTTTCGACGTCTCCCCGGTGGAGTATTTCGACCTGATGCTCGACACCGTCGTCCAACAAGAGATACACACCTCGAAGGACGGCCTGAACATGTCCGTCTGGCGCGCGTCGGACGGACCACTCCTAGGCGTCCCAAATGGCACATCTCGAGTCGTTTTCAGCGAACCTGATTTGAAAGTGCCAAAGTTTTTGAAGAAGTGGGTGCAGAAAGCGCAGAGTTACAACGAGTATTCGGATTTTTATCCTCCCAAGTTGGGGGGCGATGGTGATGACGGTGAAGATGGTGGAAAAGGAGCGAATCGAGCGAGAACGACGAGCAAGCGCGAATGTGTGGTCGTCCCACACGTCGGTGCAAACCGGATGACGATGACGTTTACGGAGTACTACACGGAGCACGAGGAATCGACCGCGCGAAATCCGAAATGTTTAGTTCGCTCGGAAGTTTTCGTGGAAGTGAGAGCGCCACTCATCGGCAGCAAGATGGAACAGTGGATACTGAACACGAGTCGAGAAAAAGTGGAAGAACGCGACGCGTTCGTGAGACGGATGTTAGAGAAGAGTAAAGAGAAGAGAGGGAAGAGTAAGGGTTTGGAGAAGAGAGGGAAGAATGAAAAGTGGCGGAGAAAGTTTTATAGCAGTCAATGGTTTGAGGAAGATTCGGCGTTGGAGGAATCCGAATCCGCGTCGGTAGAGGAGTCGCGGATAACGAGCGGGAGTAATGATAATAGTGAAGTAAAACTGGAGAGTTTAGAATCGTTTCCGATAAAAACGAGGACGAAAGGATTGCGACGGGTGTTTTCTGCGCGCGATTTAGCATTTTAGTACAGAGCACGTAAAGACTATTGTGAGACGTATTGTTGTAAGGACTTTTACTTTCGCGGGCAAATCTATTTATACTTCACAACCGATTCGCAAAATAATTTTTGCGCGTGGTTACGAGCGAACTAGGATTCCTATCATACATCACTACTTCTATGCAAAGAGCTATATACTATGACGCGAGAGTCACTCCATATCGATATCTCCTCCAAAGTTATCCATCCAATTCGTATACTTGGACTCGACGACGTTCAAGAGCACATTGGTCTTCTCCACCACGTTCGCTTTGCGCTCCTTCGCGGTGGCGTTACCACCGGCTAATACGGGTAATTCGCCGTACCATTGCGCGACGGAGAGACCGGAGAGACAGTAACACGTGTGATAAAAATCAGCCGATTTACCAGGTTTATCCCTCAAACCGCCTTTTTCGCTTTGACAACATCCCAAAATCCATCCTTGCAACGCTCTGGCGTTGAACGATAAACGGGTGCGAGCGAGTGGTTTCTTTTGAATCTTTGCATCGTCGTCGTTGTTTACCTCGATCGTCAAACTGTTTTCTTCTTTCAAGTTACACATCTCTGCCGCGGTATCGCGCAATGTTCCAAGAAACAGACATTCATCATCATCACGCGTGGAAGTACCAATCGCATCACCAGCAGCGTCCATCCCATCTTCGTCCCGATTACTCGCGATGGGTGGAACACTCGTCAAATCTTCCATCGTTCTCTCTTCGAACAACAACTGCTTGGACTCCTTTCCACCTCGAACCATCTCTAAGAGAGGGAAACTTGCACCTATCCAAAACGAATAACACCCGTCGCACAATTTATTCGTCCTTCCGTTAAAGCCACCTTCCACGCCGCACTGTCGATGTACCAACCACTCCTCGAATGCGTCCAAATCCACGCCAATCTTATACTCACTCTGCTTTATCTTCTTCTTATTATTCTTCGCCGTCGTTTCATTCTTCTTTTTCTCAACCACCATATCACACAATACCAAGGTCGCAATCCCACAATACGCGTACCCACCGTGCGCTTCCGCTCCAGGTTCACCGGCAAACCCACCCTCGTGCGTCTGACACTCGGCCACGTAATTCGCCACCCCTCTCGTCAACTCTTCATCCAACACTTTACACAAATGCGCCACCGCAAGCGCACAATACGAGCCTCGCACGTCGCTCTCCCCATCCACGTGCATCGCAAAGCTTCCCACCACAACATCTTCCCCATCTTCTTTTCGCGTCGTCGTCGTCACCGTCTTCAACCGCATCAACCACGCTCGCAGTTTCCCTACGTCCACGACCGCCATCGCCTCTTTCGTTCCGATCGTCACCAACGCGCTCATCGCCGCGTACGTCGGCGCTAAATGCGCTAACTGTCCTGGTCCACCTCCAAACCCACCGGACTCGTGCTGGCACGATGCTAAAAATTCCACGACGTCTGCTCGTAAATCTTCCTCCAAATCGAGCTCGCCGAGAACACCTAACGAGTGCACCAACCAATACACAATCCACGTTCGAGAACTGTTCAAAGAGACGTACGTGGGGTGTAATTCGCGCACGTTTCGCAAGCAATACTCCACGTGCTTCGTTCGCTCCAAGTTGAATGTGCGTTTCGTTCTTGAAGAGGAGGTCGTAGGGGAGGTTCGACGAGCCCCGCAGACGTCTTCTTCTTCATCATTTTTCAAATACATCTCCCGAACAGTTTCTTCCAATTCGGTTTGCAAGACGGTCGTTTCCGAGTCTTTAATAACGCTGTTGCTTATGTATTCATCATCAAAAGAAGCAAAAGTCGCAGCAGCAGCAGTAGGCGCGCACATGAACATGTTGTGCACTTCGTCTTCTTCTTCTTCTTCTTCTTCTTTCCTCCTCATCCTTTCGCGAGTGTACTTTTTGTGCAGAGGAAAAGGAGAGAGTGTGAAGTGCAAACAGAAGAAATAAACGTTCTCGCGAACTCAGTGCTACCGGTACTGGTGCGTACAAAATACAAAAAGGAGAGAGTGTGAAGTTCTGAGCAGAAATATTAAATGTTCGCGATTGATTGAGTTCGCCAAAGCTACTACCGGTACTGGTACGTACAAAATACACACACAACTCATAATACACGCTACGCTCTCTGTCTCGAGCGCTACTCTAATTTTTTCAAAACTTCTCGAAGAACTTCTTGAAGTATTCCACGCTTACAAACCGGACGACGTTCAGCGGCACCTGTCTGGCAGTGGTCGGGACCAAGCCTTTATAGAGCGCGCCGACGCCTTCGCTTCGGACGGTTTTAATCAAACAATCGAACGTCCCGGCGTACGGCATCTTGCCGGTTTTCTCGTCCGCTTTCATGCTCATCAATCTCGATTTGGCTAAATCTATCGGGTTCGAGGTCAACGCGGCGACGACGCCGGCGGCGAAACTTGCCATCGTTTGCGTGACTAATCCGTTTCCTAAACTCGGCGCGACTTCTAAAATCGTGTTTTTACTCTTGTCGTATACGGCCATTTGCGAAGCGGTCACGATCATCGCTCGGTTCACGGTCGGCCCGGAGCCTCTCCAAAGCGCGAACACGCCTTCATCTTTCGCAACTCTAAACATTGCGTTCAAACCGTTCGTGTAGTTTCTCCTCAAATGTTCCGGCAACCTCCCGTCCGCTTGCATTCTTACCATCGCCAAATCCGCCGGGTTCCCGACGACCGCGCCCATCGCTCCGGCGCCGATGCCGCACGCCACGAACTGATAAAACGGTAAACTCTCGTCCTCTTTTACGTTATCCCCCCCGTTGTTGTATTTCCTCATCGTCGCTTTCAAAACGTCGTACGTGCCAAACTTGGTCCCTATAAATGTTGCCTGCCTTAACAAAGACGCGGAGAGACCTTTATACAAGCCGAAAGCGCCTTCTTTGCCCAACACCATAGCGCCGGTTCTCAACATTCCCGGTGGCTTAACATTACTACTACTACTAGAACTACTACTACTCGATCCTAACGCTGAGGACGCGCACTCCCCGTACAGCTGCATCCGAACCTTCACCAAATCGATCGGGTGTGTCACCGCGCCCGAGGCCATCGCCCCGAGCGACCCGCTCGCGAATCCTTTCCACACCGCCGCTTGTTGTTGTTGTTGTTGTTGTTGTTGTTGTTGTTGTTGTGGGTGATGATTATTTTTCCCATCATCATCATCCTCTTCTCCACCACCCTTTTTGCTCTTTGTCTTCTTCATGATGATACAAATAACAGTAATAAAAGAATAAAACGATAAATACTACTACTACTACTGATAAGAACAACAACAAACAGACGCGTCTCTCTCTCTCTGTCCTCTCGCTTTAATCAAGGTATTACATGAATGAGGAGCGGACGATGTTTTAACAAAAAAAAGATATCCAAAACAAGGGGCTGAAAAGACTTGAAAACCCTAAACAGCTCGGCCGCGACCAACTTCAGTATTTTTTTTTGCAAGTCCGTCACTTCGAAGGGTTTCCACGAAGGGAAAAGTCAAAGCGAGAACTCATCCCAAAGCCTTCCCTCGAAGTCCCTTGTCCCTTTCTACGATTGAAAGAGAAAGGAAGAGAGATCAAAACGTTTTGATCGTTCTCGTTAAGAAAAAGGCTTTGGGTTCATCGAACTTTGTGCTCTTCGTTATATAAATCGACGACTGGAAAATGATCATCCAAATGTGTTTTATGAAAGAAGGTTATATCAGGCATTTAAAGTTGTACCCGTGCGAGCGCGTAAACAAACGTGACGTCGTAAAAACGGGATATACCACGGAAAGGATGGTGGAGGTTCTCCCACCTTTACACGTGAAGTAAAGCGAATTAAGTAAACATTCGTACATTATTATCGATGAGGGTACGAGAGCTCGTTTAAAGTAAAAGTATCGCCCAAGAATTGAAATTGGAGAATCCTCAAAACTCACATGGGACTCACTAGGGCAACGAACGCTACACGCGCGCGACCCGAAGACACACCGCCGAGAAAGAATTGAGAACGTTTTCTGTTATTTTGTCAGCGTTCATTCTAGGTCACAGCTTGTGGTTATTTTTAAAAGTCACCGGTTGTGTTTTAAAAGTCGTGAGAGGGTCCGCGAGAGCTATTTTAAACGACGGCAAAGTCACGGCGCGCTGAGTGTCGATGCGCCGCTGTCGGGCCGCCCCTTTTACGCGTAGTGCGGATGTTGTCGTCTTCTCCGCATCTATACCTCGTGGATAGCTTTCCTATTTCTGGGAGAGGGTCTCCTCGGGTTTAGATCAAGCACGACTGGTAAATCCTTGAGCGAGTTTTCATGTTTGCGCGGAGAGATTGCATCTCTCGGCGCGAGCGGAGTTTCTTCGTTCGTAGGTGGATATTCGCGCGGCGTGTTTTCTGAAAGTCAACACGTCGAGCTCTTGAGAGCGCCTAATCGACTGCTCAAATCTGGCGAAGCGATTATCGAGGATATGTTGTTGATATAAAGTTTTATCATCCGATCAATTCAAAGCAGTACAGTATCTCCGTATTGCTCTCGAACGAAGTGCACACAAACAAGTCTTGGCGGATCCGCGTGTGTGTTCTTACTAAATCAAAAACGAAAGTTTAATCTACAAGAATTACGGAATTATAATGAACCAGATTACACAAAAACTTTGGAGAGCGCTTATGTACTTTTTGCGAATGAATGATAGATATGATGTGTGATACTATGAGTATGATATACAGTTGTAATAAACAATAAAACGATCGATGATATATCCGAATCTTTATCACAAGCATACACGCGCGCTTATCTCGTATCAATTACTAATTTTCGTGTTGCTTTCATCTGCTCTTAGCAAAGACGAACGTTGATGCCCTCGAACGTTCCACAATAACGCGTCTTTCATCGCCCGAAACCAATCCATATTCTCGCTCGTCCGACACACGCTCGCGATCGGATACTGCGCGCACCTAATAACTAACGTCTCTCCTCTTTTCAATTCCGCGTGATTCTTTCCGTCAAAGGCAGCCCACGGCGCCGCTCGCGCGTCTTCGGGCACTCGCACCGTCAACACCACCGAATCTGGCAAAACGAGCGGACGAAACGAGAGACTATGCGGACAGACTGGCGTAAAACACATGGCAGAGACGCCGGGATGGACCATTGACCCACCCGCGGCGAGACCATACGCCGTCGAGCCTGTTGGTGTGGATACGATGATACCGTCAGCGAAAACTTTCGTCAACGGCGAACCGTCCACTGCGACGTCCAACTCGACCAAAATCGCCGAAGGACCTCTGTCCACGACGACTTCGTTCAGCACCGACTGTTTACTCTTCTCCTCGCCGTCTTTATCGAGTATGTGCGCGATCAAACGCGTGCGCAAAGAGACGCAAAAATCACCCGCCACGACGTCTTTCAACGTTTCACGAATCTTTGACTCTTTAAACACGGTGAGAAAGCCGAGCGATCCGAGCGCAAACGCCACCACCGGCGGACAGGATTTCGGGAACAGATTGGATACCCACAAAAACGTCCCGTCGCCCCCAAGAACAACCACAAAGTCTATGATTGCGCCATACTCCGCGGCGCTGTTGTAATTGTAACTAAAACTACCACCACTACCGTTCTTCATCTTCTCCTTCGCCACATCTTCCGTCGATGATGGTGATTCTGCCTTCTTCCACGTCTTCAATTCCTCCTTAAACTCCAACGCAGCGTTGTTTTTCTGCCTCTCCAACTCCTCCGGTTCCATCCATACGTTCACATCCAAACCGCGCAACGTCTTCACCACGAACGGTAACATCTCATCCGTCTTATAATCCATAGGTTTTTTCACAATCAGCGCGTTCTTCGGCTTTTCTTTCCACGTAAATTTCGAGTGCGGCGTCCCGTGTTGCCGCACTCGAATCGTTCTATCTTTCGGCGCGATGAGCTCGCACCCGTCGTCGTTACACATTAAAAGCTCAAACGGGACTTTCTTCGTCCCACCATTCGTATGCGTCGCAACATCACTCGAAATACCCATCACTCCTCTTCCTTCTCCTCTCCTCGTGGCCGAAGACGACGACAATCTCGGCGACGCCGCCGCCCTTCGTCTCTCTCTCGCCTCCTCCGCGTCCTCTTCTTCCTCGTTAATCCGAACCTTCTTCGCGAGCAAACGCTCCAAAACCTCCACATCTTTTCTCGATAACGTCGTCTCTCCACGCGAGCTATTATTATTCGTACTCTCATCCCTCTCTTCTTCTCCTCGATGATGAGTATTCGTCAGTATTAACTTTTGCGACTTTGTTCTCTTGGTCGCGAATTCGTCCGAGAAATTCTTCCTCATCGTCCCAATCGCGCCGTCTTGGTTTTGCAACAGAAACTTGGACGGACTGAACGATCCGATCGCGTGGTCGTTGTCGTTGTCCTCTCCTACTTCGTCTTCGTTCTCCTCCTCCTCGAAAGGAAAGTGAAACTCCTTCTCCAGCATCACTTTCCGTAACACGCGAAGTAACAGTTCGTTTTCACTCATCAGCGCGCGCTCTTTATCTTCATCTCTTTCCTCGCTCTTATTCGTAGTATTGAGGGAAGAATAATCGCGAGAATACCGCTCGCGCTTTAACGCGTCCAACGCCTCTTCGAGCGTGGCGATGTGCGCGTCGATGTTTCCGTGTCCGTCGCTCATGAGTAGTTTTCTTTTGGGGGAAAAGAAGTGAAGACAAAGTAACGCCTTTGAAGCGCTTAAAGTCGATGTCGCGTATGCACATGTATACGTACTACTTTTAAAACGATTTTGTTCTTTCTTTCTACGATAAATAGTTGTTGTTGCTACGTGCTACGATGATCATCACATGTTATTGTTGTTCGTATTCTTCTATTATTCCTACCCCGACGCCGCTCTTGCGTTTCTCTCGTTCTCGCTCATTCTACCACTCGTCCTCCGACTCGTCCTCCTCGTCGAACGCGCTCTTCTTCCTTTCAAACGTGATGCTCCCAACCTTCTTCTCTCCAATCCCGCTTTCCGAAACCGTGTTCAACATATCAATGAGCATTTGTTCGGAAACTTTCCCGAGTTTTCCTTGTCGAGAGGCGTTTAAAATCATCCGTTCCACGCCTTGCGCTTTCGACGGTTTCACCAGTTTTACTCGCGCGAGTCGTTCGCGAGCGTTCGGTTCTAAAACGGACGCGAGAAAGGCTTGCCGTTCATCTTCTAACTGTTGTTCTTGGTTGAGTCGTTCCGATTGTTCTTGGGCGGAGGTTGGGGCGTTGGTGAGATCTATTCCTTGTCCTCCTTGTTGTTGTTGTTGCGCTAAGGCTAAGGCTTGTTTCGCTCGCGCGTCGTCCTGGAATGAGACACAGAAACGGAAAGAAGTCAACACGTTTCGCGGGGAAACAAAAGGATTCACGAGAGAGATATTTATACATATAAAACGCTTCGCGCCAAAAACGAACTTTTCGTGTGCGTGTGTGTGTTCACGACGCGTGGAAATCAACAAACGCGCACCATAATACTCCTTTCTTCTTTGTCTTCGTCTTCTTTGCGCTTCTTGAGTTCTGTGTGTGTGCGCTCTCGCTCTCTCCGCGCGCATTTCAATGAGAGGCAAAACGAGGCGAGAGACGAGAACGAAAGCGAAAGAACTGTGCACTGCATCTGTTTAGGGTTTAGGTATTCGAGTTTTTAAAGGGGAAAAAACACAACACCTACCCCCTCAAAACACATCGAGCGCTTTTGAAAACACTACTATTTAGGATATTTATACTAACACGAGAGCACTACATATTCATATGATTCCAAACGCTTTGCACGAGCCTTTTTATGCGGTACGTTTGCTCTCTTTTGTTTTTATTATGTATGTATAACACGCACGCGCGCGCGCGTTTAGGAGCACATTCATTAATTCTTGATTGGATTTGATTTGATTCGCGCTGCTAAATGCTGACACGGTTTATTTACTCTCTCTCTCTCTTTCTGTTTACAAAAACGCGCTGATTCAGGGCATGCGATGCGATCCAATCGGGAACCAATCCTCTCTGTTCTTCGTCTCGCCGGATAAAGTTGTTCGACCGAATAAACGACACGCCTCGTCGCAGATGATTTTTGAAAACGATGAAAACTTTGAGGGAGAGGAGAGTAGAGAGAGAGGAGGCGTTTTGTTGAACTCGTCGGCGAAAAGATCTCGGACGACGCCGTGTAATACTACGACGAACGGACAGAGTAGATTTAGCAATGAAGCGATGCTTCAGCAGAGCGCGAAGAAAGCGTACGATAGACACGCGGCGATGTGCGGGATTCGGAGTCCAACGGTTTTGACGTATCCGAGGACGGAAGCGATGGACGCGGAGCAACGGCAGCATCAGTATTCTAATGAGTCATCCATAGCGGCGTTGAACGAGAAAACAAATATTGGGAGGGTGTACGTGCCACCGTCGAAGCGACTACAACATGGGCAGCAGCAGCAAAATCAACAACCACCGTCTGGCATTACGAACATCCCACCCCCGCGGAAATTGAAGCAGTTTCCGGCGCCGAGAGCTTTGTAATAAAAGTCGTATGTATTTGTGTACAAGTATATAAACTAGTATCATGAGATTAAATCAGAGATACAGCGCCGTTCGCGAAATTCATCAACGCATCATCGCATCTCTCGCGCTCGAGTAAGTCGTCTTCGAGAGCATCAAACGCGAACATCCACGCGGCGTCGCATACGCCCGACGCTATCGGGAAGGCGTACTCGTTTACTTTCTCTTTACTTTCCTCATCCACTTCTTTTACTTCGCATCCCGCGACGCGATATTTCTTGTGACCAGATAAGCTCGGCGTTGGATCGATGGTCACGAGTTTCGGCATTTCGCTCGCTTCGTCGATGACAAACGTCAACTCCAAAAATACCGGCGAGCGCACCCGAGCGTGTTTCGCAAACGTCCAATCCCCTATGACGTTCGCTGCGTCACCTACGTGAGAAAGAACCGCTTTTGCGATAGCGTTCGTGGCATTGAATACTCCATCTCTGGTCTTTTTCCAGTTCCTAAAATCGTTCACGAAATCGTTCGCCCACGCGTCGATTTGATCGAATGGAACCTCCAGAACGTCTCTGTTGCCCAAATCGCCTCCGTCGCCTCGATTGGTTAAAAATCGAGCGTTTTGCTGGTCAAAATCTGCGTCGTCATCGGCCGAGTAATCACCTTCTTTTGAGGCAAACGAAACAATAAACCCATTGGAACGCATAATTGCGTGAGTCTGAGAATCTTCGCGACGAGTGTTTGGAACGATAGCGACGACGGTTGAGAGCGAAAACTTCTTATCGTTCTTCGACGCGCGTTTTGCTCGTACGATTTCTTGCGCTACGAGATCCGGGAACTGAAATTCTAACTGTTTTGGAATGTCTTTGGACATGCTTTGTTTCGCATCGTCCCAAGCATCGATTGCGGAACAAATGCGTTGTTTTGCATCGCCGATATACACTCTTTTCTCTGGAACACCCGCGTAGGAGCGGCATCCGCCTTTCAACACGATACCCGAAGATTTTTCTTCTTCTTCTTCGATCGTTTCTTCCAAGAGGGACGCGATACTCTCTCGGGTTAAATACACCGTTTTTGGTGCGAGAACTTTCAACGGCTCCAAAATATTTTCGTACACGTAGACTGCTTCTTCCAATTTCTTCCACTGCGTCGGAATGAGTTTGTGAATCACGAGTTCAATTCCTTTGTAGTACCCAGTCACGTCGAGCGCCACGCCCACTTTACTCTCCGTCTCTCGCATGGATTTTCGAGCTTCAGATCGAAGCATCTCGAACGCACTTCGTAACATAGCAAACGAATCTGCGTCGATATCACCACTCGTTACGCCGACTGCGGCTTTGAAAAATAACGGTGTCACGCCACCGCCGTTTCGAAGTGAGAAATCAAACAACGCCGACGGCTCGGCGTCGTGCCCGAGCGCGTCCAAATAGTAGCCCAAAAGTAACGCCAAAACTGGATGTCTTTGCGGTTCTTTAAACTTAGCTTCTGGACCACCTGTATATGCCGCGCGAATCATCTGTACTGCGTTCGTCACCTCGCCGCGAGTGGTGCCTAATAACGATGCCAACGCGATCCAACTTTCGCAGTTATCGAACGAGATATTAATCCCGGTCGCGTAAGAAAGCTCAGCGATGTTTGGAACCCCGAGCGACTCGAAGCAGCTGCCTCGAAGCGAGTGCGCGATGAGAAAGTTCTGTCCGTACTTCAAAGCATTTTGTATCGTTTCAATTGATTTTGATATTTTACCGAGACGCAAATACACGATGGCCACTTGGAAGTGTAACTGATAATACTCCGGTTCCATCGCGAGCGCTTTGTTACACAAATCGAGGTATTCATCGTACATCTCCTTCGTGATGACAAAATTTTCTCCCGCGTTGCCATCTTCGGATTCTTTCGGGTTCATGAGTTCCATCGCTCGATCGACGAGTTGTTTCACTTTCGGATTTCTATCTCTCGCTTCCGCGTCCAACTGCGCTTGTCCGACGGCTTTATCCTTCTCCTCCTCGGTTTTGTTCTCATCGCCTTGCGTCCTTTTCTTCCACTCGTTCGCTTCTTCGTCGATCGACTTCAACTCTTCCATCTCTCCCATTTTCTCTTTCGAGGCGTGGATTTTACCCTCGAGTTCGTTCACAGCCGCATCGATATCTCTCTCTTCGGTTTTATACTCTAAAATCTTTGCCTTTGCGCTTTCGTACGCCTCCGCGGCTTCCTTAAACTCCCCTAGAGCATACAAAGCTTCCGCTTTCCGATAACTGCCTTTGTGCCAAACCGCGTCTTCTTCTTCGCACGCGGCTGCGATTTCCAAGGCTGTTTTCTTCTCGTTCGCTCTCAACAAAGCCAGCGATTGATTCGCCATCAGCGACGCTCGATCTCTTCTTCTTCCTCCTTCTCCTTCGCTCGTCTTTTCTTCTTCGATCTGCAAATTCTCCAACGCTTTCCCGAACCATCTCGCGGCGCGTTTGAACTCGAGCCTCGCGAATGCCTCCGTGGCTTTCGTTTTCATCGCTAACCAACCCATTTCCTCCTCGCATTTTTCTTGGTCTTCTTCCTTTTCCTCCTCTTCTCCGTTCACCACCCTCCCGTCTTCCTCCTTCTCAAACGAAGAAGAAGCGTTTTCCAATCTCGGTAACGCATTTTCTTTCTCTTCTAAAACTCGTCGTTTCGTCTCCTCGGTCAGCTTCAACACGTCGTCGAAATCGGTCGGTTTCGGCGGTAACAGCGGTTTCTTCGATCGTCGTTGCCACGCGTACATGTATTACGATTATATGCGTACGCGCGCGTGTATATGTCGTTCGCTTTGCGTCGTGGTCTGATCGTTTTTATTATTCTTTTCTGAAGACACATGAGACATGTGAAAGATTTTTTGAGCGACAGACTGCCAAAATTCGCTTTACATTTTCTCTCGATTGTTTTTAAGATGAAGCTTTCGTTCGCTCGCAAAGAGGACGAGGCGCTTTTATTCACCGCATCGTCTTCTTCGTCGTCTTTCCCTAAAGATGGTGGTGGTAATATTCTCGCGATTGGCCTGTGCGACGTCGCCGGCGCCGGCGTTCGCGCGTTGAAATCTCTGACCATCAGCAGGGAAAGCGGCGGCAAACAACTCAAACGGAGAGATTTCGAGTTGAAGTTTACCGACGAGAACGGGGGAGATTTGGTTGGAAAGATGATTGGAAATAAGAACGGCGAGAAAGAGGCGGACGAGGAAGAGGAGGAGGAGGAAGAAGACGATATCAGCGCGTTGGAACGAGCGATTTTCGTGAAGACGAGCGACGATGGCGAAGCGTTGGATGATGCTCCAGCTGTGAGTTTGGTACAGTTTACGGACGAGGAGAATAACGCGGTCGTGCTTTCGTGCTTGGCGATTAACGTGATGGTACCGGAACGAGACGAAGCGAGCGCGTGTCACGCAGTGGTGAGGTTTGTGAGAGAGCATTTAGAAAATTGCGCTCGGAAGATTGTTTTTTGCGCGGCGATGAAGCTCGAGCGAGGGGTGACGCGAGGCGACGCGGAGAAAGATGTCTTTTGTTTCGGTGAGAGCGAGACTGTTGAGAACGAGAAATTAACGCGATTGGATGAAAAGGCGACCAGAGTTCGCGATGGTTTGTTGAAAGGTCTCATCTCTGGCTCTCGATGTGCGTTTGGGAGTGAAAACGTGTCGGGTATCGTCGTGCCCGGGTTCGCGGTGCCGAGAGTGGGCGGGAGCGAGATGGAGATGGAGAGTGGCGAGACCGCGAATAGATTAGAGCGAATAGTAGGAGAGACGTTTAAAGGGTTAGGCGTGAGTGCGAGTGGGAATGCGAAAAACTTCAGAGCGACAAAGACGTGGTGGAAGACGAAAGAAGGCGCGAAATTTATGTCATCTATGTTTATGTAAAACACTTAAAATCTATTATAATCTGACTCTCTTTATTCTATCTCACTTCTTACTTCGGCGGTGGGGGCGGTGGAGGTGCGTTGACTGAATCGCCGGGCGGAGGAATAAAGTCGACGCCGGGCACCGGAACTCGCAAGACACCGGATTGCTGCGAAACTACCATTTGCGGGGGTATTTGTGGTTGTTGCATCATCATCATCATTCCTGGTGCTGGCGCACCTACGTTCATCCCACCCATAAACGCCATCTGTCCAATCGGAGGTTGAATCGGTTGCTGGTGCTGGTGTCCGGGAAGTTGATGTTTCGGCACAAACCCCTCCCAAAGTTTCGACGCCGAAACTCCTCCGCCACCCTCTTTCTCCTTTCTTTTCCTCTGTTTCGGATTCTTCTTCCTCTTCGCTTCCGCTTCTGCCTCGTCGTCGCTAAACTCGCCGTCGTCATCAATCTCCTCGTCGTTCGCCCCGCTGTTGTCGTACCCTTTCGAATACAACTTTTCTGGCATCAGCGTCTTTTTCATCGATCGCACGCAAAATATCTTCACGCCTACCGTCATCTTTTCCGGCGCGTTCGCGCTCTTACACTTCTTCTTATCGTACCGCATGGTATACATCGGTTTCGTGATTGGTCCAAACACCTCCTCGACAAAACCCAATCCAAATCTCTCTTCCGAACACAACGGCGTGGTTTCGTCCAGAGGCGCCTGGTCTTCCTTTTCGCTCGCGACGACGCACACGTCGCCGACGACGGAAACTATCTGACCCACGAGTTCAATCTCTTCCTCGGCACCAATCTCAGGCACGTCCGGCATCTCCGGAACGTGGTTTACGATTTCATTTTTGGTCCTCGGCGGCGAAATATTCGTCGCGTCCACGTCTTCCTCGTCCGCTTTTTCTCTCTCTCGTCCAGTTTCTTTAATATCTTTCAACCAATTTGGAAGCTCTGCGGCGTCTAAGATTTCCGCGTCGTCGTCGTCCTCTGAACTCGACCACTCCGAACTCGACGACGAATCCCCACCTCCATTCCTTCTCTGTTCGTCTTTCGCCAATAATTTCTTCGCCATCGCCGTCTCCTCGTCGCCGAATTCGTACCCGTCCGATTCTTCTTCTTCGTCGTCGTCTTCCCCTTCTTTTTTTTCCCCATCGTCATCATAATCTTTAACGTTTTTGTCGTACACTCCAGCCGCTTCCGCCGCCGCTAAAATATCCGGGGCCGCTGTTGATGGTCTCACGGTGGTGCTTCCTCCCGTCGTCCTCATTCTCTTTCTCTCGATCTCTCTTAAAGTGTGTCTGATATATAAATATAACGCACTCCTCTCCCTCTCTTCTTTTTACTGTCGTCTCGTTTTTGTTCAGTTTTT
>Ga0181602_10002484_pt1 | contig 15497 bp, 9 predicted proteins | sample 041ome_14_FD_148640 | JGI IMG/M metagenome (GOLD analysis project Ga0181602, IMG submission 148640) | Coastal salt marsh microbial communities from the Groves Creek Marsh, Skidaway Island, Georgia - 041408US metaG (spades assembly) | ecosystem: Environmental > Aquatic > Marine > Intertidal zone...
TCTCTCGAAAAAAAGTGAAAAAAAAAACTGCTTTGCACACCTCCTCCTGCCTGCATCATAGTTTTGACGCGAACGTACATTATGGCCGTCGGAAAGAATAAAAGACTCTCGAAAGGGAAGAAAGGCTCGAAGAAGAAAGCGTAAGTTACCATTAGCTCGTGTTGTCTCGGATAGAAATATCGCGAGTTGCCCTTTTTCTTCGAAAGCGGGTTTACGCGTTCGTTTTTTTTTCTGTGCGCGTTGGTGCGCGATGGGGTGCTCTTTGGGAGGAAAGCGTGAAAAACGCGCTCGAACGACGAGGATGCGCGCATCCGCGAAGAATCTGGTTGAGATGTGCGTCTGCACTGAGTAATTACTCGCGTGTTGCGCGCGTTTTTACCCGATTGGGTTCTTCGCACGATGTCTGTGAGCGCGTGCATTTACGTTTTTCAAGACGAGAGGGCTTGTTAACTGCGCGAAACACACGGGAGGAGAAAGAAAAGGAAGAAAAAATTCTCTTTTCGTCGTCGTCGTCGCGCGCGCGCGTAGAGTACAGACGAACGGATGGTTTCCGAAACGGGTGAATTCTATTCATCGTGTGTTGCCCGATGCCTTTCGAGCGTTTGCAGTCACGCGTTACCTTCGCACCATCGCGGTTTCTTTTCTCTCTCTCAGAGAAATTTACGCGCGCGTTCTCATCAGTTTTTAGCCCTTTTTTCTTCCTCTGCTCTCTTTTCTTTCCAATTTACTAACCGCATATTTTGCTCTTCTTCTCTCTTCTTATTTTCGCGTATTTGAACAATAAACAGTGTCGATCCGTTCTCCAAGAAGGATTGGTATGACATCAAGGCTCCGTCCATGTTTACCGTTCGCAACGTCGGTAAGACGCCGCAAACGAGAACGCAAGGTACGAAGATTGCCTCGGATGGTTTGAAGGGGAGAATCTTTGAGTGCTCGTTGGCGGACTTGAACCAAGACGAGGATCAAGCGTTCCGCAAAATGTTCTTGAAGTGCGAGGACGTTCAGGGTAAGAACGTTTTGACGAACTTCTACGGTATGGACTTCACCACGGATAAAATCCGCTCCTTAGTCAGAAAATGGTTTTCTTTGATTGAGTGCTTCGTCGACGTGAAGACGACGGATGGGTACACGATGCGCGTGTTTTGCATCGGTTTCACCAAGCGTCGCGTAGACCAAACGAAGAGAACTTGTTACGCTCAATCCGCGCAAATCCGTAAGATTCGCGCGAAGATGGTTGAAATTATCAAGAGAGAGTGCGAATCGTGTGACTTGAAGGAGTTGGTTTTGAAATTTATCCCGGAAGTTATCGGTAAAGAGATTGAAAAGTCGTGCTCGGGTATCTACCCGTTGCAAAACGTCTATTTGAGAAAGGTGAAAATGTTGAAGACGCCGAAGTTCGACGTAACGAAGTTGATGGAAGTTCACGGCGATTACTCTGGCGAGGAGGTTGGTCAACAAATTCCGAGAGCTGAGGAAGCGAAGCCGGAAGCCGCCGCTGCCGAGGAATAAAAAACTAATAAGATAACTAATAAAAATTGGTGGGTGTTCGAGAAGAGAGAGAGAGAGAGAAAGGAGAGAGAAGATGTGAGGAGGCTGGAGAGAAAATAGATTAAACAACTGGTAGTGTTTATGATCGCATAAGCACGAGCTTAAAATAGTAGAATTTTAATTGAAACAAAAGTACAACAAACGGTACAACCAAACGACAATAAAACGCGTTGAAAGCACACACTTTTACGAAATTCCGCGTTTGAAGAAGAGGTACTTTTATATTATATATTATACGTATCAAATCGAAAATTAGAACATGGCTCTGACGGTTTCGAATCGCGCAGCGCCGGCGATATCGCCGGACAAGCACAGCGTCGGATTTGATTTTAACATTTGCGCGGCTACTTCTGACAAATCTTGCTTCGTCAACTTGCTCACTTCGGCGATGAACTCTTCCGGCGATTTTCTGTGGTTATACGTCAACATTTGTCTTCCAATGTCTTCGGCGACGACAGCTTTGGATTCCAAGTTCATCAAAATTGAAGAAATCGTCGCGTTCTTCGCTCTCTCGACTTCTTCGTCCGTGATTTGACTCGCGTTTGCAACCGCGGATAACTCCTCGGCCATAACGGCGATCATATCGTTGACGTGTTGTCCATCCGTCATGGCGGAAATCCCTACGATGCCGGTGTCGTTGTAAATCGAGTGAAATGCCGTGCAGTTTTGAGCCCATCCGTATCTATTGAGCACACGCGTGTACAATCTAGAGTACATTCCTTTTCCCGGACCACCCGCGGAGAAGGATCCACCACCTCCAAGCAGCATGGATAAAACAGTCACCGCCGTGGATCGCTTCGCGTCTCTCCATCCTCCTTGGAATTCAAAACCTAAAATTAAACTCGTGAGTGGAGATTCATTCTTCACTCGAAAGTCACCGCCCATATATTTCGACGGAATTTCTTTGCCCGTCGTCGTCGCCGAACCTTTACTGACAGTCTCCAACATTGGACTCGCGATGGACACCAACTCTTGGTGATCCGCGCCCGAAGCCGCCAAGACCATTCTCGGTGCGACGTAATTTTCGGCGATGAATTCGCGCAAAGCGTCGCCGTCAATCGCGTCTATAGATTCTTGCGAGGCTAAAAGTGCGTTTCCTAATCCTCCGTCGTACGCCGTCGAGTGCACAGCCTCCATCAACATAGCTTGTGGATTCGTTTTGAGCTCTTCGATTTCTTTCTTCAAGTCTTTCGCCATCTTCGCGACTTCGTGGTTAGCGAGCTTCGGATTCAAAGCCGAATCGCAAAGCAACTCCACTGCCTCTGGTAAATGCGTTTTTAACGCATCCACGGTGTAAGACATTTGTTCTCTCGACGCCGCGGCTAATAAACTCGCGCTCATCACTTCCGCCTCTTTCGTAATTCGAAAGTTCGTTCTGTTCGTCGTCGCTTTGAAAGCCATTCTTTCGAGCATGTGCGAAGCGCCTGACATGTACGGCTGCTCGTACTTACTTCCACTTTCCAAGTATAAACCGACGGCCATGGTCGCCCCGGGAGTGTTTTCTGAGGCAATCGTGGCCCCGTTTGAAAGCGTCGTGACCAAAGTTTTTGGCGCTTCTTTCGGGTAGATCGGGCTTTCGGGAATGATAACATTCGGCATAGGTTCGTCCATCGGCGGTTGCTTCGTCGCCGATCCACCGAAGATTTGGGAGAAAATGGACGGTTTCGTCGTTGCTGCCGCCGCCGATCGCTCTTTCAAAGCCGGCAACGACTGCGCGAAAGAGGAGGAGGTTTTCAAACCTCGTCGTAAAACGTTTCGACTGCTCATTGTGTGTGTGATGATTGTGATGATCGGAAACGAGAGTCTCAGTTCGTAAAAAAAAACACAGACAAAACAAAAATTCGACTCTTTTTGGTTTTAAAAGACGACTTTAAAAAAAATATCTCTTTCTTCTCCCCTCCTCAACATAACACAATTCGCATCAAAAGTGAAAACGCGACGAACAACAACAACGAGTGAAGAGACGAAGAACGTCTCTGATCTTCTTTGCGTCTGCGATCTTCTTTCTCAGAAGATCGGAAGATAAGAGATAGATCGATACATATCGATCGATCGTTTTATTCGTCCACAAAGCATTCACAGATAGATACGCTTTAAATTTATACATTTTATTTCAAAATGAAAATGCAAATTCGAAGTGTTTGGAGTTTACCCGTCGGAAGCAGAACAACCGATGGAAGCGGAAGAAGCGCGAAGAAGAAGAAGAAAGCGGATACGAAATCGTCGTCGTCGCCGTCTTTATCGTCGAAGAAGAACGAGTTCGTGCCTTCGTTTCGAGAAGCGATGAAAGTCAAGGTGAAAATCATCGATATTGATATTCTCAAGCGGTTCACCGGAGAACGACGAGAAGAAGAAAGGAAGAAGAAGAAGAAGGAGAAGAAAGAGACGAAGAAGAAGAATACGACGACGAATACGAAGCAGAAGGATGCGAAAGCAGTCATATCCGTATCTTCTTCTCGCGATCAATCACCACCACCAACTCCCTCTTCCATTTGGCTTTCGTATTGCGCGTTCGGCGCGACGGTGGTCACCACAGTCGCCGCGGGAGCGTTCTTCTCCACATTCGCAAAGAAAAGAGGAGAAAGGGGTAAACGAGAAGAGAACGGCGATGATGCATCTCTCCAACCGATCACGTTTGCATTCGATACCCCGCAAACCGCGGCGGTTAGAAATAAATCGCCAAGACCTCCTAGACGGAGCGAAGACCAGCACCAGCGGGAACAACAAGAAATTTTACGACGGAGAGAAGAGGAAGAAGTCAACCCGTTTTTGAAACAGATGGAAGATTCAAACGTCGCGTTCTCTTCTCAGCAGATTAAAAGTAACATCATTCCGCGACCATCATCATCACCTCCACCTCAGCGGTTGTTCGAAACTGAACCGTCGTCTGGGAAATCATCATCACCCGGTCCTTCTTCTTCGACAGGCTATGTGGTGCCTAAACAAGTCGAAGCGATGCAAACGAGAGAAACATCTTCGACAGCGGCTGCAGTTTTTGATGGAAAAAAAGTGGACGAATTAAAGAAAGAGTTCAATCAGTGGGCGTTAAGTTACGACGATGAGTTACACCCGTGGGATCGAGCGTTAGACAACAAGAGGTACGATGCGATTGCTACACCGTTATCATCATCATCCACTGTAGAGGAAGAAAGCACCAATAATAGTAGCAGTAGCAGTAGCAGTGATGCACTGAACCCCGAATCGGAGAAACGAGAAAAGGAAACGAAAGTCAGAGAAGTTGCGCGACGACGTCGAAATAGCTACTTCGCCGCCATATCTTCAAAACGGTACGCGCCGACGACGATAGAACAACTCGCTCTCGAAGAGAAAGTTAGAGAACGCTTAGCATCAAGCACCCCTGTATTTGATACTGAGGGTACCTTTTTTGCAAACGAAAGTAAAAAAGAAGCGATGGCGTTGTACGGTACCGCCTTGGGAAAGCTCTTTTACGAGAAGTCTCCAACCACAATTGTTGGCGAAGGTACATTTTCGGACGTATTTTCAGCACAGAAAGATGCCGCAAGCAATTTATCATCGCTCGCGTTGAGTAAAACGGACTTCTTTACGCAGGGTGAATCTGTTTTGAAGTGTTCTGCGCCTTTTCCGGGCCGAGACGCTTTCGATGCTCCTCAAGGAGACGGGTACGGGTTTGGGAAAGTCGAAACGGCCGTGTTAGCTACGCTACCGAAACATCCAGCGATTGTTGAAGTTATTGCGGCCTTTCTCGAATCCGATAGGAACGAATCGTACTTGTTGTTGAAAGATCACGGAGAAAATGCGCATGAGGCGAGAAAATTAGGACGATTGACGCCGAGAGAGTGCCGCGCGATGGCCCGTCGTATTTTGCACGCGTTGAAACATTGTCACGAACGTAACGTAATTCATCGCGACATCAAGTCTGGCAACATTCTCATCAGAGGTAGAGAAGGCGCAGAGGATTTCAATCGAAAAGCAACCATCATAGATTTCGGTGTCGCGCATTCACAAACGGCGTGTGAGTTGTACTTTCCGGAAATCGTTCCCACAACGAACGAAGAAGAGGACGGGGGTTCATTTCAAAGCGGCGGGAAAAAAAATATGGTCTGTTCTATCGAGTACGATCCAAGCAGCGGAACGCCTGGGTATCAAGCTCCAGAAGTTTTGCTCGGGAAATACGAATTACCTGCGACCTCGTCCGAAGGCGAAAGAATCAACGACAACGACGGCGAACAGGTATCGATGGAAACGTATGCGAAAATTGACATCTTTGCATTTGCCATTGCGATGTACTTTCTGTGCACGGGAAAAGAAATCTTCGCGGACTCTTTAGATGCCGGAGAGAACATGACGACAAAATCGAAGCAGAAAGCGATGGCGATGTCCGAAACCGAATTAAATCGCTTGAACCAAACCGAGCTCGAACTCGATGCGAAAATTCTCACACAGATGCTCACTTATCCTGACTTTCGTCTCGCGCCTTCGCAAGAAAAAAATATGCGAGAACGCTACGGCGACTTGGTGAAGAATCAAAACGAAATCATCCAATCGACGACGCTTACGGAGAAGATCATCGAAGATTTATCTGGTCGTCAACCCGTGGCGTTTTGCAAACTCATCGCGAAGTGTTTAAGCGTCGATCCGAGTAAAAGACCGAGTGCGGTCGAAGCGCTCGCTTGGGAGAATGCCTTTGTCGGCACCGATGAAGACGAAGACATTTTGGCATATGAAAAAGCGTCGACCCCGACGATGACGAGATGACGAGGGGTAGACAATAGCACTCGCACAGAGAGTTACATACGGTAGATTGCGCGAATGAATGTATAATTATTACATTATTTATTTTGTACCAGTTTTCCAGTGGTACCCAAAATACGTCCTATTCTTCTCCTTCATTCGTCGTCGCAGCAAAATCACATCAAATAAAAAGCACAAGTTTGAATTCCTCAAACAAAAAGAGCAATAGTATCATCCAGACAAACACTCTCTTCGTCGTCGTCGTCGTAAAAGTCTTCTTCTCCTTTCATCTGTTGCGCGTGTGTTGAACGGACCTAAAGGAGCGAGAAAGAATCGTTCTTCGTGTTAAGGAGAAGTCTTGCGTTGGTTCGTGAGTATATTGAGATCTCCAATCTCATCATCATCATCATCGTCAAAAACGACGGAGCGGAAAATTATGGACAACACCACCAACCATCAGCCTTCTTCTTCTTCTCTGCTTCTCTCTTCGTTAAAAGATTTACTTCCAGAAAAGAACTCGGTGATTATATTCTCAAACAGAATGAAAGGTTTGCTCGCGAAATCAGACGGGAAGGATAAAACCTTGGCGTTGTTGCAGTATTTAGCCATGTTTACGTCCAACGGAACGCCCGGGAACGCGTTGAATTTGCAAAAATCGTTTGGGAGCGCGAGGAAACCGTTTCGGATTTTCAAAGAGGTGGAGTTTTTACTCCCGGTGATTGAAAATCCACCGGTTGGGAATCAAGCGAAAGTGTTAGTGGCGTACTCAAAAGCGATTGGAATGTCGGCGTACATGGCTTTCGATCACATCGTATTCTTAGGCGCGACCGGTTTAGTCACGAACAAGCAAATAACCGAACTGTGTCAAAAGCTCTCATATTACGGATGGTTCGTCGGGTCAGTAGCTGGGTTGTACCAAAGCGCGAACGAGTTAGGAAAGTGTGTGAGAGATGTCGCGGAAGCGGATGACGACGAGGATAGAAAACAAGAAATCGCAAAGGTTGCCAAGCCAGTGTTTACCGCCATCACGACCAACACCTTGCAAGCGTTGTTAGCGTTGGCGCTTTTGGAGAAAATTCCGATGAAGAAGAGGAACGTAGGAGCCTTAGGGGTCGTTTTGAGCATGTTGAACGTGTACTCTATGTTTCCGCCGCCACCACCGCCAGATGCCAAAGACAAAGGAGAGTAGATGTATAAAACAATTTGAAAAAACAGAAGTAGATAGTCATACAAAAAAGTATTTATCAGTACTCTTGTACCTCGCGCCTCGTTTATTATATTATTATTATATTTCTATAGTAGTAGTAGTAGTATGTGGGAATCAATGATCTTTCAGATGTTTCGCAACATCTTTCATAAACTCTCTTTCCTCTGCGCGTTCAGTTTACAAATTTTCCTGCGACGGAGGAGTCTCGTCGAACTTTGTCGCTTTCCTCTTCTTTGGATCCGGTTGCGTTTGCGTGAAGCCTCCGAGATCCCAATATCCAGCCGGATCTTTCGGAGGAACGTACTTCGCGCGATGACGGGAATTTTCCAGGTTTCTTGGCGGTGCCCCGTTATTCGTGTTATTATTCAAAGCGTTACTTCCGTGTTCGCACGCCCTTCGATCGAGTTGACCGGCGACGGCGTAAAACCTTTCGCATTCTTGGCACGCGTACCCGATGAGCTCTTTTCGCGCCTCTTTCCCACGAACAACTTCTTGGTACTTCACCTCTCGCAGTGGTTTGTCAACAGGTAAACATTTATTCGATTTTTGCTGATGATCTTCGCGGAGTTCTTGCTTCGTGCGTTTCACTTCTTTCTCTTCTTTCTCTTCTTCTTCTTGGGTGTTCTTGATGACCAAAACTTCCTCTTCTCCCGGCGTGTTCTCGTTGATTTGCGCTTCGTTCGTTTTAGGCGTTTCGAACATAGCGCCCGATCGCGGTGGCGGTGGTGTCTTCGTATCGCTAATCGTCGTCGTTTTCTTCTTCATGGCATCGTTCCACAAACCCCGAACTTTCTTCGAAACGCCTTTCTTTGCTGCTGTTGAAGCCGCCGCGGTGCCTTTTTTACTCGCCCCTACATCTAAACTTGCTCTCTTCGACATTATCATCATCTTCGACGCGTCGACGTGCTTCTTCGGCTTTGGTTTATCTGTTTGATGATGTTGTCGTTGTTCTTGTTCTTGTTGTTGTCGCTGCGGATTTACGAATGCGTTAGATTTTATCGTCGTTTCGTTCTTCTTATCAAACGCCCAAAAGTCTTCCGTTCTGTTGAACGAAAAAGATTTTTCGTCGTCGTCGGTTTTCTTATCGTTCTTCTTTCTAGCGCTATACTCGTCGTCGACATCGTTCATCTCGTCCCGGTGTCGAAGAGAGTGTTGTTGTTCCCGTCGTCGTCGTTGTCGTTTTTCTCTCTCTTCCTCGTCGTCTTTTCCTCGTCGTCTGTTCCCAATCTCTTCGAGCTCTTCGTCTTTGGTCGTGTAAACTTCGCCGGCGAACACGGCGTACTTCGAAGCCGGAGAGTGCGGCCGCTTTCTCTTCGCAGTATTCTCTTCTTTTCCTCCTCCTCGCTTTTGTTGTCGTTGTTGCTGCTGCTGTTGTTGTTTTCTTTCGTACTTTTCTAATTTTGAAAGCGCCACCTCTTTCTCCTTTCGATACTTTGCCGCCGCTTCGCGATAAATCATCAACTCGGCTTGTAATTTTTGAAATCGCGCTCGCGATACGAGAGTTTGAGTATCCTCGTTGTTTTTACCACCGTCGTCGTCAAAAGAATCCTCTTCTTCTTCTTCTTTAAATTCGTCGTCGTCGTCGTCAATTTCAGTGTTATTATCGTAAAAATCGTCTCTTTCGTCTCTCTTTTCTTGTTTGATGTTTAAAGAAGGAAAACGTAACAACTTCTCTCCCATCGCCTTCTCTCGAAACGAGTCTCTTTCTTTCGTCCTCAACGTTAAACTTTTCATCAAATCGTCCTTAATTTTCGTTAAACGCTCGATTGAATCTCTCATCTTCTCTTTCTCTTTCACGTTCTCCTCGTGTTCTCGTTTGAAGTTCAGTTGTAGTTGAGTGCACCGCGCGTTCATTTCTCGTTGCATTTCTGAAATCATAAACGGCACGTTTCCTTCTTCGTTTCCACCTTTTATTACTTCTTTACCATCATTTCCACCTTTACCACTCTGTTCTTCAGTCGTCATATTTAATACTAATACTAATACTCAGTATTATTTTAAACGCTGTAAGAAGAAGGGAGTAAAAGAGATTATATATGCAGAAGAAGCGTAGTACTATTATGACGACTGACGGTGAACGTGTGTGTTTGAGAAGAGTGACTTAGAGAGAGTTGTGGAGGAAATGTGTCTCTCTCTTCGTTTGAAGAAAAATTTGATGAGAGGAGGAACACAACTACTTTTTGTCATAGAAGACGAAGAAGAAGAGGAGAAGAAGAAGGTGCCAAGAATGATGTGATGGAATCTCAATCAACAGAGGAAAATTGAGGAAAAATTCTCGTTTAGGGTTCTACCAAAAAAAAAAGGTCCACACAAAACAAAGCTTCACCATCATCTTCACAACAAGAAAGAACAACAAAGCGCGCGCTCGAGGGTGTTCGCGTGTGTGTGTGTGTGTGTGTAGATTTAGAGAGTAAACAACACATACACACAGACAGAAAGAAATGGCGCCAAACTGGTTGTTTGGTGGAGGAGACCCCGCCGAGAGTAGTACTCTCAGTAACAACACCAAAAGAAATCATCACCTTTTGAGCAAAAACAAAAACAGTCAAGGTGAGCGCGCGTCAACAAATGTGCTTTCCGCGCAAGGCTACGTCAAAGACGAACGAGACGATCCACACTATTCGCAAAAAGCGAGGAGAGGGAGAGAGAAAGTCGCCGAACAGCTTCTGAGAGATATGCAGAAAGAAGAATCTCACTCGGGAGAGAGAAAGAGCAGGCGGCACCACCATCGACACGGAGGAGGAGGAGCGCAAAATGAGGCCGCGGAATTCAATGCTGGATTTCCCCGAGGGAGAAGCGCAACCACGCCTTCGTACGGGAGCAACAGCGAGTATCATCAGTATCAACACGACGGATTGAACACATCTGCGACAATGACTTCGTCAACATCGTATTCTCGATTGGTTGGTGGGTGTTTGATCGCCGGTTCCGTTGCCATGGTCTGTACGGCATCTTCGGACTCAGTGCTTGGACACTTGCTCCTTTCGTCTTCAAGCGCGAAAGACGACTTTAACATCAACGCTTCGAACAATCGAGGCGGCGTCGCGTCCGGGTCTAAACGAAAATCTGCATCATCCAGAGGAGGAGGAGGAGGAGGTGATGGACGAGGAGGAATATCAGGATGGTCGAACGAATACGCCACGAACTTTCTCGGCGCGGTGACGAAGAACGCGGACGATAACGAGGACGACAAACTTTTTGAAGGAGACTCGAGCAACGCTGCCATCGCTTTGGCAAACGGCGAAACCTTACTCGAGAAATTCGATGCCGACGCGTTTGAGAGGGATCTCGCGTCAACCTCGGGAGATTTTGATGACGAAGAGAAGAGAGACGTGCAGTTATCCGACGACGATCTGCTCACGACGTGCGAAACGTGGAGAGTGCAAATTAAAAACGACGCGACGATGTTTCAAGCTCGACTGTTGAAACTTTCGGCTATTTTAGACGCAACGAGTGATGATTCGAACAGGTTGCCGCACGACGATGTTGTCAATTCGATCAAAAGTGTCCGTAAGTGGCACACGACTACGGACGTGGACGCCACCGCGAAAGTGAAGGAGTTGACACGCAGAGCGAAAATGGAGAAAGCCGGCGACGGTAACAAGTCTTTGCGAAGAAAGAAGCTCGAGGCTGAAGCCATAAAAGTCGAAGAGCTCGCGTCGACGTCTTTGCCCAAGCTTGAAAATGCTTTGAACGAAATCGAGGAGAAGTTTATCCCGGCTTCGGCGCAATCGGAACCAGTCCGACAAAGAGCTGAACTTGGTGCTGCACCGACGCGATCTTCGTGGTTATCGAGTCTTTTCGGTGGCGTAAAACAACCTAAGAGAATGGCACAACTCGGGGCGGCTACAAATTTGGACGCGAGCGCTGAATTAGGTGCCGGGTACGGCGGCGATCCCTGGGGGGCGCACAGTAAATTCGACGATGAACTCGACATGGAAGAGGAGCGCGATGTCAAGAATGAACGCAGGAAAAACGTAGCTTCTCTTCACGAACGTCAACGACTACAAAAGGAAAAAGAGCGATTCGGGTTAGTGGATGAAAAAGTCGTTGAATCCCCCGTTCGTGCAACCTCGTTCGCGAAAGGACTTTCGAACCGGCGAAGCCGTCGTGTAGGTCCATTTTATGACGCGATGGAAAATAGCGAGCAACAACAACAACAACAACGGCGGCAAATTACGCCTTCTTCTATCACTCCTTCAACACCGGGCGGACGTATTTCTGAAGCAGATATAGAGAGAAGAGCGCAAGAGCTTGTGGATGAAGCGCACGGTGGCATCGAAGAAGGAGAGGAAGAGCGAGTCAACGAAGGAGAAGAAGTTTTCGACGACGATGAAGTCGCGGACGCAGAAGCAGAAGAGCAATCAGAAGACGAACAGCTCGTAGAAGAAGATGAAGAAAAAGAAGAATTGGTGAGGTCGTCGCGAGTGAAGAAATCGCGCGGACTTACGGATCGAATTTCAGATACCGTACGAAGGGCCTTTGGATACGCAGACCCGGGAGAAGAGTTTCTAGAAGAGGCGAGCGAAGATATCCAAGAAGAAGAAATGGAAGAAGAGACGAAACAAGCTCAGCGCGCGCAACAAAGATCTTCCAGAAACGGGAGAAGAAGTGGCAACATCAACAGCAAGAAGAAGGGATCATCATCTTCTTCATCGTCGCCCTCTGCCTCGACGACTGGGACGACAACGTCGAAAGAGAGAAGGCAGCAGGAAAAGAGAGGGTCAGCGGCGACGACGGCGAGTATTGCCACGGACGAGAAGACAAAGAAAAGCTCGAGCTTTGAAAATGCGTCGACGAAGCAATCTTCGAAATCCAACAACAAGGACGACAACACAGAGCCCGTGGACACGTTCGCCGCTCGCATGAAGGCTGCCAAGAAATTGAAGGAAGTGAAAGAAGGCGGCGCGGCGACAAAATCGTGGAACTCGGCTGGGGAAGCTCACCAGATGAAGTTTAAACCAGGTCAAAAGCTCATCGTTCAAGAGGATGGTACTTTTGCGTTTGCCGACGAAGATGACGTCAACTCGAAGGATTCCGACGCCGGTTTGCAAAAAAGAAACGAGGAAACCTCGAAAGTCTTGCGCTCGCTCTCGGAGGAGCAAGGTTCGTCGTCGTCGTCGTCGAGCGACGTGACTGACAAAGAAGTTCAATCCCCACCTCCGGCTATCTCACCACCTCCGCCATCTCCATCGCCTCCTCCGCCAAACGCGCCAGTTGCTCAACCCGCTGTAGTTCAACCTGCCGCAATCGATCCCACCCAGACGGCGCAAATGTTGTACCAACAAAATATTGCCGCCATGAACAATCAGATGATGATGAATGCTGCGGCGGCTGGCACTAATAACAACAACAACAACGCGAACTCGAACGCAAACGTGGGAAATAATTTTAAGTTGACGTCGGAGAATCTAGATGCTGTCGCTATGGCAAAGCTCGAACACGATACGGCGAACAGAAACGCTTTGGAACTGTATGACATCTCCAACCAAAATCGGGACGCGGCTGAGTTGGCGAGATCGGAGCACGAAACTGCTATGCACTGGAGACAAGAAGCACAAAAGAATCTTGAACGCTTAGAAGCAACTGCCGCGAAAAAGGCCATTTCGGAAGAAAACGCGGCGCAGCAACAAGAAAAGTTACAGAATTTGAACGCTTTAGTCTCTGAATTTAAAAAGGCTCTGGTGGAAGAAACCGCGTTGCGACGCAAAGCTGACATCGAGAAGGAAAATTTGGCCCGCGATTACGAACAAAAGAAGATCGAAATTGCCACGAAAGCATCCGAAGCTCAAGGTCGTTTAATTGAGCACGCCAAAGACAAGATCTTGGAGGCTCGCCGCACTGCCGCGTTGGCGACGCAACAAGCGAACGAGTATTTGGAACAGGCGAAGAGAGAAGCGATAGCGAGGAGAAGAATCGGCGAGTTTGCCAAAAGGTCAAACTCAAAAATGAGCGAGGATAAGAAAGCTTTGGCTGAGCGATTGCATGCTGAGAAGGATGAAATCTCGCAAGCCGCGAAAGAGGTTCAAAAATCTGCCGAGGAAGCGTTGATGAGGTTGAACTCTGCCAACTCGCAAGCGCAAAAGGAAAGGGATCTCGCTTTGAGCGATCGTCAGCAAGCGATAGAAGAGGCTAAACAAGCCGTCGATACGGCCAAAATGAGTTTAGATGGTATGAAGGAAATGTCGAAGAAAGCGCAAAAGTACAAGAGACGTCAAGAAGAGACGGTGGATTCGGTTAAAGAGTATATAAAAAACGACGGAGAGGGCAAGTTTGACAAGTTGGATAAATTGTTGCGCAAAGCCGAAGCCGAAGACTTCTCTTCTGACTCTGGTGGAAAGAAGTCTAAATCTTCCTCATCGTCTAGCAAGAAGAAGAAAACGAGCAGCGACAAGAAAAGTGAAAACGACGACGACGACGACGACAACGATGCAATGAGCGACGAAGAAGCGGCGGCGGAGAAAGTGAAGAAGCTCTTGGGCGGCGGCGGCGGCGCAGAAATTCCGGACGACGTTTCCAACGACGCGGATGATACAGTGGAAGGAGCGACAGTAGAGGACGATGCAATCTTGGAACCAATGACGGATGATGTCGATTCTATTTTAGCTAACGCGGGAAAGAACGGCGAATCGAGTGAAAACAACTCTGAAGTTTCCACTGCGGAAGACGTCCGATCTTCGGTTGAAAATTCTGCCGCCCTCACGGATGCGGAAGCGGAGAAGAATCTCGCCGCATACTTCGGAGAGACGACCCCGTCACCAACGACTTCTTCTTCAAACGATGATGAGAAGAAAAGCGACGCCAACATCGACGAGAAATCTTCCACTGAAGAAAGCGAAGAAGCGAAAGAAGAAAAAGAGGAAGAGGCGGAGCGAGGCGATACCGACGCCGAAACGACGCGAGCGCAAAACGCCGCCGACGACGAGAACGCCTCGGATCCGTCTTCTTTGATTACTTTGGACGACCAGGAAGTTAAAAACATCCCCAGGACTGGAGTCGTCGCCTCTTTAGGCTTTCCGAGCATAACTCGGATCGCGTTTGGTGAGCCGGAACAAAAAGCGTTTAAAGAGGTGTTCTTCGCCTACTTACGAGAGCAAGCTCCAGACTCGTGCGCGAATGTAGACGATATGGAAACGTACGTGCAAGAGCGAACGAAAAAGACTGGCACCAAAGCTGAGCATTTGCGCGTGACTTTAGTGTGCGCCTCGGCGACTTCCGAAGCGGACACTTTGAAAGCGCAGCAAGTCGTCCGCGCCGGCGTTTCGGACGGGTCCCTCTTGAAAAAGCTCAACGCTTCCGGCATGAAGAGCCGCGTATTTATGGACGACTACGTCGAGGACAAAGAAGACGGGGCGAAAGAAGACAAAGACGAAGACGAAGTTGCTGTTAACGCTGATATTGCTACGATTAAAGGACTAAAAGTAGAAGAAGTAGAAGAAAAAGAAGAGGTGAAGGAAGACGAATAATAATAGTAAAATATTAGTTCCGAGTATCGGAAAAGGCGTTTTGTATTTATTAATGTATAAATGCAAAACAACAACTCTTTCTGTGCCCCTTTCCCTGCCTGTTAAAATGTATAACGGACATCTGTTGGACAGCTAGGAATTTAAAAAATTTTCTCGCCTCTTGACTCGCGTCATAATAAGCCCAAATAATACTATTTCATCACAAAAGAAGACATACTATAATAATGGCTACTTATTGCGTCGGCGATCTCGCCTTCATGGTCGATGGTACCAACTCGCAAGGTGAGCAATTTCGAAATCATCTATATCGTCTGATTTTTCTTCTCCGTCGTCGTTTTCTTTTTCTCTCTCGTCGTCTCAATGAGTGATGAGATTTCCCGGTCTTCTTCGCCGCCAATAATTATTGGATAATAATTGGGGGGGGGGTCTCAATTCTCTCTTGGAAAAAGGCGACATCAAATTCTCTTCTTGAGATACCGAACGAACGAGACAGACAGACAGAGAGATAGAGAGGACATACGTCTGTCTGTCTGTCTGTCTGTCTGTTTTTCCGGTCTTCGCCG
>Ga0181602_10002494_pt1 | contig 15448 bp, 23 predicted proteins | sample 041ome_14_FD_148640 | JGI IMG/M metagenome (GOLD analysis project Ga0181602, IMG submission 148640) | Coastal salt marsh microbial communities from the Groves Creek Marsh, Skidaway Island, Georgia - 041408US metaG (spades assembly) | ecosystem: Environmental > Aquatic > Marine > Intertidal zone...
CCTTAGAGCCCTCTGGGGTCAGAGTCCCACCGTGGAACCCAGAAGTCCAAGGGCGCGAAATGCGGCGCGGGCGTTCTGGTACTCTTCAGGTACTCAGAGTATTTAGAAAACTTAGAGTGCTTAGAGTGCTTAGAGTATACACTCAGTCTCTCGAACTCCTCTCTTAACTTAGAGTCTTTATTAAAAAAGCCCACTATGCACTAAGAGTGCCGAGACGGATCCAAGTCGGCCCGCGTTGGTACTCCATTAAGAACTTAGATGTCTTTGGGATCCAGTTAAGGGCCATGAGATCCTGTTGCCTTATTGGTATTGGTATAAAAATTTCCGTTTATGGCGCGCAGAATTAAGAGGGATAGATAGAATATAGAAGAGACTTGGTTGTAAAATTTCCAAATAATTTTAATTTCCCCCTAGACCTTTAAGACTTAGAGACAATGTTGAAACAAGACGCGTTTTCTAAATATAATCCTAAACTAAGTAAAGATGAGCAAATCTAAAACAAGGGGCAGCAAGAACAGAGAAGCGAAAAGCCTGCTCTGCATGAATTCAAATCCAGACGAGAGTAAGTGGGGCCAATATGCGCCGCCGGGTGGCTGCGACGAGATAGTCCACAATGTAGACGAGAGCACAACTAAAGCCTTGTGCTGGAAATGCACGAGTCGATCTACCGGAGGTGCCGGTTCAATCAGCAGATTTAATTGACAAATATAAATGAAAAGAAGAGCTATCAACGCATCACTTCGTAAAGAGAGCCAGACCTTTGATGGTTGGCTGAAATATGAGGTTGAGATTCAAAATCCAGACGGGACTACAGAAATGATCCCGGCTTATGGTAAAGACCTACAAGACGCTCTGTCAAGAGTGGTTCACGACGAGAAAGTGGTGAAATTAGAGAAGAGAGCAAAACGTATACCTGATGGTGTATGGGCTGCTTTGTGGTTTGGCTACATCTTAGGCTGGACTCTACTAACCTATGAGATTTCAGCAGAAGACTTCGAAGGTGTATTCTTCGTGAGTGGAATTGTAATTGTGAGCGTCGCAACACTGTGGGCTAAAACTTGGTTTAGAAAACGTAACATATCAAAATAAAATGGGAAACTTATCAGCAGCATTAATCTATCTAGGCTTCTTTGGCCTAATTGGATTCGCAGTCTGGATGACTGGCACACTTACGCCTCTTTGGGCATTAATCTTAGCTCCGGCAATTAACACTTCAAACAAAAATGAAGAAACATAAAGTAAAAGTTTTAGAAGAGGCTAGCGAAGTCTCATGGTCAACAACTCACGTAGGAGTAATTGAAGTTGACGGCACTCGAGTAGAATACAGATACTTTGAAAGTGACAAGTCTTCAGAGTTCTACGTTTGGAACAAAGATGAAGATCAATGGGAAGAGTTCTGGGCCGAAGATGAAGATGAAAGCCCAGAAGCGGTTGCATTTAACCTATGTGCAATGAACTCACCAGCTGATATGGGAGTTGAAGGTGAAGAATACGAGTATGAAATAGACGAAAGCTTTTTTTAATGGAAAATCAACTAGATAGAGACTACCAAGCCTTAATGGCTATAAGAAGTTTTAGAGAGATCGGTGAGGGCTTGACCGATAAGGTATGGCGACACAGATATGACAGATTCTATCCACTCTTTCTAGAAAGACTAAGAGACAAAGAGTTCAACATGCTTGAGATTGGCATAGATGAGATGGGCTCTTTCAAACTCTGGGATGAATACTTTCCAAAAGCTAAAATGTGGGGTGTTGATATTCTACCCAAAGAGTCTACGAACGAGAAGCTAACAATTATCCAGGGCGATCAAAGTATACCAGAGGGTATTGAGAAGATTAGTCAGCTTAGCCCTAAAGATTGTGAGTTTATTATTGACGACGGTAGCCATGTTGCTGAACATCAGATCAAAACGTTCCATAAACTCTTTCAAGAGAATCTAAAACCAGGTGGAGTCTATATTATAGAAGATATTGAATGTACTTGGTGGCGCGACGATGTTGAGATCTACGGTTTTGAAGTAGGAGCACTCAACGTCGTTGAACATTTTAAAGGTCTGGTCAACGGAATTAACCAAGAAATAAATGGAGTTAAAAACACTTTAGGTATTGAGACTATAACCTTTGCGTACAATAGCATTATCATTACCAAAAGTAGAGAAGAAGACTTAAACTTATACACTAGAAACTATAAATTCGCTGACAAGGTAAAATAATGGAGAACCAACTAGACAGAGACTACCAAGCCTTAATGGCTGAAATTATCAGAAAAGGCACAAAGAAAGAAGATCGAACCGGCACAGGTACTCGATCTCTTTTCGCTACAGAGATCAGACATGACATGAGAACTGGCTTCCCTTTACTAACCACCAAGAAAATGGCATGGAAGACTATGGTGACTGAGTTGTTATGGTTCTTAAAAGGAGATACTAACATTAAGTATTTAGTTGATAATGGGTGTAATATTTGGAATGGTGATGCTTATAAGAATTACACTTCACATTTTACCGGTTATGAAGATGTGCCTAATCAAGAATGGTTTATTAATGAAATCAAAACCAATAATAAATTTGCTAAAAAATGGGGTGAATTAGGTCCAATCTACGGTAAGCAGTGGAGATCTTGGAAAGGAGATACTTGGGTAGAAGGAAACACAGATGGAACAGAAGGTTTTTATCTTCAATCTGAATTGACAGACCAAATCGAAAACCTCATCAAAGACCTTAGGACAAATCCAGACAGCAGACGATTAATGGTTAATGCTTGGAATGTAGGTGAACTTGACCAGATGGTTCTGCCACCTTGCCACTACGGATTCCAAGTCTACACCACAGAAATGTCAGAGGACGAGAGAAGACTAAGATGGTATGAAGGTTTAGGCAAAGATATTACATTTGCTGATAAGATCTACACTAAAGAATTAGATGAGTTCAACTTTCCAAAACGTAAAATCTCACTGATGTGGAACCAACGTTCAGCTGATTATTTCTTAGGAGTACCTTTCAACATTGCAAGTTACGGACTCTTGTTAACTATCTTTGGTAAAATGACTAATATGATTCCAGACCAACTGATTGGTCGATTCGGAGATACACATCTCTACTCTAATCATATGGATGCTGCACGTAAGCAGATCCCAAGAGAGCCTTTTGATTTGCCGAGTATTGTTATTAGCAAAGATGTAGACTATTGGAGACAAGATTTAGACTCAATCGTAAATAGTCTGACTAAAGATGATTTTCATTTAATAAATTATGAGTCACATGATAGAATTAAAGCACCATTAAGCAATTAAGATTATGAGAGTAATATATTATGTTATTAGAAGAGTAAGAGCCTTATTTGTAAAGGAGCCTAACAGAAGGTTATCTTGGACTGTTCAAGACTTTGAACTTGCTAGAAGATGGGCACTTAGCCAACCAGATCCTAAAGATGAAATGAGTTCACTTTGGGCAAGAATTTATTCACCTCGAAAGGATAGTGTAGACATTCTTGATGAGATTAACACCATAGTAGGATGCAAGTAGAGCTGATAGAAATAGAACCACATGTAAAAGAGATTGTGGTCAACAACAAATCAATTGGTGAGTTTATCAGAGACGTTGACGGCTACTTTTACTATTGGCCTAACCCTAGTCTAAAGGGTAGCTGGAACGCAAATGCATTGCGCATTATTTCAGACAAGTTAGATGAAGTAAACATTGATCTTGATAACAATAACAAACCAAAATAAATAGTAATATGAAGCCCATCATTTTCATTACAACATACTGTAACACTCAAGAAAAATTAGATATTCTAGAACGTAATATTTTAAATATAAGAGCTAATTACCCTGAATATGAGATAGGTATACATGCGCATTATCCTTTAAGCATAGAAATCCAACTATTAGCAAATCATTACATATTTGATAGAGCTAACGAGCATTCTACATTAAGAAACACGATGGTATGGTCAACTTTATTTGATCGTATAAAACTAACAGAGAGAATTGAAGATTATGGATATGCAGCTTTACACCAAATAAAGATGATAACAAGTTATTTACAGTCTCTAAATAGAATAGAAGACGTTATTATTGTAAATTACGATATTAATACCTTTGATTCTGGATTTGATGAGTTTCTCTATTTTTGTAAAGATAAATCTAATGTTTTCTTTAGTTTTTCACCAAAATTGACTGGTGTAAGTTTTGTAGGTATGAAGTTTAATAAAAGCTTTATGCAAGATGTGTTAAAGGACGTATCACTGGCAACGTACGAAAGTATGGTTAACAATACAGATTACACAGTAGAAGATGTTTTAAGGACATTGTTAGAGGAAAAACAAACAGACATTAACTTTTATCACAGAGATCTTTCGAGTAAATTTTTACCAAGTCTATTCGATACGTCAACAATCGATGAGATGTCTTTAGTAGATAATGAATTTATAGTTCGATACTTTAAAAAAATTATGTTTGTTAACAATAATATCCTAGTTTGGGATATTAATCCTATTGAATTTAAGATTGTGTTAAATGTGGACGGAGTGTCTTATGAATATATGATTACCGGTAAAGAACCTTTAGAAGTTGTCGAAGTTAATTTCGACAATACTAAACACATAAAGCTTACCAAGATAAATGATGTTGATGTTGACCATTTAGTCTTTGATAAAGAATTAAAAAATGCCGACAATTTGATAAGCTTTGAATATTTAAACAAATAATACATATGAAGAATAAAAAGATCTTTATTACAGGCGGAGCTGGTTATTTAGGCTCTAATCTTGTTGCTAGATATTATGATGATAATGAAATTACAATTTATTCTAGAGATGAGGCAAAACACTATTACTTAAAAAAGAGATTCCCTAATATTAAATGTATAGTTGGAGACATTCGTAACTATGACCTTCTACTAAGAGCGGCAAAAGGTCATGATATTGGTATCTTTGCGGCATCATTAAAACAAATTGGAGCAGTTGACCAAAATGTTGAAGAATCGGTTCGAGTAATCGTTGATGGAGCACTTAATTCTCGCAGAGTAGCGGAAGAGGTTGGCATGGAAGCAGCTTGTTTTATCTCATCCGATAAATCAAGGGCGGCAACTACACTATATGGTGCAATGAAATTTGTAGCTGGAGAGAGCTTTATTGTTAACTCACACCAAACCGAAACGCGTTTATCATCAGCAATCTATGGTAACGTATTGAATTCAACTGGTAGTGTAATCCCGTTAATGTGGGATGCAATTAACAGGGATTATGAGTTAACCCTTTACTCCGATAAAATGACCAGGTTTATGATCGATATAGAAGAAGCAATGGATATGATTGAGCTTGGTTTAGAGGTTGACGGATATAATGTTGTACCGAATCTAAAAGCTTTCCTAATTAAGGACCTATTTGAGATCTTTGCTGATAAATTTGGTCTTAAATGGAAGATGGGAGTACCCAGAATCTCTGAGAAATTCCATGAAATGATGATTTCAATTGAAGAGGCGCCAAGAACCTATTTTGATAAGGAGAACAATACATTCTTTATGCACTCTGAGAAACTGGCAGAAGAACCAATCGACTTTGAATTTACAAGCGATAAGGTTGTCGTAAGTAAAGAAGAACTAGAAAAAATGTTAGAACAATATGACTACTTTAGATCGTAAATTAACAGTCCTAATACTTGGACATACTGGAATGCTAGGTCACATGGTAAAGATGTACCTTGAACAATTCTATACAATTAAGACAATTTCACATCGATGGGGTACTGAAGAGTTTAAGACAACAATTCAAGAATCAGATGCTGATTACCTAATTAACTGTATTGCTGCAATTCCACAGAGAACTAAGAATTTTGACATCAACTGGGAACTCCCAATTTGGTTAGACCAAAACTTCAACGGCCGTATTATCCACCCAGGAACCGATGGCGAATTGGCTGACGATGACTATGGAATCTCAAAAGCAAAGGCAGCTACCTGGCTAATGGAAAATGGCTTAAGAACTAAGATTATTAAGACATCAATCATTGGTTACGAAGTGTGTGGAAATGCAAGCTTGATGGAATGGTTTCTTTCAAACGAGGATGGATCGACTGTTAATGGATATGCGGATCATCTTTGGAACGGTTCAACAACATATCAATGGGCAAAACATTCTAAAATTATGATTGAAAATTGGTCAAAGCAAATGGACTTAACAATCATCGGTACATCAGCTACTACCAAATACGACATGTTAGTATCAATTAATAGTGTATTTGATCGACATATTAATGTAAACAAAGTACTGACGGGATCGACTGTAAATAGATGTTTGGACTGGGATATAAATTACGGACACATCAAGGATCAAATAAAGGAGATGAAAGAATTTTATGAAGCTATTTAAACATTCAATTAGAGAAACAATTAATAATTACGTCTTACGTTGGAATGCATTTAAGACATATCTAACTAAACCAGAAGGCGCTCGTGGTATGATTAGACCGGCTGGCTATGAGAAAGTATTCTACGATGACTTTTCTGATAAGATAGACAAGAATAAATGGAGGTTAGCCCAACCTTGGGGTAACTTTCACCCAAAATATTTACACCAGCACTACGATACCGAAGGTAAAGAAGCTTATGTTTCTCGAGATAACAAGCTGGTTCTAGAAATGAGACACAGGGCCTTAGATGTTGTTAAAGCAGATCTGCCAGATTGGAGGCAGAACGATGAGATGCCAGATCAATTTACTATCCCTTATGCAGTTGGACTAGTAGCTACTAAAGAGAGCTGGCAATACGGTTGGTTTGAGGCTGAGATTATGTTACCGAAAGCAGTTTCACTTTGGCCAGCATTCTGGTTAACTGGTAAACACACTTGGCCGCCTGAAATCGACATATTTGAAGCTTACAGTAAAAATGGCTCAGACTATAGAGACCGATTCTTGTTTAGAAATAGACCTTTTGTTAAGATTCAGCCTAATTTGCATTATGGTGTAGTTGAAGAGGGCACGAAGGCAATGTATGGAGCTTACGATGTGCCAGTCTGGAATGCTACAAGCAGATTTGTACATTATGCCTGTTGGTGGGAGAAGGACTTTATCAGAATATATTATGATGGTAACATGGTATTTGAATGTACTGATCCGGAAGTCTTAAAATGGTATAATGGAGAGAACCACGAGCAATTTATTATCATTAATAATGGCGTTCACGATACTGGAATTGAGCCAAAAGAGAACTCAATGTTGGTTCGTAGAGTTGCAGTCTACCAGAAGACATAATATGTTATTACAATATTATAGTGATCTTTTAATGTTACCTTAATGTAAACAAATTATTATCTTAATGTATAAATATATGGTAAGCATAAGCTTGCCGTAAATCAAAAACATTAAGATATGAAAAAGTTATTACTATTATTCGGCTTAGTGTTGGCGTTTAACTTTAGTTCTTTTGCACAGAATGAATTAACATTTGAAAATCCAACATTAAAGGTAGAAAACAAAGTCTACCACCTGGAAGGATTTGATTCATTCGACCGACCTATCCTAAAATACGAAGAGTTTGGAGAGGAAGGTGTTCTACGACAGAAAGGCACATATGTAGATGGTAAACCAGACGGGATGTGGTATCTATATGATGTTGAAGGTAATATATGCACAAAGATGCTCTTTTCAATAGGTTCTAAAGTTGAACTTACACTGTTCACAACCAACGGAATGGTTGTTGTACGTTATGTGGATAACCGCCCATACAGACACACGCAAATTGCGTATCTAGACTAAGTTTTAATAAACAAAAGTGAAAAGTCCTAATATAACATTAGGACTTTTTTAATTAAAGAGATATGCATTTTAACATTTCACGACTAAACCTTGAGTTTATAACATGGGGATTAGACAACGACACTGGACGTAACAAAGACGATTTAAGATTCGGACAGTTCTTACATAACAAATATCAGCTAGAAGGCTTTACTGATGTATTCCACATAGAGAACGCACAAGAAGCTTATAACATTTTACTAAAAGACTTACTTGTAAATAATGAAGAAAGAGCACAACAAAACGGATGATGCCTGGCAAATCCTAAGGATCCAAGGTGAGTTCACCAAAGGCTTCGACGTTTTTAATGAACTGGGACCATGTATCTCGGTCTTCGGTAGCGCAAGAACTAAGACTGGAACCAAGTGGTATGAAGAAGCCAAAGAATTCGGTAAGCTGATCGCATGTGAAGGTTTCGGTGTAATTACCGGTGGAGGACCTGGTATTATGCAAGCTGCCAACCATGGAGCTAAAGAAGTTGCAGGCAATTCAATCGGGATTGGTATTGAGTTACCATTCGAAGCTGGCATGAACAAGTATGTAACAACGGGCATCGAGTGTCGTTACTTCTTTACCAGAAAGGTAATGTTCTTAAAGTACTCTCAAGGCTTTGTTGTATTTCCAGGTGGCTTAGGCACACTTGACGAACTCTTCGAAGCTTTAACATTAGCTCAGACTGGCCATACTCCTAAGTTTCCGATTATCTTAGTTGGTAAAGATTATTGGAGCGGCCTTGTTGACTGGCTACAAGAGACAATTGCAGCACAAGGCAGAATGAGCCAATCCGACTTTGATCTATTTAGAATTGTAGATACTGCAGAAGAGGCTAGAGACAAGATCATGGAATACCATAACAAATACAGAAACGAAGAAGATCAATCTAATTTTTAAGATGAAGAGCAACAAACAATTCTTATACGACTATCTAAATGCTTTTGCGCCGGTTGCGCAAGAGACTGAAGGCCAACAGATCTGGACAGACTATATTAAGCCTTACGTTAACTTCTTAAAGCAAGATGCTTATGGCACTTCATACGGCATATTAACACATAAGGCTAAGTCTGGAGATCCTATCAAGACACATACTCATAAGGTGGTTATTGAAGCTCACTGTGATGAGATTGCATGGATTATTACACACATTGAAGACAGCGGTATGATTCGAGTTAAACGCCATGGTGGTAGTGATAACATGATTGCACCTTCGAAGACTGTAATGATTCACACTCATGATGGGACAAAAGTCAGAGGTCTTTTCGGCTGGCCAGCAATTCACACTAGAGACTCATACACTGAAATGGGCTACGACCAACACGAACTCTGGGTAGACACTGGTCTTAAAGATAAAAAGGCAGTTACGAAAGCCGGCGTTGAAGTTGGTAACCTCATCACGTTTGATACGCAATTAGAAGAGATTGGAGACTACTACGTTGGCAGATCATTAGACAATAAGATCGGTGGTTATATCATCGCAGAAGCGCTTAGAAAGATCATAGAGCAAGGTATTAATCTACCTTATGATCTTTATGTTGTTAACTCAGTACAGGAAGAGGTTGGCCTCTACGGTGCTAAGAAGATTGCTAAAGAGTTACAGGCAGATCTAGCACTAGTACATGATGTTTGTCACAATACAAACACGCCGAAGATTGAAAAGGCTAAAGATGGTGATAATAAAGGTGGTGAAGGACCTTGTCTAGAATATACAGCTCAGAATCACAGAGAGATTAACCAGATGCTGAGAGACGTTGCAAAGGACAATAAGATTCCGGTGCAATTAACAGTTGGTTCATATGGCAATGATACAATGGCTTTCTTTATGGAGAATACACCAACTGCAATCTTAGCCACTCCACTTAAGTATATGCATACCACCGTGGAAATGGCGCACAAAAAAGACGTTAAGAACTGCATCAACCTATTCGTTGAGTTCTTGAAAGCATTAACGCCGGAAAAGATAAATGAAATAAATAGAATGTAAGCAACTTACAATGATAGACAAAATTTACGTAATACATCTAGAACCAAACAACCATGTTGATGATGTCTTAAATAGACTTAATCAACTAGGCGTACCAGAAGGCACACAGTTCGAGATTGTACAAGCATATGATGGTAGGTATGGAGATCTACCTGAAGGCTATAGCACATACTCAGATTGGTTCATAGAAGACTCTGATAATGAATGGTATAATAGACCTGTAAAACCAGGTGAGGCTGGTTGTATGATTAGTCATATTATGGTCTGGGAAAAGATGATCGCAGATGGTGTTGAAACTGCACTGGTCTTAGAAGAAGACTTTAAGGCTTCAGGCTCTCTGAAAAACTTAGATATTTCTGGCCTACCGGAATGGGAGTTCATGCCACTTGGCCGTAATGCACTTCATGGCGACGAAGAGATTGTCCTTGATAACTTTGTAAAACCAAAAGAGTACTACAACTCACATGCGTATCTGATTAAACTAAGTGCTGTTAAGAAATTAGTCAACGACAAGGTCAAAGCTAATATAATACCATCTGACGAATATCTGATGGCGATGCAGATGAAACATCCGCGTAAAGACGTTGCAAAAATGTTTAAGCCCAAATTAAAGAGTCTTGCTACGAAAGAGAATTACGTTATTCAAGGTAGACCATTTGCAGAATCTACAACAGAGCAAGTTCTGGATTATTTTGAAATCTTGGACGCTAGAGATTGGGCAACTTGGACCAATAAGTACATTAATCCAATTATTGCGCGCAGAGAATGGGATCTAATCTTAGATGATTTAGGAGACAACATCTACGAGTTTCCGCTCTTCACCGAGAAGTTCTGTACTGAAGTAATTGCATTGGCAGAGGCTAAGAATAACTGGACTGAGAATCGACATGACTTCTATCCGACAAATGATGTCTTATTACAAGATATTGGTATGGGTAAGATCTACGATCAAGTTTTGAAAGATTTTGTCTATCCACTCTGCGTTCACATTTGGGATCTACATGGTGATGACTGGCTAAACATGGAAGCTGAAAGCTTCTTAGCAAGGTATACGCCAGACAGACAAGCACATCTTTCATTACACCATGATTTTAGTCACGTGACCGTAGTTGTCAAGCTGAATGATGAGTTTGATGGAGGTGGTACATGGTTCCCAAAATACAATAAACTATCTAACCCAGAGCGAGTTGGTACGGCAACTCTACATCCAGGCATGGTAACTCACCTGCACGGAGCAAGACCGATCTACAACGGTCGCCGCTACATTACAGTTTCATTCATGAGAAAACCATAATATATGAATTTAGAAAGAGCACAAGACGAATTGGGCAAGAATGCTAGCCCGATACTTCCAGAATCAGTAAAGAATTACCTGATCGACATTGATGGTACAGTTACGGAAGATGTACCGAACGAAGAACCTGAGAGAATGGTAACATGTTTGCCTTATCCAGACGCAAAAGAGACCTTAAACAAATGGTATGATGAAGGTCATATCATTACATTCTTTACCAGTAGAACCGAAGAGCACAGAGAGGTAACTGAGGCTTGGTTAGAAAAGCATGGCTTTAAATACCACGGTCTATTAATGAATAAGCCAAGAGGCGGTAACTATCACTGGATTGACAACCATATTGTCAGAGGTACTCGCTATGTTGGTGTTTGGGACGATCTAGTAGAAGAAGAACGCAAAATCGAAGTCTTTCCTTCGTAGATATATAGTCTATGAAGAAGGTAAGTACTTATAACGATTTTATTGTAGAGGCAGTACAAGATGAGCTAAAGCAGATCACTTGTGCAGTCGCGCAATCTAATTATGACCATAGATATATCAATCTAGAAGGTTATCATGTTAAAGAGTACTTTAAGATCTTTACGAAAGATGACGATCCGAAATCGGTTTCAGGTCCAGTCTTAAACTATTGTAACATCCACACCGAAAGGCTAACTAAAACTGGCTACGACGAGAAGCTGATCTACAACAAGTATGACGCTAAGATGGGAGTAGCTTCTAAGAAGGAGTGGCACAAGTTACACGAGGATTCAGACTATGTACCGAAGACTGTTTCAGATCCGAAAGATCTAGATCAACTTAAGTTTCCGATCATTGCAAAGCCCGACAATAGATATTCTGGACTGGGCATTGTTAAGTTCGATAAACTCGAGGATTGTGAAGGGGCTGACCTAACCAAGTTTACAGTCTTTAACGAGAAGATCGATATTAAAGAAGAGCATAGAATATTTACCTGGCGTGGAGAACCTATCATGTGGGTGCATAGAGTGGCTGCAAACGATGATACTAAGAACATGACTAAAGCAGCTGACGACAAGTTAAAGTTCAACTACGTCTTAAAGCAGAAGTCAGTACCTGAGAGCTGGCTTAGTGTTTTTAAAGAGTTCTATGACAAACACACTGATCTTGATATTTACACCATGGATGTGATGGTAGATCAAGATGATAAACCTTGGATCGTTGAAATGTCTAGCGAACCAGGAGTTCCATTTGGTGTTATGGGCTTGTATTACAAGAAGATGTACGAAGATTACTACGGTAAGCCATTAAACAAAGAGGCAGAAGCTAAAGTAGACGAGTATATAGAATTAGACATTAAAGAAACAATAAAATCAGACCCAAAGAGGTTTTCAATCGAAGAATAAGATGGCAGAAGCTAACATGAAATGTATGTATGTCAATGTGTGGGTTCACCACATGCAAATTGACGAGCTGTTCGACTTCTTAAATGAGAGGATAGACGATGCTCCGCCATACTGGCTAAATGAGCAGAACTTGCCGTATTCAATTTCCGGCGGCTATGTCGTTGTCTCACTACCTTACGACTCTTATACACATCTAAGATCCTATCGCGATTGGGAAGGCTGGGCATAAAACTAAAATTATGAAGAAAGATAAGAAGAATTACCTATTAAATCATAAAGGTAAACGCTACAAAGCAAACACGTTAATCGGCATCATCTGGTGCTGGTTAAGAAACAAGAATGATTAAGTTCATATAATAAACGTCTAGTTCACACTAGGCGTTTTTTATTTAAAGGACTTATATGTACACGTTAGACGAACTTAAGAAAATGGTCTTTATTGATATTGAGACCACCACACAGACCGAAACCTTTCAAGAATTAGCAGATCAGAATCCAAGGCTTGAAGACTACTGGAAAGAGAAGACTGCATACTTGAAAGAGCAAAATAGAACAGAACTTGCTGAGATTGAGGACCATCATCAGATGTGGCCCAGAATGGCAGGTCTCTTTCCGGAATGGGGTAAGATCGTCTGCATCTCAATTGGTCAGATTAAGTTTGACGAGACTGGCATGCCAACCTCTTTTAGTGCCAAATCATTCTACGGCGACGATGAGGCTCAGATCATGAAAGACTTTATGAAGACCGCCGGTGCTATTATGCAAAAATACCCAGATATGAAATGGGTTGGCCACAACGTAAAAGGCTTCGATCTACCTTATATCATTAAGAGAGCTCTAGTTCATAGAGTTCCAGTCATTCGCAGCTTTCATCTACACAGACAGAAGCCTTGGGAGAACTGCCTAATCGACACACAAGAAGTTTGGAAGTTCGGTAACTGGGCTGGTTCAGCTCGTTTGGGCTTGATTGCAGAAGTGCTAGATATTCCAACACCAAAAGACGATATGGCAGGCTATCAAGTTAACCAGTCTTATTGGGAAGGCGGTAACAATGATCGTATTAAAGACTACTGTGAGAAAGACATCGAAGCCACCGCAAATCTGATGTTACGTTTTGCGGGTATTGAGCTTGTCGATGACGTTCCGTTCTAAGACAAAATAATTGCAAAAAAGTTGGCCTGAGATTTTTTAGTCTCAGGCTTTTTTATTATATTGCACTGTAATTAAAGATCAATATGACAAAGCAAGAAGTAGTAACATTTATGCGAGACAACATCGAAGCTGTCTCAGAGATATTAGAAAGCCGTAACCTAGATGCTAATCTAAGTCGTGGTGAGAACAACCTTTATACTTACATCAACGGCGTTAAAGTTGAATGGCAGATTGGCGACGCAACAATGCGTTTGGGCTACAGTAATTCAGCTGACGATATTCAACGCCTTGGTGCCTATATTACCGAGCTCTTCGAAGCTGAGAACGTAAACGTTCTAAAAAACTGGGTGGACATTAAACCACCAACAGTTGACTCTTTTCTTTCACTTGTTGACTGGATGTTGGATATGGAGATTGAACTTGAGAAGCCGGCTAAAGGTAGAGGCTCAAGCTCAAATCAAAATGGAGTCATCTTCGAAGGCAGTAACTTTAGTAATGCACATGAAAGGATGACCACAGTCGGTCCGAGGTTCATGAACATAGTTTGTAAAGCAACTGACATGAAGCTAGAACAGATGGACGCTGAATGGCCGATAGAGGACGCTGGCCGAATAGATGGCGTAGAGATCGACGAGAATGATAAACCAATCTCAATCTACGAGTGTCAGAGTGGAATTCAGAACGGAAACTTCTTAGACGACGAGCACCTTTCGAAGGCACTACTGAGATACCCATTCGACACTGAGATTATACCAACTCTTAAGAAGATTGTGATCTTGGCCGGTGGTTATACACCAGAACACTTGAACATTATTAAACACCAGGCTGAAATGTTCAAGCAGCGCAAGAATCCAATTGAGGTACTCTTACTAAAGACAATCCGAACTGGAGACAAGATTGACGTTGAGCCAGTTGACTTTTCTGCAAAATAATTGCCAAAAAGTTTTCTAGTGTCAGATTTTTTGTTTATATTTGTACTGTAATTAAAAGCAAACATTATGAATAAAGTATCAACTTACGTCTACAAAAACACTCTAGGTGACTGTACTAACAACGGTCTTACTAGCAAACATGATAATCTTGACCTTTACTATGGCCAACTTGACAATGAGGCTATCGACAAACTAGCAGAAGATTCACTTATTTTAATCGAACGAGTTCTTTGGGGCAAGCAAGCTAATTATGCTGTGCCTGTCGAGATCTACAAATCGGGTCGTCATTCAATGGCCGGCGGCAACTTTATCTACACTTCAGATAGCCGTTTCCCGTCAGATTCACCGATTAGCGTTCACGACCGAGTAGAAAATTAAAATAAATCACTATGATAAACACATATTACTTTCAAGGAGTTCGTTTCGTACCAGGTTACAACGACTTCGACTATGATGGCTGTACAATAGAGGCAACAAGCGAAAAAGAGGCTTGGGAACTATTGGACAAGTATACCAAAATGTTCACCTGGAAAAGAGTTGGTCTAACACACATCAATGGTGTTAAAGTAGAAGCTCAAGAGGCTTAGTGACAAATCGTCACCTTCTTTACAAAAAGTATGACAAAAGTGGTGAAAAACTAAATTGGTATACTATTTGAACATATAGCATTGTATGGGCATAACGCTCACTTAACTTTAACAAAACAAAATTAAGTACAATGAGAAGAACAATTTTTGACGACCTACTATGGAACGGATTCGAAGTCCTAGACAACTTCAACTTAAACTATGGTTCACCAAAGGTGACTAAGAAAGACTCTAACTTGCTGGTTGAGCTGGCTCTGCCGGGCTACACGAAAGAAGATGTCTCGGTAGAAGTTGAAGGCCGCACGCTAACGATTGCAGCCGAGATTGAGAAGGAAGATGCAACT
>Ga0181602_10002511_pt1 | contig 15393 bp, 8 predicted proteins | sample 041ome_14_FD_148640 | JGI IMG/M metagenome (GOLD analysis project Ga0181602, IMG submission 148640) | Coastal salt marsh microbial communities from the Groves Creek Marsh, Skidaway Island, Georgia - 041408US metaG (spades assembly) | ecosystem: Environmental > Aquatic > Marine > Intertidal zone...
ACAGAAAGGAGAAAAAGAAAGGAAGCGAAGAGAAATTTAGTCCTCGAGTCTGGGAACAAAGTCGCTTTGACGCCTCTATTGGGAGGCATTCGGGAGGACGACGGCGCGCGAGGCGGCACGACGACGACGACTGAACCGCTGTGCTATTTATTGCAAATAGACCAGGCGAACATACTTTTAGATTGCGGATGGGACGACAGGTTCGATCAAACCGAGTACGTGAAAGAGTTGGAGAAAATCGCGCCTACGTTGGATTGCGTGTTGATCTCGCACTGCACGCAACGACACGTCGGCGCGGTACCTTTGCTCTTCTCCGAGCGAGTGAAATGTAACCCAAACTGTAAAATTTACGCGTCGATACCGACGCACAAGTTGGGGCAAATGTTGTGTTACGACATTGCGCTCGGGTATTCCGAGTTTCGAGGGGAGTTTGGAGAAGATGTGGGATACAGTCTAGATGACGTGGATTTGGCGTTTAGTAAGTTTGTTCCGGTGAAGTATCAGCAACATTCGAGGGTGAGCGTGAGGAGAGAAAGCGCAGGGGGTGGTGGTGGTGGTGAGAGCGACGCGGGTACTAATAGCAAAAATAGTGGTGGTGCTACCAATAGCGATATTGTCGTCGAAGCTATCAACGCCGGTCACACGTTAGGCGGTTCATGTTGGCGCATATCAAAAGACGCCGAGGATATCGTCTACGCGGTTGATTACAACATGCGGAAAGAACGACATTTAGCCGGGACGAGTTTAGCAGAGACTGTGCATCGACCGTCGGTTTTAATTACAGATTGTCGGAACGTGGATCGAAAAGCGCCCGAGTCGAGGTTGCAAGTGAGAGATTTGCCGTTAGTCGATTGCGTCTTAAAACACGCGCGCATGGAAGGGAACGTGGTTATTTGTTGCGACGCCGTTGGAAGGACGTTAGAGTTGGCTTTATTATTAGAAGAGACGTGGAAGAATCAAAATTTAGGAAGCTATCAGTTAGTGTTGTTCAATAACGTCGCCGCAAACGCGTTGGAGTTCGCGCGGTCCCATTTAGAATGGATGAACGAAGACGTTGGTTTGAAATTCGATAGCACGCGACAGAACGTGTTCGACGTGAAAAGATTGTTTCCGTGTCACTCGTACGAAGATTTTACGAGATTACCTCCGGGACCGAAAGTTGTCCTTGCATCGTTGGCGTCTTTAGAAGGTGGGTTTGCGAGGAAGTTGTTCGTTGAATGGGCCTCGGACGCGAAGAATTGTTTCATTTGGCCGGACGAAATTGGTCGCCAAGTTGGATTAGCGAGAGAGATTGTCGAAAAGTGCAGTAAGGGAGGAGCAAAGACGACTTCTTCAAAGACGAAAAAGAAAGACGTGATCATGAAAGTTGAATTAGCGAGGCGAGAATTGCTGTCTGGGAAAGAGTTGGAAGCGTGGGAGCACGAACAAGAAGAGAAACGTCTCGAAGCGGAAAAGAGGAGAGAAGAAGAAGCGAAGCGACTGGCCGAAGAAGAAGAGAAGAAACGTATGTTGGAGGAAGAGATGGATGTGGACGCTGCGACGCTCTCGCAACCAGTTGAAGACGAAAATATTTACGGTGAAAAGAAAGCGGGTGTCGCAGAGGAAGAAGAAAAAGTTGAGCGTTTGGTACCGCCACCTCAAGTAAACGAGGAAACTGGTATTGCGCTGCGAGACAAGCAAATGTCGTTTGAGCGACGCGAGTGCATCGTCGATGGATTTATTCCCGAAAGTTTCGAGCATCTCGTCTTTCCGGACGAAACGAAATTATCTTCTTCATCATCCGATCCCTCGGGTATGAGTGCAAAAACTGAGTACGGGGAAGCCATCGATGCGGACGCGTTCTTTAGAGTCGCGAACGAATTAAGACCGGAAATGACGAGAGATCAATCGTTTGAAAGTACCGGCGACGTCGATAAACTCGCGGGCGTAGATGGCATCATGGACGCGACGATGGGAATAGCAGCGAAATTAACTAACAAACAACCGGATATGGGTATAGATGCGAATGCGGGTAAAGAAGAGAAAGCTCTCGAACGACCGGTGGGAATACCAACGAAAGTCGTCAAGGAAACGAAAGAAATCGTCGTGAAAGCGGCAATTGAATCAAACTTTGATTACGACGGATTAGCCGATGGTCGATCAGTGAAAGCAATCATCCCGCGTCTAGAACCGCGACGAGTAATTCTCGTGAGTGGTACTGTGAAAGATGCCGAGAAGCTTGCTTCGCACTTATACAACGATTCCGAACACTTCCCGAAGAGCTCGAAGATTGATTATCCGAAGAACAACGAGACGTTAGATGCATCCTCGGTACATCCGACGTACAAGGTTCGACTTTCTGAAGCGGTTTTATCCTCCGCGCGTTTGCGACAGGTGAGTGGCTATGCCGTCGGTTGGATCGATGGCGTCATTGGGCCAATCCCTGAAGATGGCTCGGCGCCGGAGTTGCTCCCGGTCCCAGTGAATGCTTTGAAATTAACCGTATCAAAAACAGTTAAAGACGAATCTTTACTCGCTGGAAAAGTCACCGGTCCTTCTTTAATAAAGAAAGAACCAACCGCCGCCGCTCTCGTGGTAGAAGACAACGAAGAAAATGAAGGTACAGAAATCAACATCGTGACTAAACATCACCGACGCTCGGCGTTCGTGGGTGACGTTCGTTTGTCCGAGTTTAGAAGGTATTTGCAGAGAATGGGCGTACCCGCCGAGTTTGGCGAAGGCGGTGCTTTAGTTTGCGCGAATGGACAAGTCGTCGTTCGTCGAAGAGCCGAAGACGATGAGTTGATTGTTGAAGGATCAATCTCGGATGCGTACTTCAACGTCAGAGACATGCTCTATGCGCAATACTCAATTATTTAAGATACATCTTTGCGTGCGTTTGACAACTTTCTTTACTTTACATTCACTCTCTCTTCCAACTTTTTCACTGATTTCCTCAACATCGCCACATCTTTCGCCACCTGTTTTGAATCCGTGTTCAATTCTTTTAGCGAGTCCATTTGTTCCTCCAATTCACCTCGCGCTCGCGCGGATTCCGAGGCCTCGGCGACGTCTCGAGAGATTTTCGCAAACGTCTTGTGCATGTCGTGCAAATATCTATACGCCATTTTCATCGTCTCGTCCGTTTTTGCGGATTTAAAGATGGCGTCCTCAACGACTGCGTATATCCTGCGTAAACTTTCCGCACTTTCGGCCACCTGTAATTCCGCCGCTTTCGCGTCGCGAACAATCTTGGCAATTTCTACGTCTTGTTTCTTTATGTTCTTCACGATGGTGGTGACTTTTTGAACTAAACTCGGACGATTGACGCCTCTTGGCGCTCGCTCTAACGCTTGCGATAACCGATCGCGCTCTTCCGCTTTTCGTCGAGCTAATTGAACTTGCTCTTTTGCCTCTTCTTTCCATCTTTGAATCTCTTCAAGTTGCTCTTTAGCTCGCATTCGTTCCGCTTCCGCTTTCGCGTTTCTCTTCTCGATTTCGTGTTCCAAAGGAAGGCGAGCGTCGTCCCACTCTTTTTGTAATTCTTGACGTCTGTTTTCGTCCTCTCGAACGAGCTTTTCCATTTCCTCTTTCGCTTTTTCCGGCGATCCCTTTGATGCGTTTGGACCGACGACCATATCCGTCGCCATTTTTCGAATTAAATATTCCTCCTCTAAATCTGGGAACTTCGCGCATTCTTCCTTCTCCAATCGAGCGTATTCGAGCATTTCCTCCAACGCTTTTTCGCATCTCGACACGTACGCTTCCATCGTCTGTCGAGTCGTTTCAACGTCGTTTTGTAAATCTTCTAAATCCTTTTCCCGCGCTTGAGCTCTTTGTTCGAGGGTTTCGTTTGCAGAATCTTCTCGGTTCTTTTTCGCTTCCGCAGCGGATTTGATTCTATCGCCTAAACGTTGCATTTCTTCTTCGCCCCCATCCTTTCCTGCAATCCTGCTATTTTTACTACTATTTGACGCAAGTTTATCGCCACCGGCAACTCGCAAAGCGGCGGCAACCAACCCTCCGACGCCATTCGATGCCAACACGTTAACAGCGATCCCGTCGTCGTTCTCCGGTCCCTCAGGCCACAACCCGTTTTCTTTCGTCCACGCCACTTCTTTATTCTTCGTCAAAGCGAACCCTTCTCTGTCTCGCATTCGCTGTCTGTTCGCCACAACTCTCGCCTGTGCGTTGACAATCTCTCGCATCCTTCTCTTTCTCTCGCTCCTCCTCAAACTACTTTCAAAGGGACTCGCCGCTTCCCCGAAAGACGAGGACGTTTTCACGCCGTTCGCCACTCGCACCGCTCTCTCCAACGCAGAGACCACCGAACCATCCTCACCACGACCAAAAAAAGTCGACGACGTCGCGTTACTCTTCCTTCGCTCGTCCTCTGGTATCATCTCGCACAGCAACGCCACGATTTCTCTCGCGTATTCCTCCGACGGGTACAAGAAATGACTGAAGCCAACTCTCCTTTTGCCGCCACCATCACCATCGCCACCACCATCACCATCACCACCACTACGAGTGCTGCTCCCACTATTCGCATTCTTATTAAAAACCACCCCGTTTAAAGCTCTGGCGTAACTCGTCGCCACTCGAAACCTCCCGCTCGGATCCGACGCGCGTCCTAACGCGTTCGGTAATCGTTTCGCCAGTTTCTCGTGGCCAAATTGGAGGAAGCATTCCCGACACAAACTGACGAGAGAAGTCGAAGTAGAAGAAGGCCCATCGTCGTCTAAATCGTCGTTCTTCGCACCTTGTTGTTGTTGTTGTTGTTGTTGTTGTTGTATCAAGTCCGCGAAGGAAGTCACGCGGTCGTCGAAACGCACTCCAGCGCGACGCAAAGAGAGGAGCGAGAGCGAATTCTCCCCTCCGAGAGCGTCGTCCATTTCCAGTCCAACTTCTGTGCTCGGTCACCCTCAAAGCTCTCGTTTTGTGCGAGGAAAGGAAACAGCTTATTAAAAGAGTGAAAGAGTCAAAGACTCTCTCTCACGCTCGTTCGTTTCCTCTTATTCTGGTGCCACAAACAACAACAAGAACAACAACACAGTGCCGGGTAAGTGTGCACTCGATTTAAGAAGTTTTCCAATTAATTTCCCCTCAAAAGCAGCACTTTTTGGTCCGCGGGGAGCTCTTTACAACAGCAACCCGACGAGCGGGTTTTGCTCTCCGACTTGTCCGTGGGAGGGGAAGGGCGACCGACTCATCGCGGAAGAAGAAGACACGCGCGAGAATGAAAACACCAGACGGAGAGGAACCGTTGTTAACATCGTCTTCTGCCGAGTACGGAGCGGCTTCGAGAGATGAAGTGCGCGAGAATAAAAACACCCCCAAACTGCTTCAAAGCTCGAAAGAAGCGAACTCGACGACGACGACGGGAATGTTATTCTTCCAATCGTTCGACGACCAACACCCGGCGATTTTCTGGGACAACTTTTCCACCGCCATGTGGCTCATCACGGATATTTTGTGGACGGAAAATAACTCGTTGGCGGTATGCATAGCCCCATTCGTGGTGGTTGGATACGCCAAAGCGTTCTTTTCGTTTCAAGGCGAATGGGAGAGATACGCGATTGACTTGGCGAGGACGATGGCGTTGTGTTTTTGGATTTTAGCGAACACGGTGTGGTTGTTTCAGGAACTCACGGAGGAGAAGAGAAGGACTAGGGTAGACGCGACGTTTATGATGCCGTATAATGCCGGGGTCATTTTGACTTTATTGGCGATGACGGTGGTGATTGAACCCGGGATATTTCTTTATTATCGCTCGCGAGGGATTAATTGCTTCGAAATGAATACGGTTTTAAAGCCTATAGGGAACATGGGGATTACATTTTGGGCGGCGAAGGACTTTGCGTGGTACTTGGCGGATGAGGAGATGTTGAGAGAAGAGTATAGATGGATTCCAAAAGTTGCATGGGTGATAGCGGACGGGACGATCATGTTTCAGTTGTTCCCGCTTTTCTTTAAAGCGTTGCAAGGGTGGGGGATATTTTCGTGTTTTAGCAACTACGCTTCGTACAAGCAAAAACAGAAGACGTTTATGAGACGATTTGCGCACGTCATCGATGAGCTAGCCATGACGTCCTGGGCTGTATCCATGACGTTGTGGTCGTTTGGAGAGATTTTTATGCCGGAGGATACGTTCGCGCAAAAATTAGCCAAACAGCCTACTTATCCGAATTTAAGGTGGTGGTGTGGACACGTCTTGATTTTCGGTGGATTTCCGTTTTTCGTGAAAACGGCGATGGAGGTATTCATGGAGATGAGCTGCACGGCGAAAAGCCACCGCCGCCGAACGGTTGCCTTGGATACGTAAAAACATAATATCCCGACGGTTTTAGATTTAGAATAGTATTTTTGTTTTGCAAGTTGCTTCAAGTATTTAGTATTGTCTTGATTTAAAATGCTGTGCAGATCACTAAAATGCGCTAGTTGCTAATGTTGTTTTGTCGCCGCGATCAATTTCGCTTCGTATAAGTCCGTTTCCGCGACCACGCCTTTCTTTTTCAACATATCAATCCAATTCGCCCTTTCGCTCGGAGAAAAGCCTTCGTTCCACGCGATCCCATCAAGCCAGAACTTTTTGTCGTATGGAATCGAACGAATACCTCGCAGAAATACGCTTCTCGCGTACTCTGTGTTGTGAACCTCAGAATTAAAATACGTCTGCCACAGTAGCGGGCACCGCTCGACGGATTCGTGCGAGCGGATGGCTCTTTCAAAAATTTTCCGCCTCGCCTTGTCGTCGTCGCCGCACGCCTTGACTTGCGCGAGCCAAATTTGCGTCAAGAAAGGAGGCGTCGGAAGCAATGTCGTTATTACGAGCGCGCTTCTGCTACTATCACTGGTACCATCCTGCGTCGCGTCGTCGTTTCTAGATTCTTCGCGCGCACGGGAGAAACACAGTTCTCGAGCGAGTCCAAGCGCGAGTTTCAGCTTCAACTTTGACTCGAACGTCTCCGCTTTGAACATAGAACTCACTGCCAATTGCGATGACGGCACGTCATGAAACAGAGCGTTTACGATTTCTTTATATCCATCCGTCACTGTTATTGCAAGTTCTCCGGATTCCGACAAATACGGGATAACGTCGCGTAACAAATCCGAACACGTCTTCTCCAAGGCAAAATTAGAAAGGTTGCGTAAATCTCGAAAAATGTCAATCCTTGCTTGCTCCGCCGAAGATGACGCACAAAAAAGGCGCAGAAGAATCGCACACACGCGCATATCGGATTTGAATTCCAGCACTTCGCGATGATATGTCTTGAGACTATCCTCGAGTTGCGTGGAACTACTTTCTTCCATGAGAACTTTAATAGCCTCTTGCGCGAGCGAGCGCAAGTTCTCTGCGCTCGCATTTGCGGGAACACTTTCATCAAAACTACCGCCTTTGGAAGACATGACATGCGCACGCGCTAAAGCGAGTATGTATCGCGCAATGTTTGTATTTTTGGGTGAATCGTATCGCAAAAGGTAAAGCGCGCTTTCTTTTACGAGTCGACATAAGCCGCGAACAGTTTCACGAGTATCTCCATCCTGAATGCGCGAAGCGTTTTGAATCGTCGTCTCGACGATTTTCTGAGCCGGGTCGACGAATTTCTTCTTCTTCTTCTTCGTATCTCCTTGTTTCATCTTCGTACATCGAGTCAAATAGGCACATTCAGTGTAAAGGTGTAAATTATTGCGGTACTCTGGTCCGCTCAGCAATGATTTTACCCACGCGAGCGCAACCTCTGGTCCGTTCAATTCTCGTTCGAGTTTCACCGCGGCGTACGCGAAAGGTGCCATACAGGCTAATGACGAAGACGTGGCCAAAACGCGCACACTTCGGAGTACCTCTTCTCGTGGAACGAATGGAAATAGGCCATCTTCTCGTCTTTGATCGTCTTCAGAAGCGTTTTCGTTTCGAAAGAGACGAGCGATTGCGGCGTCTGGATTACCAATCAACGCGCCAAAGAGAGAGTGCAATCCGAAGAGAGCGAAACACTGCTCGATAAACTGCGTGTTTATGTCGGCAAGATTGCTATCGCAAAACATATTACACAAGCCCGCAGTAATCGATCCGAAATCTTCCTCATCATCGTTGTCGTCGTTATTAACGTCTTTTCGATAGCTTCGCATTTTTGCACTTTCCGCTCGAGACCATTCGCGAAGCGTGTTTTCGTCCACGGCTGCGTTCACGGCAGAATCAAACTCGGCTGCAAACTCAGCCGCTAAAGCGTCCTCGTCGATATCATCGTCGGAGGAGTCGTCGCCATCAGATTCTTTATTTCCAAGATCTACTTCTACTTCTTTTTTTACGCTCGGTTCTCGCGCTTTCACTTTCGAAGATTCTGGTGGCGAGGATTTTCCTTCTTCCTCTTCTTCTTCTTCTTCCTGAACACGTGTTTTCTCCCAAGAATCGTCGTTCGCGGTGGACCCATTTTTTTCATCCATCCACCAACTCTTAATCTCCCCGTCGTCGTTAACGCTATCCAATAAACGAGGTTTCTTGCTTTTCCAAAACTTCTCAAACTCGCGAAGAAGTCTCGAGTTATCTCCAATGTGCTTTTGCGGCATTCCAAACCCGCGAAATTCAAGATGCGCTTGAACTCTTCGGAACGCTTTCCTCGCCCTTCCCGATTTCGCTTCAAATTGTACGAGTTCCAAGAACATGTTCCCGATATCCCTGCTCAAAATTTGGCGACGGCAACTGCTCGATGTATTTCGCTGAGAGCTCAGTTTCCGGAATTCTTTTGTCAACGTTCGTAACGCGTCTTCGTACGCTTGCACGACATCTTCGCAATTGAACTCTGCGAACGACGTCGCGTGTTTCACAAACTCGACGTAGTCGTACCACAAAACGACCGACGTCGGTAACTTTCTCAGCGTTAAAACCCACCTCTCTTTCGTTTGGTCTTTCGATTCGCACTCTTGCGAACACTTCAACAGGCACGCGTGCAATCTCGCGTCGTTCGGATTCCACTCTAAAGCCCGCTCGCAAATGGCAATCGTTTTCTCCTTGATGCGTTCGCGTTCGGAACGTTTTTTACTCCTCGCCAAAAAGTTATCCTGGTGATTGATAAACGCAATCCATCTCTTCACGTTTCGCGGTTCTCTTCGGGTCAACGCGTTGTGTATTTTGGTCAACTCGCGAAGCTGTTCGCTTTCGTTGGTGGTGCTTTTGAGAAGAACGTCTACGGACTCTAGCAAAGCTTTATCGTTGAGCTTATAGATGTCCTCGATCGTGCCTTTCGTTGCGCCAAACACCGTCTGCGTGAGCTTTTGTATCATCCTCCTTTTATCCTCATCATCGGTATTTCTATTCCCGTGCGAGATGTTGTAGTTAGTATTGACGTCGACGTAGTCATCGCGAAGCAATGGGATGAATATTTCCTCTTCTCCTCCCCCTCCTTCTTCTCCGTCTTTGCCGTTTTCCTTCTCCAACTTTTCCAGCGTCGTCGTCGTCGTCGTCGTCGTCGCTTTTGGTCCAAGCGCTTCACCTCCATTCCAATCCTCTTCCCGCTTAAACTTCACCTTTTCATTCGCCGCTGGCTTTCCAAACGCCAAATTCCCGCTATCCGGTCGCGTATCGGAGAAGAACGTCATCGCTCCTCCTTCAACGCCAAATGTTTTCCGGTCGTCCTCGCCAAAATTCCTCACGTACGATCGATCGTCGAACGCTCTCTCGTCTTTCGCCATATCTCGACCGTACTTCTCCTCCATCTCGGCTATTTTCTCCGCATCCGATTTGAGTTTCTTTCTCTTTTCTTTCTTCTTCTTTGACTTCTTCTTCTCTCTTTTCCTCTTTTTCTTCAACTGTTCTTCTTCTCCTTTTGACTCCTCCTCGAACTCACGGTCCTCGTCCGAAGAAGAAGACGAATCCTCCTCCGTCCCGGAAACAACCACGCGCGGTGATTCTGAATCGTCGTCCAAACGTTCTTTGTCTTCTTCTTCTTCCTTCTTCTTCTTCTTCTTGAACGAGGAAAACTTCTTCATCTCACTCGGTAACGTATGAACGAAATCGACGGCGAGTTATGCTTTCCTTTTAGACGACGAGCATTTGAACGAGCGCTGTGCAAAACGCCGCAGCGATGAAGCACAGACTCCCTCGCCACGCGTGCGCGCACAGCTTTTCAGAAGAAGACGTCGTCGCTCTTTTCGTCTCGCTCGTCTTCTCGCGCTTTCTCTCTCTCTCTCTCCTCTCTCTTTTTCTCCCGGTGTGTATTTAGGGTGTTGTAATGTAACCCTAAACTCTTGTGTGGGGGTGGTCGAATCCGCGGCAAAACATCATCAACGCGCTTTGTGGCAAATATCTCGGGGTTGCAGAGAGAGAAATGAGACCGATCGTGACGAAGAACAGCAGTTCTTCGACTGCTAAGAACACGAGCAGCAAAAATGTGTTGGGAAAACCAAACGCGCCGCCAGATGATGTCCTCTCATCGGGAGGAGGAAAGTCCGCCATCGCGGAGAAGTATAAAACGAATGCCACCACCACGGGGAGAAAATCAGTCTCGTTCGCGGAAACCGACGTGCTCTTAGGAGGAGGAGGAGCACACGAAACAGGGAGGGGATGGATATTCTCGAACAACGTGAGAACGGTGTACGCGATATCGTTGGCGTGCGCGGCTTTGTTCGCCATGCCGTTCGCATACATCGCCGGGTTCAACTCTGCCACCACCTCTTTGTTGTACAAATTCGGCATCTCTCCAGTACCGAGCGTTTCCGTGATTGGCGAATATTACCACGACGCGTTGTCGGGAATGTTCCCGGATGGGATCCCGCAATGGCCGTTGGATGTTAACTTAATGATCATAACCAGACACCAAAACAAAGACGATTACAGAGGTTTTCACGCGATTAAAGCGGTATTTCCGAGAGCCGAGCAGACGTGGGGGGTGGACCCGTTGACGTGGCCGAAATATATCGACGAGGCGGAGCACGCGGTGTCGAACATAAGGAGTATTAACGCGAGGAATTTTGCGGACTCGAATAAGTTAGCCATGAGTAAAGACCGATATTGGGACGAGAGAAGATCGCCAGAGAGTTTAGTTGGAGTGCCGTGGATTGACGCGATTGATTTAAGAGAGGAGGAAACCGGCGCTTTGACTCAGGAAAGGGTCGGATTGTCGCACCACATCGGGTGTTTGTTCGCACACATGAAGGCGTGGCAGAACATGAAAGATTTAGGAATGGACAAAGCGTGGATCATGGAATCCGACGGGTTGATGAAGATGCAAGAGTACTCGAATATCCCGCTCTGGGCGATGACCAGCGTCGCGCAAAACTTACCCGAAGACGCTGATTTCGTTTTGTTGCACAAAGGCATGGACAAATTCTGTGGTGTAGATGGGAGTTTGTGCGCCATGCACTCGACGTTCGAGGCGAAGAACTTGTTTGACCCCTCCGATCGCGAGATGTTAGCCTTCCGCCACTGGCCTATCGAAGGTTCCGAAGCTGGTTTGCAAACATACATCGTCAGCGAACGCTTCGTCGATAAAATGCAAGAATTCTTAGCGGCGCATGGAAGTGACATGATCGACGCGTATTTATACGGCAACTTGTGCCAAAACGAATATAAATCCCCGGAGGAAAGAGACAAGTTATGGGCGATGAATTACATGAGCCAACACGCGCAGAAAGCGCCGCACAGCTCCGCCGACGAAAGAGGTTTAAAAATCCTCAATTGTTACATAGTTACGCCGGCGTAATAGTTTCTTTCTTTCCCTTTTGAGAGAGAGAAAGAAAGAAAGAGAACGCGCGAGTCACAGAGAAAGAGAGAGCTCGCGCATCCTGTATTTATATAACATCCATCGATTTTACCGAAAATATCATCGTCAACCGCCGAACGACTGAGCGGCGCTTTCGCCAAAGCTCTCCTTTTTTTCTTCCCCTTTCTTGTCCTCTTCGTCATCGAAAACACCACACAAAATTTGGTTTCTTGCCCCCACAATAAAACACCAAACATGGGTGACAAGGTACGAATCTCTCTCTCTCTCTCTCTCTCTCTTTCTCTCTCTCTCTCTCTTTCTGATGATGATGATGATGATGACGCGCGAAACGACGACGAGCGAAGTCTTCTCTTCCCGCTTTGTTTCTCTGTCTCTCTGTCTCTCTCTTTCTCTAAAGAACCGCTGCTGCTTTTGAGATGTTTTTACTTCTTTCTCCGTTGTGGAGATAAAGAAGGATGACGAGAAATCTCTCATCCTTTTGGGCGCTCATCAGGGGCACGCATACATCTCAACCGAACGCTCGCTGACGACGACGACACTCTTTCTCCTTTTTCTTTCTTTCTCTTTTCTTTTTACGACGATCAACGACAGGAGGATAAATCGCAAGAGTTGCGCGAAAAGCTCGTCAACTCTGACTCTGGTTCCAACTTATCGTCTTCAAGTGCTGGCGCAGGCATGGAAGATTGGGGCCGCAAATCGGTCGTCACGTTAGCGTTGACGGTTTTGACGTCATCGCAAGGTTTGTTAATCGCGGCGTCGAAGGCGAACGGGGTGAAGTACGATTACGCGGTGACGAGTGCGAATTGCACGGTAGAAACGACGAAGATGTTGATGTCTTTGTTGGCTTTGGTGAAGATTTGGAGAACGGTTGGCGTGAACGAGGACAACCGAATCAGCACGAGTTGGTCCGAGTTGTGGGTGTATCCGATTCCGGCGGCGTTGTATTTAGTGAAGAATCTGTTGCAGTATTACGTGTTTTTGTACGTGGACGCTCCGTCGTATCAGATTTTGAAGAACTTGAACATCATATCGACTGGGATTTTGTATAGAATCTTCTTGAAGAAGATCTTGAGCGGCGTGCAGTGGTCGGCGTTGATTTTGTTGGCTTTGGGGTGCACGATCGCGCAGTTGACGAGTGGTAGCGATCAGGTGTTGTCAACGCCGTTTATGGGTTTGATGATGGCGATTGTGATGGCTATTTTGTCCGGAGCGGCGGGGGTGTATACGGAGTTGATCATGAAGAAGCAACCGAAGAGAAACGTAAACGCGCAGAACGTGTATTTGTACTTGTTTGGGGTCATCTTTAACATGGTGGCGATCTTTTTGTACGATTACGACGCGGTGTTTGGACGGGGGTATTTTTACGGATACAATGCGATCGTGTGTACGATGATTTTAAATCATTCGTTGAGCGGTATCGCGGTGTCGTTGGTGATGAAGTACGCGGATAATATCGTCAAGGTGTATTCAACCTCGGTGGCGATGATTTTGACAACGCTAGTGTCTATTCCGTTATTTGGGTTTCAGTTGACGTTGCCGTTTGTGCTGGGGACGAGCGTGGTGTCGGTGGCGGTGTATTTGCACTACCAATCGAAAGATACGCCGCAACCGCCAGGGGCTTTGACAAAGTAAAGTAAAAATTCTTTTTCTTCTCTATATTACTCTTATACTCTCCGTTGGTTAAGTATCAAAACGAGAACGAACGAGATTGTTATTACTACTATATATATAAATCTAAATTACATTATAATCATCAAGGCGTTGATCATGTCTTCTTCTTCGTCGTCGTCGCCTTCTTCTTCTTCGTGCCCTTCTTTGACCTTTTCTTTTTATTCTTTTTCGATCGAAACGCCTTCTGAATCACCCTCGCCGCTCGCGCGCGATTCAATCCATCCGCAACGGCATCATTCCGTGCCTTCTCCTCTCCTTCCTCGCGATCGTTTTCCAATTTCACCTCCTCTAACTCTCTCTCCACTTCTTTCAGTGCTTTTTCAATCGCCTCTTCCGCTTTGTTTTTTGCTCTTCTTTCCTTTCTCGCTTCGCCAACCTCTCGATCGTAGGACGATATCGCCTGTTCCAACTCTTTCGCCGCTTTCTTCCGCGCCAGACGAGCGCGTCTCTCTTCTTTCTCCGCGCATTCTTTTTCCCTCAACTTCTCCTCCTCCGTCGACGACGATTCTCCTCCGCGCATTTCTCGAATAATACTCATCAACCGTTGCGTTTCCGCGACGAAGTTTGCCTCTCGCTTCCTCTCTTCTTCCTCCCGAAGTGTCTTCAGTTGACCTTTCTTCTTTTTCCCGAGAGCGACGGTGTGCTCGAACAACTGGCGCGCGGACAGGAGACGATTGGAGGCGCGCACAAACTCGCTCTCTTCTTCTTCTTTTTCTTCTTCCTCGTCGCTTATTTCGTCGGTGGAATCCGACATCGCGTCGCCATCATGAGTGGTGGTTTCCGTGTTTTGAAGACACATGTGTCTTTTTATGAAGTTAAAATTGTCCGGAATGGGGGTGATGTCTCGTATTTTAACAATTTCTATTTTTAGTAATACGTCGTCCGCGTGCGATGATGCGGTCGCCAATTGGTATCGTCCCGCCTTTTTTCCCCGTATTCCCACAACCACCAATCGACCGTCACCGCGTGCACTTATCGTTGACACTCGCGGAGTATTTTTCGTTGAGTTTATCTCGTATGCGCTCGACGGCTTGTATCGTCGCGCATCGGATCTCGACTTCTAACTCGCACCCGATGACTAAATTCAGTTTTTTATCCACTCGTTTGTGTAAGTATTCGGAGTGGTAGTCTAAAATGTTGCTTTCTCTTAAAACGACCGGGACTCGGTAATCTGCAAACGTCGTCAGTTTGTCGATGTCCGTAAATTCGCCGGCGCCCGAATTTTTCAACGCGCCGTACACATCCGCTACAAAAATCTGAGCTCTCTTCAAGAACCAAATTTCGTTCGCAAAGAATTGTCCTTCTCTGCACTCCCCCGTGTGTCTGCTCATATCCGTAAACCCGACTGGAAAGGTTTGCACGACTAAATCTACTAACTTTGCCGCCGATTTCTTCGCCGCCTTGACGAGTTCAATCGCCTCGCCGCCGAAACTCCTCGCCAACCCTTCCCCAATCTCTCGCAACCGTTTCGCGCGCACCTCCTCGAACGGCAACTCGCGAGGCCATTCTAACATCTCTCTCAACTTCTCCCCGGTCATTTTACCTAAATTCTCCGCGCTTAAAATCTCAATCCCGTCTCGCTCGACGGATTTTTTCAACCCTCCAGCGACGTGTTCGTATTCTAATCCAATCGGGTGCTCCTCCGTCACCGCATCGTGGTCCGGCCAAAAGCAGAAATTAATAGCATCCAACACCAACAAATACTGAATCGTATCTTTCTCCTCTTTCCCTATAAAATGCACAGAACTGTCGAACCGATTAAACCCGGTTTTCGAGGTCATTCCAGCGAACTGATGCCCGGGAACGGTGTGCACTAATTTCGCGATGGCGTCGTCGTTTATTTTCACGTGGTTGGATTTTTCCAGGACGATCATTTTCGTGCTCGATCGAACTCGGTCGCATAAGTTCGTCAATGCGTTCGCTTCCTCTTCTTCCGTCTTTGTCTTTGTTGGTGTTGTCATCTGTGTGTTTTTACTAATAGGGGAATTTTGTTATTCGTTGGTAGTTGAAGAAGACAAAAATC
>Ga0181602_10002545_pt1 | contig 15272 bp, 17 predicted proteins | sample 041ome_14_FD_148640 | JGI IMG/M metagenome (GOLD analysis project Ga0181602, IMG submission 148640) | Coastal salt marsh microbial communities from the Groves Creek Marsh, Skidaway Island, Georgia - 041408US metaG (spades assembly) | ecosystem: Environmental > Aquatic > Marine > Intertidal zone...
TCTTTGTAAAAGGACTCTAAAGTTTCTATATCACCTTTAAGTTTTTCTCTTGAATAAGCATTATCATTATTTAAAAAAGAAAAGAATGATCCTTCAGACAGTTCAAATCCTTTAAGCAATTCTTCATTTTCAAAAACTTCATTTCCAATTATATTAATTTTTTCTATTTTGGCACTTTTACCCTCATCGACAGTAATATTGATATCAATTCTGTTTCTAGGTTTTTGTACTTCATCAATATCAACACCTGCACCATATCTTCCATTTGATGCATACGATCGAACTAATTCAGATTTAACTTTTTCTAGGGTTGATCTTTTATATACCTCACCTTCCTTGATTCCTACCCCATCTAAACTCTCAAGCAACTGCTCAGTTTTTAAAGCTTTATTACCTGAAATATCAATTGCAGATATTGATGGTCTCTCAACAACACTAATAATAAGAGTATTTCCATCTTTAGCTATTTGAATATCATCGAATTGCTCAGTAGAAAAAAGGGATCTAGTAATGTCAGTTGATTTTCTTAAATCAATTTTATCTCCAACACTAATTGGAATTACGTTAAATATACTCCCAGTAGAAACTCTTTGGAGACCAATAATTCTTATATCACTTACAAGAAACTCATCAAAAGCATTTAGATTAGCAATTAGTAAAAAGCTTAATAAATAAAATTTATGAATTTTCAATTGCCTGCCTGCCTATAAAAAACGAGCAACATCATTAAATATTGCAAAAATCATTAATGCTCCAACCATTAATGCTCCACCAGTATAAATAAAGTTTTCAGTTCTTTCGGTAAATGGTTTCCCTCTGATAGCTTCTATTCCCAATAATGTTAGTTGTCCACCATCCAAAACAGGTATAGGCAAAAGGTTTAAAACTCCCAGACTAATACTCAATAATGCCATTAAATACATGAAAGGAATAAAGCCTGCCTGGGCTGTATTACCAGCCATTTGAGCAATACCAATTGGACCACTTAAATTCTCGGTGCCCATATTTCCAGTAATCATTTTGCCAATAAACTGAAGTGTTTTAACACTCAAATTGTATGTCTCATACACACCTTTTGATAAAGATTGATAAATTGAGCGATTTGTTCCAAATGAAACCCCAATAATGCCGAATTGATTACCATCAGCATCTGCTGCTGAACCCACCCTTACTGGAATTTGAAGTAAATTTCCATCTCTATAAACATCAATTAAGACATTTTGATTTGGTATAGATGATATTTCTTTTCTTAGATCGCTTGCATAATTAATTTCAGCATTTCCTATCTTTGCAATGACATCATTTGCTTTGAGGTTAGCTTCGTCGGCTGGACCATTGCTAATAACAGAGCCTATTACAGGTTTCATCTTATACTCAACTTCAATTCCTAAATCTTTTATTGGATTAGATTGTGATTCTGAGGTTGGCAAAAAGTTATTTACCAAAATACCAACGTTTATAGGGTTAGAAATGTCTGATCTTTTTAAAGTTAAATTTATCGCTCCAGTGAAGCCGGCATAAGATAAAAGCTCTAAATTTAGATCTTTTTGATCAGATATATTTGTTGAATTGATTGTTAGTATCTGGTCTCCAGGCAATATAAATTCGCTTGATGAACTCATACTTATTGAGCTATTAACTTCTTTAATTACAGCAGTTGTTTGAGGATCTGGTGTATTTAAAAAAATTAATGTAAAAATAAAAATCGATAATAAAAAGTTTGCAAGCGGACCTGCAAACATTATCAGAGCTCTTTGCCATTTTGGCTTAGAATCAAAGGTGTTCTTAATTTGCTCTTCAGTTAATTGATCTATAACTTCTGGCTCATGTTCTATTAGCTTGTCTGTAATCATGGAAACATAACCACCGAGTGGTAATGCTGATATAGCAAATTCCGATCCATATTTATCCAATCTTTTATATATAACAGGTCCCATACCTATGGAGAACCTTTGAACATGAACTTTAAAAATTCTTGCAAATATGAAATGGCCATATTCATGGATAGTAACTAGTACTCCTAAAAGTGCTATGAATGAAGCAATATATATAAGCGTTGTTGTCATAATTTTAAGTGATGGATTTTACCACCTTCTTGGCCTCTCTGCGTGTTTGATTATCTATTTCATAAATCCTTTCTATATCTATATTTTTAGACATTGGGATAGTATCAAAAGTTCTATAAATGACCTCATAAATTTTATCAAATGTAATTTTTTCTTCTAAAAAATTTTGAACAGCAACTTCATTTGCAGCATTAAAAATTATTCCAGACGAACCTCCGTAACTGCATACATATCTTGCTATATCAATAATTCCAAGCCTATCTTCTGGAATATTTTGAAATGTAAGCTGTAATGATGAGAAATCAATTTCAGAAAAATTAAGATTTAAGCGTTTATCATTTACTGATAATGCATGAGCAATTGGGACCCTCATATCTGGATTACTCATCTGACAGATACTTGAGCCATCCTGATAAGTAACAATAGAATGGATTATGCTTTGAGGATGAACGACTAAGTCAAAAAATTTTTCATTAAGATTAAATAAGTATCTAGCCTCAATTAATTCAAGGCATTTATTCACCAATGATGCTGAATCAATTGTAATTTTTGCTCCCATTTCCCAATTAGGATGATTTAAGGCCTCGTTTTTAGTTACTTTCGTAAGCTGGGAAATACTTTTATTTAAAAAAGGCCCCCCAGATGCAGTTATTATAATTTTTGATACATCGTCTGTGCTTTTTTCTGAATCTAAGCACTGAAATATAGCATTATGTTCGCTATCAATCGGTATTATCTTGGTATTATATTTTTTAGCTAAGGGAAGAACTATTTCACCTGCAACTACTATACTTTCTTTATTAGCTAGTAAAATTGTTTTTCCAGTTTTTGCAGCCAATATAGTGCTTTCAAGACCTGCAAAACCTGAAATGGCCGATACTATTATATCTACCTGATCACTATTGAGCATTTCTTCTAATTCAGATTTATCACTAAAAATATTTAATTCAGCATTGTTTTTAAATGTATGTCTGAAATAACTACTGCTTTCACTAGAGTCTGTGTATACATTTTTCAGATTAAATTCATTAATAATACTTGATGCTTTATTGAAGTTTGAATTGAATGTAATTCCAAAAAGATTAAGTTTATCTTTATTTTGCTTGATTACGCTAAGTACGCTATCTCCAATGCTCCCAGTAGCGCCTAATATAATGATATTTTTCATAAAATAACTATTAAGATAAAAAATAAAAGCGTTATTGGTGAAGCTAATAAATGAGAGTCTATTCTGTCTAAAACTCCACCATGTCCAGGCAAAATTTTGCCAGTGTCTTTTATAGATTTTTCCCTTTTATGAAAACTAATTAAAAGATCTCCATAAAAAGCTAAAAGACCTCCAAATATAAATATTGGTATAGACCAATAACTAATCTTAAATAAAGAACTAACAACAAGACCAAAAAATAAGTTAGCTAACAACCCTCCAATTAAGCCCTCAAAAGTTTTATTAGGGCTAATAGTTGGAGAAATATTTCTTTTACCAAAGTTTGAACCAATAATATAAGCAAAAATATCAAAAAGCGCTGTATTTAGCACTATAAATAGAATCATGAAGTAAACAGAGACTGGGCTCACCTCATGTAAAACATATAATTCATTAAAAATTGTTGATGGGATAGATAATACTCCAACCATAAAACAAATGGACAACCAAAAATATATAAAAATTAAGCTAAACCCCCATAAGATTGGATGCCTAAAACCATTTCTAACCCATTCTAGGAAACCCACTATAGATATAAATGATATTAAGGAAATGAAAACCCAAAAGTTTTCTAAAATCACTATACAAACTAAAGGAATGGCAATTAATAGTCCAGTAATAGTTCGTTTTAATAAATTTGAATTATATTCTTTGACCAAACCTTCTACTCACTTTTTTAAAATTATCAATGCATTCTATAAAATCTTCTTTTGTAAAATCAGGCCAGTATTTATTTACAAATGAAATTTCAGTATAGGCTATTTGGTACAGCAAAAAATTACTAATTCTTTTATCTCCTCCAGTTCTAATTAATAAATCTATATTTTCAACAGGAGATGATGAAAACTCTGAAATCATTTTTTCATCTATTTGCTCTATTTTTATTAATTCATCTTTTACTTTAGCTGAAACTTTCTTAGCTATGTTTACTATATCTTGTCTTCCGCCATATCCCAGAGCAACATTTAAATTCAACACTGGTTTATATGAACTAGTTGCTGTTTCTGCTTCATTGATTTTAGATAAAATTTTAGAACCAAAATCTTCGATTTCACCAAAAAACTTAAGCTTAACTTTCTGTTTTTTTAAATCTGGCACTTGTTCATTAATAGCTTTTACTACTAGTTTCTTAATAGCATCTATCTCAGATCTTGGTCTTGACCAGTTTTCTGAACTGAAAGCATATAAAGTTAATGATGATATATTCTGTTTAACTGATTCTTCTACTATCTCTCTAACAATTTCAACACCTTTACTATGTCCTTTGCTTATGTTTAAAGAGTTTGAGACAGCCCATCGTCCATTCCCATCCATAATAATGGCAATATGTTTGGCGATGTTTTTTTGCTTATTTATTAATGAGTTAGCCATAAGGCTTATTTTAAATTTCTAGAAGGTCAGATTCTTTTGCTTTTAATTCTGAATCAACAAGCCCGATATGCTTGTCTGTTTCTTTTTGTATTAAATCTTCCATTCTTCTCAAGTCATCTTCTGAGATTTCTCCTGATGATTGGAGATCTTTACATGCTTGATTTGCATCTCTTCTAATATTTCTTATGGATACTCTAGAATTCTCAGCTTCAGCTCTAGCCTGTTTAATATAATCCTGTCTAGTTTCTTCAGTTAATGCTGGCATAGTAATTCTAATCAAATCCGATGATGTACTGGGATTTAATCCCAAATTTGAATTAGATATTGCCTTTTCTATTTCAGGTATAAGGCTTTTATCCCAAGGCGAGATAACTAAAGATCTACCATCTTCAACACTTATACTCGCAGTTTGGTTTAGGACTGTTAGATTACCATAATAGTCAACTTTGATATCATCTAAAATAGCAGGATTGGCTCTCCCGGTTCTAATCTTATTGAATGCTTGGCCTAGCGATGAAATAGATTTCTCCATTCTTGTCGTTGCATTGTTTAAAATTTCGTTCATTTTATGATATTAGCGTACCTATTTTTTCACCGCAAATTATATCTTTTAATGCATTTGCAGTATTTACATTGAAAACTGTTATAGGAAGATTATGATCTCTTGCTAAAGTTAATGCGGTAGCATCCATTACTTTGAGATTTTTTGTAATTGCATCATTGAAAGATAGTTCTGGAAAAAATTCTGCATTCTCATTAATCTCGGGGTCTGAATCGTAAACTCCGTCAACTCGTGTGGCTTTTAACATTAAATCTGATTGAGTTTCTATAGCTCTAAGGCATCCAGCCGTATCAGTTGTAAAAAATGGGTTACCAGTACCAGCTGTAAAAATTACAACATATCCATCATCTAAGAGTTGGATTGCTAGCCTTCTATCATAATGTTCTACTATTCCAGACATAGAGATTGCAGACATTACTCTAGTCTTAATGCCAGCTCTTTCCAGTGCATCTCTAAATGCAATTCCGTTCATTACGGTCGCCAACATACCCATGTGGTCTCCTGCAACCCTATCCATCCCTGCTTTATTTAACTTCTCACCTCTGAAAAGATTTCCACCGCCTATGACAATTCCTATTTGCGCACCTAATTCTTTGCATGATGCAACTGAAGATGCCATATGATCTAGAATTTTAGGATCTATGCCATGCTCATCATCACCAGCAACAGACTCTCCACTAAATTTAACGAGAATACGTTGATGTTTTAGATTTGACATAAATTTATTTTAACTGCTCAGCAACCTCATCAGCAAAGTTTTTAGTTTCAACTTCAATACCTTCACCAACTTTTAATCTTGTATAAGATTCAATTTTTGCATTATTTGAATCTAAAAGATTTTGAATTGTAACTTCAGGATCTTTGACAAAATTTTGTGACAATAAAGAAACCTCAGAAAGAAATCTTTTTAGCTTACCTTCTATCATTTTTTCCATAATCTCTTGAGGCTTTCCTGATTCTTCAGCTTGAACCATATAAATTGCCTTTTCTCTTTCAAGAATTTCTGGATCAATATCAGTCTCTGATAAACATAAAGGATTGAATGCAGCAACATGCATTGCAATATCTTTTGCTAAAGTTTCGTTACCACCAGAAATTACCACAATAGAACCAAGCTTTGAGTCTGAGTGGACATAAGAACTAGTATTCATTTCGGAGCTATATTCAATTGTCTCCAGTCTTCTAAGCTGGATGTTTTCTCCAATTGTTTGAACAAGTGCTTTTCTTTTATCTTCAACCTCAGATGCTTGAATATCAGCAATATCGATTAATTTATTTTCTGAAATAAATTTCTGAACATCATCAGCAAATTTAATAAAGTTTTCATCCTTTGCTGCAAAATCTGTTTCTGAATTAATTTCAATCAATGTTGAGTAGTCATCTCCAACATGAGCTCTCAGCACGCCATCAGCAGCAACTCTAGCCGCTTTCTTCTCTGCTTTCAAAGCACTGTTTGATCTGAGCAAATCAAGAGCCTTTTCAATATCTCCACTACATTCAACAAGTGCTTTTTTGCACTCCATCATTGCAACACCTGTCATGTCTCTTAATTCTTTTACTTGAGATGCCTTAATTTCCATTTTATTTTTCTTCCTCTTTAGAATCATCATTATTAAGCTGTTCTTCATCTGAAACTTTTTCTTCCATTGATTCAGGTGCCTCAGATTGATTTTCATCTTCAGATGTCTCTTGCTTTAATTCATCATTGGATGGTTCTTCTATAACCTCTTCATTCTTATCAGCTTCTGCCTCAACTGGTTCTTCTTTCTTAATCGTTTGAATAACTGGAGCTTCAGAGTCTGATTTAGGCATATAGCCTTTTGAAGACTCTAAGCCTCTAGAGCAAGAGTCAGCAATTATTTTTGTTATAAGTCTTATTGATCTAATTGCATCATCATTTCCAGGAATGACCATATCAATTCCGTCTGGATCAGAGTTAGTATCTACAAGTGCAATTACGGGTATTCCCATTTTTTTTGCTTCTAAGACTGCAATTTTTTCGTATTTAACATCAATAACAAATATTGCATCGGGTAAGCCTTTCATATCTTTGATGCCACCAACACTTGCTTCAAGTTTTGTATATTCCTTTTGAATTTCTACTGCTTCTTTTTTAATAAGTTTTTCAATCCTTCCAGAGGATATCATTTCTTCAATATCTTGAAGTCTTCTAATTGAGCCTCTAATTGTTTTCCAATTAGTTAGTGTTCCACCCAACCATCTTTTATTAACATAAGGAAGGCCAATTGCTGATGCTTCTTCTTTAATTGTTTTGCTAGCTGATCTTTTTGTGCCTACAAATAGAACTTTATTTCCTTTTGAACATATATCTTCAACTTTTGATGCAGCAGCGCTAAGATGCTCCTGAGTCATGTCTAGATTTATTATGCTTATTTGTTTTCTGGTATCAAAAATAAACTTTTCCATTTTAGGATTCCAGAATCTTTGTTGATGACCGAAATGAACGCCTGCATGTAACAGGTCTTTAACTGAAACTATACTCAATTTAATTCTCCTTGGGGTTATTCTCCAATCCCTATAAAGCTGACTCTGTATTGAGCACCCCAACTTTAAATATCTAGGATTTTCGTGTTAAAAAGTTGTTGTATTCTATAGGCAAAGTAAATAAATTTAAAGTAATTTCTACTTAAAAAAATCTTGGGTTGTGTACATTCCTGGAGGAATACAAATCATTGATTTTGCAATTGATATTGCACCGTCCGCAAATATTTTTCTTGATAAAGCTTCATGCTTAAAACTTATGTGATTACTATCATTGAAGAAAATAACTTCATGGATTCCAAAAACATCTAATATTCTATTAGATTCTATTTCAATTGAAGATATATATTTTTCATTATTGTGTAACTCAATAAACTTTTTTAGCTCGATAGCAGTTCCAGATGGTGCATCAACCTTTTGGGTGTGATGTGTTTCAGAAATTAAGCATTTCATAGAATCTGAATTCTCTTTTAAAAATTGTTTAATGTTTTTTTTAAAATAAAAGATGCCTTTACTCATATTAAAGGAGAGCATGATTGGAATTTGATTTGAAGCTTCTTCTATTTGTTTTAGTTCAATGTCCGTAAAACCTGTTGTACCTATAATTATTGGCTTTTTATATTCCTTAGCTTCTTTGAGAAGAGATATTGTTGATTCAGGTCTTGAAAAATCAATTACTACATCCGAATCACTAATTGTTTTTACAATTTCAAAATCTGCATCATCTAGAATTAAATTGTTTATAGTTTTACCCATCTTTCCAGACAAACCATTAATAAAAATAGTTTTCATTAACTATTCCTTAATTTCGTTACAGGCTTGATTAAATGCATCTGTTCCAGGAAAGTTCTTCGATTCAGACAATGAGTCGGTAAAGGATTTTAAAAGTTTAAGTTGCTTTCTGTCTAAATTTGACGGAGTTTCAACTACAACTCTGCAAAGAATGTCACCTCGTCTGCTATTTCTAACTACTGTGGCGCCTTTTCCTCTTATTCTAAATACCTTTCCTGTTTGTGTTTGTGCCGGAATTTTTAATGAAATTGAGCCCTCTAAGGTTGGTATTTGTATTGATCCGCCTAAAATTGACACTTCAAAGGGGATTGGAGATTCAATATATAAATCTTTACCATCTCTTTCAAATAAGGGGTTTTCTAAAACTCTTATTGCAACATAAAGATCGCCTGATTGACCACCTTTTTGCCATTCACCCTCTCCACTTAGTCTAACTTTATCCCCATTATCAACCCCTGCTGGAATGTTAACTGATAAAGTTTTATTCTCTTTGATGGCACCTATACCTCTACAAGTTCTGCACTTATCTTTAATTACTTGGCCTGTACCAGAGCAAACTGAACATGTTTGTTGAACTGAAAAAAATCCCTGTTGCATTCTAACTTGGCCTGCTCCATTACAATTTGAACAAGTTACAGGACTTGTTCCTTTTGCAGCACCACTTCCATTGCAATCATGACACTCTTTATGAGATGGTATCTTAATTTTCTTTTGGGTACCAAGAACCGCTTCTTTAAGGGAGAGATCTAAATTGTATTGAAGATCAGATCCTCTTCTTTGCCTTCTTGATGATGATCTGGTTCCAAAAACATCTCCAAATATGTCACCAAAAATATCATTGATATTTATATCGTTAAAATTAGGGCCTCCGCCACCCATGCCCTGCACTCCTTGATGGCCAAACTGATCATAAGCTGATTTTTTTTGAGGATCTGATAAAACATCATACGCCTCTGCAGCTTCTTTAAATTTTTCAGCAGCTTCAGGATTATCTGGGTTTCTATCTGGATGAAACTTCATTGCCTTCTTTTTGAAGGCTTTTTTTAACTCAGCGGCAGAAGCGTCTCGAGAGACTTCTAAAGTTTCATAATAGTCTCTCTTAGACATTTTTGATTTATTTATCTTCTTCTTTTACTTCTTCAAATTCAGCATCAACTGTATTGTCAGAGTTTTCTGCAGAACTCTCGTCTTGAGGTTGAGCATCTCCTTCTGGTGTATATAGTTTTTGCGTCAAGGGTGTTAGAACATCATTTACACCCTTAGTTGCAGTTTCAATAGACTCAATATTTTCTGAAGTTATAGCTTTCTCCAACTCTATAACAGCATCTTCTACTTGTGATTTTTCATCATCAGTTAACTTATCACCTGATTCTTCAATAGTTTTTCTTGTAGCATGCACTAGCATATCAGCATTATTTTTTGTTTTTACTAGCTCTTCGAATTTTTTATCATCCTCTGCATTAGCTTCTGCATCTTTAACCATCTTTTCAATATCTTCATCTGAAAGCCCACTTGATGCCTTGATAACAATTGATTGTTCTTTGCCAGTATTCTTATCTTTTGCTGATACATTTAAAATACCATTAGCATCTAGATCAAACGATACCTCAATTTGTGGAACACCTCTTGTTGCAGGAGGAATATCTGTAAGATTGAACTGCCCTAATGACTTATTTTGGGCTGCCTGAGTTCTTTCACCCTGGATAACATGAACAGTAACGGCAGTCTGATTATCCTCAGCAGTTGAGAATACCTGTGATTTTTGAGTTGGAATAGTAGTATTCTTCTCAATAAGCGGTGTTGCAACGCCACCCAGTGTCTCTATCCCAAGAGTTAAAGGCGTAACATCTAATAAAAGAACATCAGTAGTGTCTCCTGAGAGAACAGAACCCTGTATTGCAGCTCCGACGGCTACAGCCTCATCTGGATTGAGATCTTTTCTTGGATCTTTACCAAAAAACTCAGAAACCTTCTTTTGTACTAGTGGCATTCTTGTTTGTCCGCCAACAAGAAGAATTTCAGATATCTCATCTTTAGAAATCTTTGCATCTTTTAGTGCAAGTTTTAATGGCTCTAAACTTTTATCAACTAAATCTTCAACCAATGATTCTAATTTTGCTCTAGTAATTTTATGAACAAAATGTTTTGGTCCTGAACTGTCTGCTGTTATATATGGAAGATTAACCTCTGTTTGTTCTGAAGAAGATAATTCAATTTTAGCTTTTTCAGCAGCCTCTTTGAGTCTTTGCAAAGCAAGAGGATCGCTTTTCAAGTCAAAGCCTGATTCATTCTTGAATTGTTCTACAAAATAATCAATTAATCTTAAATCAAAATCTTCACCACCTAAGAATGTATCTCCATTAGTTGATAAAACTTCAAACTGGTGTTCGCCATCAACATCAGATATTTCTATGATTGAGATATCAAATGTACCACCACCAAGATCATAAACAGCAACTGTTGAATCGCCCTTATGTTTATCAAGCCCATAAGCAAGTGCAGCGGCAGTTGGTTCATTTATAATTCTTTTAACATCCAGGCCGGCAATCTTTCCTGCGTCTTTAGTTGCCTGTCTTTGTGAGTCATTAAAATAAGCGGGTACAGTGATAACTGCCTCTTTCACCTCATGTCCAAGATAGTCCTCTGCAGTTTTTTTCATTTTCTTTAAAACTTCAGCAGCTACTTGAGGTGGAGCTAATTTTTTATTAGCTGCTTCTACCCAGGCATCTCCATTATCTGCTTTTATAATTTTATAAGGCACCATATCGGCATCTTTACTCACGACCTCATCGTCAAAAGTTCTACCAATAAGCCTTTTAATTGCATACAGAGTATTTTCAGGATTTGTAACCGCTTGTCTTTTTGCTGGTAAACCAACTAAAACTTCATCATTGTCTGTATAAGCAATTACTGACGGTGTAGTTCTTCCACCTTCAGCATTTTCAATAACTTTTTGTTGTTGTCCTTCGATGACGGCAACACAACTATTTGTGGTACCTAAATCAATTCCTATTATTTTTGACATAATATTTTCCTCTAATTTTTAATTACTGTAACTCTTGCTGGCCTTACTATTCTTGAATGTAATTCCCAACCTCTTTGAAATACATTTCCGATAGAGCCATTTTCTTTATCTTTATCTTGCTCCATGGTTACAGCTTCATGTTTTTCTGGATTAAATTCCTCATTAACAGGGTAAATGGGTATCATTCCGAATTTATCAAGGGCAGACTCAAAAGACTTTAGAGTTAATTCAATCCCCTCTTTGTCTTCCTTGGTAGCATTTTCAGATAAGTTGTTTAGTGCGTGTTCTAAATTATCAATCACTGGCAATAGCTCAATAAGAAGCTTTTCAACACCATATTTGTGAGCTTTTTCTACCTCATTAACAGTTCTCTTTAATGCATTATCTAAGTCAGCATTGGCTCTTAAGACTGATTTTTCTAATTCCTCATTAATATCTACAAGCTCTTCATAAGTTGGGGAGCCTAAATTTTCCTTTGTTATCTCATCAGCCTCAACTGTAGATTCCTCAGAATTTAATGCATCATTTTCAACATTATTTTTAACTTTTTTTTCTTTTGGCATATTTAAATCCTATTTGAGACATATATTGGGATTTAAATTTTCAGTTCAAGTGCTAAGCTTGATTTAAGATTCTATTTTTCTAACATGGAGCACCATGCTGTGATCTACTAACTCATAGCCTTTTTTGTTTGCTATTTCATGTTGCAGTTTTTCTAATTCTTTGTCATGAAATTCCATTACTTTGCCAGTATCAACATCCACCATATGGTCATGGTGTTCATCAGAATTGATTTCATATACAGCTTTACTATTTTCAAAATGATGTTTTGTTACCATTCCAGCCGATTCAAATTGAGTAAGAACTCTATATATAGTAGCCAAGCCTATATCCTCATTATTTGATATTAGCTCTTTATAAATATCTTCAGCACTAAAATGTGCTTCTTCTTGAATTGCTGTAGATGCGAGAACTTCCATTATCTTTATTCTTGGTAAAGTAGCCTTTAATCCAGCTTTTTTTAATTCTTCGTTTTGATTAGACATATATTGCAATTTTTATAATATTTTATTGTCTTATTCAAATATGTGAACAGACTTTAAGGTTATAACAAAGTATAATCCAAAATAATTATGAAACAACTTACATCAGTTTTCTTTATATCAATTTTAGTTACTCTTTTGGGCTCTTGTTCATCTCTAAGTCCATACAAAGTACCCATCTTGCAAGGAAATATATTTGAGGATGAAGACCTTGAGAAGCTCGAAGAAGGGTTAACAAAAGAGCAAGTTCAATATATTTTTGGTACAGCTTTAATCAAAGATCCCTTTAGAGAATCAAGATGGGATTATTTTAATTCTGTGTCAATTGGCAAAAAAGTTGTCACCGAAAGCAAGCTTACAATTTTCTTCAATGATAATGGTCTGGTAGAAAGCTGGATAGTTGAAAGGTCAACACCCGAGAAAAATTAAACCTTTTTAAGCCTTCTTTCTTTTGGATCTTGATGAAGAGGCCGAAGTAACTCAACCCTTTCTCCTTCTTTAAGTCTGTATTTATTTGGAAGAGGCTTAAAATTACCATCAAGTAATTCACTATTTACAGCTATTATTGGCTCATGATCAAGGTTTGAAATAATTTGATTTATTTCATCATATTTTATTAACTCAGCTACAGTAAGACTTGATGAAACATTAAATTCATAAAAATATTTTTCATCTATTCCTTGATAGGTAAAGAATACTTTCATGAAACTCTTTCAATAAATGAATCAATAATATTCTTAGAGAAGTTATTTGCTAAATGCTCTGGAGTTATTGCATTTAATAAAAAAGGTAATTCATAGGTTGCGTCAAAAGATATTTGACATGAATTTTTATCTATATAAGTAACTGACCACCTACCTTCGAATTTTTCAAAAGGGCCTTTGAGCTGTTTAATGGTGACAGAACTATCATCTAGTGTATTTTCAGATTCAATATAATATTCTTTGCCCAATACATTAAACTCAAGCCTGCCAATCTCAATTGGAAGTTCTCTTGAAATTAAAGTTGCCCTTGTGCATCCAGGTATAAAATTAGAGTAATCATTAAAATTTGTAATAACTTCTATAGCCTTTCTTGAGTCAACATTCAAAACTTTTTGAAAACTAATTTTTCTTGCCATCAAAGATTAAAAAAACTGTCTATAAAAAATGTATCCAACGCAGAAAGGTGCGACAAACTTAACAAAGAATCTCCACATTAAATATAGTGAAGTATTGGTATTGCCTATTTCGTCCTTGATTAGAGACTCTTTCATAAACCAGCCAACAAATATCGCAATCAACATACCTCCCAGGGGAAGCAAGATTTGATTAGCAATAAAGTCCATAGAATCTAAAAAGTTTTTTCCTGAAATAATATCTACGTCTGACCAGGTGTTGAAACTCAAAGCAGATCCAATTCCAAGCACCCATATAAAAAATGAAATTATTTCAGCTGATCGTTTTCTGGATAAAATTCCTTCTTCTGAAAGATATGCCACTCCAGGTTCAAGCAAAGAAATTGAGGAGCTTAAAGCAGCAACAGATAATAGAACGAAGAACAGCGGGCCAATAAATTGACCAAACTGCATTTGGTTAAATGCAGAAAGCATTGAAACAAAAACTAGTCCTGGACCACTGTTAGGCTCAAGATTAAATGCAAAAATAATAGGAAAAATTGCTAGGCCGGCCAGCATTGCTATTAAAGTATCTAGCGAAGCAACTGTAAATGATGAGCCTACTACTTTTTGATCTTTTGGCATATATGCACCGTAAGCCATAATTGATCCCATCCCAAGACTTAAACTAAAAAATGCCTGCCCCATTGCTTGCAATAAAGTATCTGATGTAACGTTGGAAAAATCTGGGGCAAATAAGAATGATAATGCTTTGGTGAAGTCTCCATTAATCATGGAATAAATAACCATAAATATCATTAAAAAGCCGAGCATAGGCATCAAAATTTTTACCATTCTTCCAATGCCATCCTTGATTCCTGCAGATACTATCAATGCTGTCATCACCATAAAAATTGTATGCCACATAATTAGATTGGCTGGTGATGATATGACACTTGAAAATTGATCAGGAGAACTAATAGCTCCGCTTGAGGTTGCTGAAATAAAAATGTAGTTCAAACATATTCCAGCAATAACACTGTAAAAAGATAGAATCAGAATTCCAGCAAATATGCCACTCCAGCCTACAACTTGCCACATACTGCTCTTTTTGGATTCTAAAGCAACATTTTTCATAGCATTAATGGGGCTATTACCAGCTTTTCTACCAATAATAATCTCACTTATCATAATCGGCAGCCCTATAATTAATATGCATCCTAAATAAATTAATACAAAAGCTCCGCCTCCATTTGTACCAGCTTTATATGGAAAACCCCAGATATTACCCAGACCAACCGCAGACCCAGTTGCTGCTAAAATAAAGGTCCATTTTCCAATCCATGCACCATGAGATTTAAGTTGTTTTTGTATTTCCATATTATTATTAATTTAGAGGATTGCTATAAGGATTAATCCAATAAGCAGTTGATATTAAAAAACTTATTGCAACTAGTAAAGAGAGCATTCTTCTGAATTTTTGATAGTCTTCATGTTTATGTTTAAAATCATATGTTGATTTTTCAAAGTAATAAAAAGATTGGAAACTTATTACTGATATCAATAAAGCAAATAGAATCATATTTAAATAAATTAAAATCAACATCA
>Ga0181602_10002550_pt1 | contig 15250 bp, 17 predicted proteins | sample 041ome_14_FD_148640 | JGI IMG/M metagenome (GOLD analysis project Ga0181602, IMG submission 148640) | Coastal salt marsh microbial communities from the Groves Creek Marsh, Skidaway Island, Georgia - 041408US metaG (spades assembly) | ecosystem: Environmental > Aquatic > Marine > Intertidal zone...
GAATAAAAAAACCAGAGGATGAAATTATTTATCGTGATTTAAATGATGAAATGGTTTTTGTTTCAGGATTGACAGAATCTGGAATGAAAATTGATGAAAAAGATCAAAACGAGCATCATAAAAAGATGTTTGAACTATCAGATAAATTAGTCAAAGAATTAAAAGAGAGCGATATTATAATTATTTCAACACCGATTTATAACTACGGTCCTCCTGCTACTTTAAAAGCATGGTCAGATCTTGCAGCAAGAGTTGGTGAAACTTTTCGTTTTAGAGAAGACGGCAGAAGAGAAGGTTTGTTGAGCAATAAACAGGTTTACTTGGTAATTACATCGGGTGGCACTAAAATTAATAGTAAAGAGGACTTCTTAACTCCTTGGCTAGTCTACATGTTAAATTTTTTTGGTATTAAAAAAGTAGATATAATTGCAGCTGATCAAATGGCTCTAGATTATGAAAAATCAATTAAGGATGCTGAAGCTCAAATTGAAAAAATTTCTAGAGATTAAATTTTCTTTTTAAATGACGAAGTTTACCTTCGGTACTATCATAATCAATATAACAACCTTGTAAAAAACGCTTACCTTCTTTAGTTTCGTAAGCTGTTCGTCCATGCAACAATCGATGGTTGTCCATCATTAATAAATCTTTTGGAGCCAATTTAAACTCCACTCTATATTTATCAGAATTGTACATTTCAGATAATTTTTTTCGAGCCTTATAGTAAAGATCTAGTTTTTCTTTATCTAGCATAGGCACATAATCTAGTCTTGGACTAAATCTTACTTGTTTGAAAGTTTTATCGTCGTTTAACTTAATCAATTCTGACCAATCTTCTAACACGACTTCTTTATCAATAAATTTAAATTTAACTTTTACTTCTGTTAAAATTTTATAGAAATCTGGATTTTCATTTTTTAAATCTTCTGTAACAGTATAGCCATCAACTAAAGTTGAAAAACCACCACTCACTTCATTTTCAATACAATGTAATAACTGAATACATGGCACTGGGTTTCGATACGGGTTATCTGTATGAGGGGCTAGATGCAAAGAGGTGTAGGCTAAATCATTAGGATCTGGTTTAGATTTTACATCAAAATATTCTCCAAAGTTAGTTCTTCTAACACTGCCGATAGAATTAGCAAATTTAACAATAAAGTTGTCATGAGTTGGAACTTCACTAATGACTACAAATCCAAACTTATAGAAAGAAATCAAAAGATCATACATTTCTTTGCTTTCAAAGAAATTCTCTTTGTAAGAAAAGTTTTTGATATTATTTAATGAAGAATTCCATTTTGATTTTCCAATAGATTTAATAACAGTGTCTTCGTTAAAAAAATCTAGAGCAAGTTTTTCAATATTTAGTTTGGAATTAACACCATCATTAAAATTTATTTCTAAAAAATTATTATCAATACTTGCATTATTTATTGAAATATCACTATTTAAAGATGTTGGATCAAATAACCTTTGCTGAGTTCCCTTATCTAAAAATTCTTCTCCATCAACTCTTTCTCTTAACCAAAAAGGGTGTATTTCTTTTTTTTGAGAGCCATTATTAAAGAAGACTTTATTTTCATTAAGTTCAATTTTCATAAAGTATGTTTGAGAATTATTTAAAATTTAACTTTAATCAACATAAATTAAATAGTAAGAATGCACTGTGTCACAATTTAACCCAAAAAAATATCCAATTTATGCTAATTTTTTAAATCAATTAGCCAAAAATCTTACAACTTTTTATTATTCAAAATTAAACAAGACTTTTAAGGTTTCAAATAAATTAAAAGGCAAAGGATATGATCCAGTGACTACATCAGATCGTGCCTTTGAAAAATTTATTAGATCTAAAATAAATAAAAAATTTCCAGATCACCAAATTATTGGAGAAGAATATGGTCATCAAACATCAAAAAGTGATTTTACATGGGTCATTGATCCAATCGATGGCACTAGATCTTTTGTAATAGGAAATCCAACATGGAGTAATTTAATTTCTTTAAATTATAAAGGAAAACCTATTGTAGGTTTAGCCAATTTTCCAGTTCTTAAAAAATATTATTTAAATTTTTCTGATAAAGTCTCCTATGTATTTGAAAATGGCAAAAGAAAAAAATTATCAGTAAATAAAAAAGCAAAATTTAATAATGTTAAAGTGTCAGCAGCATTTCATGGCTGGTTATCCTTAGATAAACAAAAAAAAATACCACAAATATTAAAGTTAATGCAATTTCCATGCTCTGATGCATTGAGCTATTCTCATCTTGCTGAGGGTAGAGTAGATATTGTAATTCAATGTTCAAATAAAATTTGGGATATTCATCCGGTAATCCCAATCATAAAAGCAGCCGGAGGGATTATTAGTACTTGGGATAACCAAGATGCTGTAAAAGCTGGGAATATTTTGGTTTCTGCAAATATACATATTCATAAAAAATTTTTAAAATTATTAAAACCAGTTTCTAAGTAATTTAAATAATTTTGTAATATGAATTTTAAATATGTTTATAAAATTATTGATAAAGATGAATGGGCCCTTGCAAAAGATAAAGGAGTTTATTTAGGATCCAAAAAAGATTTAGAAGATGGCTATATTCATTTTTCTGAGGAATTTCAAATTACTGGAACTTTAGAAAAATTTTTCAAAGGACAAGAAAATTTATTATTACTGAAAGTAAATACAGATAAATTAGAACATTTACTTTGGGAACAAGCCTCTGATGGAAATATGTTTCCACATCTTTATTCACCATTAGAGATAAATAATATGATTGAAGAATTTGAAATAAAAAAAGATGATCAAGAAAATTTTATTTTACCTGAGAATTATTAACTTTGATTTCCCAATAAATTTACCATCATTACCCCTGCAACAATTAAACCCAAGCCAATCATCGTATAGATATTAGGTACTTGATTAAATCGAATAACCCCAACAACTACGGTTGCAATAATGGTTAATCCTGCAAATGAAGCATAAGTAATACCCATTGGAATATTCTTCATCACTAAAGATAAGGCATACATACACAAAACAATTGTAATGCCAGTAATTATACTTGGAAAGAGAAGGGTAAAACCCTCTGCACTTTTTGCAAAACTATTTGAAGTTACTCCCAATAATACCGCTAACAATAAAAAAATATATGAAGATGCAAGATTCATTTAAACACAATAATTTAAAATATTAGGAATTTATATAATATTTTTTTAACTAAAATTATTGGTTACAACCAACTTGGGTAAGGAAGTTTTTTTTCTTTTAAAAATTCTTTATTAAACATTTTAGTTGCATATTTATCGCTTCTATCACAAAGAATGGTTACTATAGTTTTTCCAGGACCCAATTCTTTAGCTAGTCTAATTGCTCCAGCTATGTTAATTCCACAGCTAGTACCAAGACTTAATCCCTCATTTTGAATTAAATCATAAAGTATTGGCAATGCTTCATGATCGTCTATTGAATAAGCATCATCAACTTTTGCATTTTCAAAATTTTTAGTAACTCTACTTGAGCCAATTCCCTCAGTAATAGATCCCCCTTCAGATTTCAGTTCACCGGTTTTAATGTAATTGTATAGAGCAGAACCTTTAGGATCTGCTAGGTAAATTTTAATATCTTTGTTTTTTTCCTTAAGAGCATTACTAACTCCTGAAATAGTCCCGCCAGTACCTGAAGAACATACAAACCCATCTATTTTACCATCTGTTTGCTCCCAAATTTCTTGACCCGTTCCTTCATAATGGCCTTTTGCATTAGCAACATTATCAAATTGGTTTGCCCAGATTACTCCGTTATTATTAGTTGGTCTAAGCTCATCAGCAAGTCTTGCTGCAACTTTAACAAAATTATTATCATCCTTATATGGCTTAGGCGGAACTAATCTTAATTCAGCACCAAGATTTCTCAATAAGTCTTTTTTTTCTTGAGTTTGGTTATCATTCATTACAATGATGGTTTTATATCCAAGAGAATTTCCTAAGAGACCTAAACCTATACCTGTGTTGCCTGCGGTTCCTTCAACAACTATTCCTCCTTTACTAATTAATTTTTTTTCTTGAGCGTCTTTTAGTAAAGCAAGTGCAGCTCTATCTTTAACTGATCCTCCAGGATTTAAAAACTCAGCTTTACCATAGATATTACATCCTGTTAACTCTGAGGCAGCTTTTAGTTTGATTAAAGGAGTATTACCAATACCTGATATGAAATCTTCTTGAGTATTTTTCATTAGTTATTTATTTTCAGTTTCATCTGTAACCGCATAAGGTTTAAATTCTTCCGTCGCAGTACCAACATTTCTCGCAGGTATACCAATCATAACCGCATTATCAGGAACATCTTTAGTCACAACTGCATTAGATCCAATTTTTGCATTTTTACCAATAATAACAGGCCCTAAAATTTGTGCACCTGATCCAACTACGACATTGTCCATAAGAGTTGGATGTCTTTTAATATTTCTTTGGTCGTTTGAATTTATACTTGGAGAAATTCCACCAAGAGTGACCATATGATAAATCGTAACATTGTCGCGAATCTCTGCTGTTTCTCCGATCACAACTCCCATGCCATGATCAATGAATAGATTTTTTCCAATGTTAGCTTTAGGATGAATTTCAATTCCGGTTAGAAATCTTGAAAATTGTGAAATGATTCTTGCAATAAGATCAAATTTTGCCACACAAAAAAAGTTAGCTATTCTGTGAAAAAAAATTGCTTTAACACCAGGATAAGTCAAAATTAGACTTAGCTTAGATTTTGCCGCTGGATCTCTGTCAATTATTGATTGTAAAAAATCATTCATTTAAATTTAATAATTTGTCCGGTTGATTAATTTTGAGATTTATATAGTGGTTATATATAATAATTAAAGGATTATAATGTATAAGAATACCAACTGTTTTCACCTTGCAATCCCTTGCGGAGACTTAGAAAAAGCTAAAAAGTTTTATTCTGAAGTTTTAGGTTGTAGGTTGGATAATTCAGCACAAGAGTGGGCAGATGTTGATTTTTGGGGAAATGAATTAACATTACATGCTAGTGAACATAAATTAGATAGTGAAAGACATGACGTTGATATGGGAAATGTCTCAGTACCACATTTTGGAGTTCATTTATCAAGAGAAGATTTTGATAATTTAAAAAAAAGATTAAATGAAAAAGGTGCAAAATACTATGATGAGCCTTATTTGAGATTTAAGGGTACCAAATATGAGCAAGAAACTTTTTTTATTAAAGATCCTAATGAGAATATATTAGAAATTAAAACCTTAACTTCTAATTCTAATTAGCACTTGCTAATTTTCTATCAAGATATTAGCCTAGTATAATATATATTATGGCAATCAATTATAAATCTATTGCAAAAAAACTTAAATTTGAAGGTAGAGCCTTTATCAATGGTAAATATGTGAATGCTGTTGATGGTGGAAAATTTTTAACAATTAATCCTGCAACAGGTGAAAAATTATGTGAAGTTGCAAAATGTAATCACAAAGATGTAGATCTTGCTGTTAAGGCTTCCAGAAAAGCTTTTAATAGTGGCGTCTGGTCTAGAAGTGCTCCTGAGCATAGAAAAGAAGTGTTATTAAAATTTGCTGAGTTATTAAGAAAACATGGAACTGAAAACTCAGTATTAGAATGTGTAGATTCTGGAAAATTAATTGCAGATTGTATTAATGAGGTTGCTAACGATGCTCCAATGCACTTTCAATGGTATGGAGAATTAATTGATAAAGTCTTTGGAAAAGTTGCTGCAACAGATCCATCAATTACTAGCCTAATTGTCAAAGAACCTATTGGGGTTGTAGCTGGAGTGGTACCATGGAATTTTCCATTAATGATGGCGGTTTGGAAAATGGCGCCAGCTTTAGCGGCGGGTTGTTCTATAATTATTAAACCTGCAGAAGATACTCCCTTAACGGCAATAAAAGTTGCAAAGTTTGCTCAAGAAGCAGGGATCCCCGATGGTGTTTTAAATATATTACCAGGTTACGGAGATGTCGGAGAGGCCTTAGGCAGACATAATGATGTCGATGCTGTTTCATTTACTGGCTCAACTGAAGTTGGTAGATATTTTATGAAATATTCTGGAGAGAGTAATTTAAAAACTATTGGATTAGAGATGGGTGGTAAAAGTCCATTTATCGTTTTAGAGGATGCAAAAATTAATGATGATTTAATTAATAATGCAATTAATTCGGCTTTTTGGAACGGCGGACAAAACTGTTCAGCAAATATGAGACAGATAGTTCATAAAAAAGTGAAAGATGAATTTTTAGATAAAGTTTCAAAAAAAATTAAAAAATTAAAAGTAGGAGATCCTTTAGATCTAAATTCTAATATGGGTTCGATGATATCAAAAGGGCATTTACAAGTTGTTGATGGATTTATCCAAAAAGGAATTGATGAGGGAGCTAAATTACTTTTAGGAGGAGTATCCGATAAAAAACAAAAAGGATTTTTTGCAAAACCAACCTTATTTGATGGCGTAAAAGAAAATATGACTATTGCTCAGGATGAAATTTTTGGACCTGTGTTAGGAGTGTTATCCGTCAATAATGATGAAGAAGCATTAAAAGTTGCAAGCAATTCTAAATATGGATTACATGCTAGTGTTTTTACTCAAGATATAAACCGAGCCTTTCATCTTGCAAAAAGTTTACCTTGTGGAACAGTTTCAGTTAATACTTTTTCTGAAGGAGATATTAAGACTCCTTTCGGAGGTTATAAACATTCTGGTAACACATCGAGAGCTCAAGGTACAGAGGCACTCAATTCATATCTTCAAACTAAGACTATTTGGATCAGTCATTCTTAAAAAGTTAAATGGAGTATCTGGTATTAGGTTTTTTAACAAGCTTAAGTTTAATACTAGCAATTGGTGCACAAAATATCTTTGTTATTGAGCAAGGTTTAAAAAAACAATTTATTTTTCTAGTTTGTATAATTTGTTCTATTTCAGATTTAATATTAATTTTTGCTGGTATATTTTTATTTCATTACTTTAATCAATTTTTTACTGAAGTTATTGAGTTAATTTTAAATATTTTATTAATTATTTTTTTAATTTATTTTATTTTTTCTAAGATAAAGTCATTCAATAAACCAGTTCATTTTGAATTAAATCTAACCAGTATATCAAAATCAAATATAATATTTAAAACTTTGGGGTTTACCTATTTAAACCCACACGTTTATTCTGATACCGTATTTTTTTTAGGAAATTTTTCTAAAAGCTTTCTATTTCATGAAAAAATTATATTTGGAATTGGTGCTTCAATAGCTTCTTTTTCATTTTTCTTTTTAATTGGATATTTGTCAGCTTTTTTTTCAAAATATGCAAAAAATCAATCCATTTGGAAAATTATTAATTTCTCAGTGATTGTCTTTATGAGTATTCTTACATCATATATAATTATTGAAATCATTTGATGTTAAAAAAATTAGTTACTATAAGCAGAAGTGGACATATAGAAAGTGAACACTTTGGATGTGGGGCCATAGTCGACTCTGATGGTAAAATTTTAAAAGAATGGGGTGATAGTTCTCAATTAATATTTCCAAGATCTGCATTAAAGCCAATACAATCTTTAAACTTATATAAGGATGGATATATTGATAAAGCGAACCTAACTGAAAAACAGATAGCTTTCTCAACCTCATCACATTTTGCTGAAGATATTCATCAAGAACTCATTAACGATTGGTTAAAGAATTTAAACTTAGACGAGAGCATGCTTGCATGTGGAGAAGATTGGCCTTGGCAACTTCATAATAAATTTAAAGCTTATGATAAATATAAAAAAAGAAGAAAAATTTTTCATAATTGCTCAGGCAAGCATTGTGCTCATTTAGCTGTATCAGTTGAGAGAGATCTACCTATTAATAATTATAATTCACAACTACATCCTTTACAAAAAGAGCTCTTTGATTTGATTGAAAATTTATCAGAATTTAAAATAAACCAAATTGGTGTTGATGGCTGCACTTTACCTAACCCTATGTTACCAATTAATAAGTTTGGGTATTTGCTTGCAAAATTTACTGATTATAAAAAAATAGATAACTTAGGATCAGTAGCCAAAAAAATTTTTGAGGCATGTGTTAATGAGCCGGATTATGCTGGTGGAGCAGAGAGTGACAATTCATTATTGACTAAATTATTTAATAAAAGAGTGTTTTTTAAAAATGGAGCTGAAGGAGTTTTTTTAGCAATTATACCTGAGAAGAAAATTTCTATTGTAGTAAAAATTTTAGATGGAAGTGCGAGAGCTGCAGCAACTGCAATTGCGGGTATGATTTCTGAGTTAGATTTAATGGATAAATCAAAACTAGAAACTTATCTAAATCGTACTATATCAAATTCTATAGATCAAACTGTAGGTAATATTACTTGGGTTGGCTAAATATTAATTAGAATAACCGTATTTCTTTAATCGAACATCGCCTGTTCGTGCATGAGCTTCCATACCTTCATATCTAGATATTCTAGCTGCAGCTGCTCCAACAAGTTCAGTAGATTCTTTAGTCATTCTTTGGAAACTTAAGGTTTTAATAAATTTTCCAACAAATAATCCCCCAGTATATCTACCAGCACCTTTGGTTGGTAAAATATGATTAGTTCCAGAACACTTATCTCCATAAGCTACTGTTGTTTCTTCACCAACAAACAATGAACCATAATTTGTTAGTCTTTCATGGAACCATTTTAAATTTTCAGTTTGAACTTCTAGGTGTTCAGGAGCGTACTGATCACTTATTTTGACCATCTCTTCATCCGTATCACAAAGAATAACTTCTCCATAATCTCTCCAAGCAGCATCAGCATTAGTTCTTGGAACTTCTGGAAGTTCAGCAATTAATTCTGGAACTCTTTTCATTACTTTTTCAGCTAATTCTTTACTTGTAGTGTATAGCCAACAAGGAGAATTATACCCATGTTCTGCTTGTCCCACTAAATCTACTGCCACAATTTCAGGATCCGCTTTAGCATCTGCTATAATTCCAATTTCAGTAGGGCCAGCAAAAAGATCAATTCCAACTTTACCAAATAGCAATCTCTTAGCTTCAGCAACAAATTGATTTCCTGGTCCAACAATAATATCTGCTGGAGGATTATTAAATAATCCATTAGTCATAGCTGCAATTGCAGGAACTCCACCTAAATTTAAAATAACATCAGCACCACATAAATCTGCTGTATAAATAATTGTTGGATGTGCACCCACTCCTTCTTTTGGAGGACTACATGCAATAATATTTTTTACTCCAGCAACTTTAGCTGTAGTAACACTCATGACTGCTGACGCAATATGAGCATATCTTCCACCAGGGATATAACAACCTGCAGTATTTAATGGAATTAATTTTTGACCTGCAAATAGTCCTTCTGATAATTCCACCTCAAAATCTTGACCATAGTTTTTAAGCTGTGCTTCAGCAAATTTTCTAACTCTTTCATAAGAAAACTGAACATCATCTTTGGTTTTTTGATCTAAATTTTTTTTTATTTCTTCAATTCTTTCTTTTGAAACAATAATTTCACCATCATATTTATCAAATTTTTTTGTAAGATCGATACAACCTTGTTCTTTAGTAGTTTCTAATTCTTTTAAAAGATCTTGAACAATCCCAGTTGTTTTAGTGTCATCAGTTGAGGAGGTTTTTGGAGATTTCTTTAAATATGTGATTGCCATTGTTTTTCCTTAGTAAATTTTGAACTTATTTAAATCAATTTAGATATTAATTCAATAATACTTTTAATCTAACGCAACAACTGCTGCAGCAATTGAAGCTAATCGAGCTTGCGCTTCATCAGACCGGCTAGTAATAACAACAGGAACCTTGCCACCAACTACTACTCCTGCAGCACAAGCGCCCATGAAATAAATCATCATTTTTACTAAACCATTTCCAGTCTCCACACTAGGAACTAATAAAACATCTGCTACACCAGCAACATTGTTTTTTATTCCTTTAATCGCAGCTGATTTTTTTGAAATAGAATTATCAAATGCAAGAGGGCCAAAAACATCAGCATTTAAATTTTCATCTTTTGCAAGTTTAGTAATTTCTGCTGCATCTTTTGAACTTGGTACACTGTCTAGCACTTCTTCGGTTGCAGAAAGAACTGCAACCTTAGGTCTTTCAATACCAATACGATTAGAAAAATTAATTACATTTTTTAAAATATGCATTTTAGTTTTTACATTTGGCTGAACATTTAAAGCACCATCAGTAATGATTAAAGGTTTATCATTTTTACCTATAGTCATGTGCCATATGTGACTTAATCTTGTTTTACCTAATAAGTCATACTCTCTTTTAAGAACTTCTTTCATAAGGATATCCGTGTGAATATGACCTTTAACAATAATTCTGATTTTATTTTCACTAGCTAATTTTGCTGCAATTGCTGCAGTATTATTTTCAACTGGCTCATCAATGATTTCAAATTTTGATACGTCCCATTTTAAATTTTCAGCACACTTTATAATTTCTTTTTTGTCACCAATAAAAATTGGATCTATTAAATTTTCTTTTACGGCATCTTGTACTGATAACATAGGCAAAGGTTTGCCGGCATTGACAATTGCTGCTTTGACACCTTTCTTTTGGTGCGCATAATCTAACAGGTTGTTTGGACAGACTATTTCTTTGTTTGAGAGCATTAAACAATAATTATTATTAATTTAAAAAATGTATATAGTTTATTTTATAACAAATTAATAGAACTTGTTCATATGATTAAAGAATTTAGGGTTAATTTTAATCAAGAAGATCTCTCAAAAATTTATGAAAAAGTTAAAAATTATCCATGGTCAAATATCTCTAATTTTGATCACTGGCAATATGGAACAAGTCATAGTTATTTAAAAAAAATTTCAAATTATTGGGTTACCGAATTTAATTGGCCACAAGCTCAAAATAAAATTAACAGCTTTTCAAATTTTAAAACTAATGTTGATGGAATGAATATTCATTTTATTAAAGAAGAGGGGAGTGGCACTAATCCAAAACCTCTATTGTTAATGCATGGTTGGCCTGGTTCTATTATAGAATTTTTAGAAATTATAAAACCATTAGCTCACCCAGAACAATTTGGAGGTAAAATTGAAGATGCTGTAACAGTCATAGCTCCATCTTTGCCTGGTTTTGGTTTTTCAGATACACCTCCAAAACCATATGGTCCTAGAAAAATAGCAGAAGTTTTAAATAAAATGATGGTTAAAAATCTAGGTTACAAAAAATATGTAGCACAAGGTGGCGATTGGGGCGCAACTATTGCAAACTGGATTGGTCATGATCATTCAAATAATTGCAAGGCTATTCATGTCAATTGTTTAACTATGCGTCTTCCAGATGGCACACAAAATGAGGAAGAAGCCAAATGGCTTAAAAAGTTTGATGAAGATCAAGTCATACAAGATGGTTACCGAACTCAACAAGCAACAAAACCTCAAACTCTAGCTTATGCCATGACAGATAGCCCTGTAGGCATTGCTGCATGGATACTTGAAAAATTTCATGGATGGTCTGATTTAAAAAATGGAGATATTGAAAGCGTTTATTCAAAGGATACTTTGTTAGCGAATATCATGATTTATATTTTAACGAATTCATTTAATTCAGCTTCATGGATTTATTATGGTCGTCGTGAAGAAGGGGGTCGATATTTCTCAAAAGATTTCAAAAAAATAAATATTCCTACTGGAATTGCTAAATTTCCAAAAGAAATGGCAGAATGGCCTCCTAGATCTTATTTAGAGAGGATGTTTAATATTCAACAATTTACTGAAATGAATTTTGGCGGACACTTTGCAGCTTTAGAAAATCCTCAACAATTAATAGATGATATAAGATTATTTTTAAGTAAGATAAAATTATAATTTATGGAAATAGTGACAAAAATTGCACCGATTGCTTTAGCTTTAATTATGTTAGGTCTTGGACTTGGTTTATCTCTTCAAGATTTTAAGAGAGTGATTAGAAATCCAAAAGATTTTTTAATTGGAATAACTTGCCAATTAATTCTTTTACCAATTGTGGCTTACATATTAGTTTTAATTTTAAGATTACCGGTTGAAATAGCTTTAGGTTTAATGATTATAGCTGCTGCACCTGGGGGTGTTACCTCAAATGTTTTAACAAAATTTGCCAAAGGAGATGTGGCTTTATCAATTTCTTTAACAGCTGTTGGAAGTTTAATTAGTATTATATCAGTTCCATTTATAGTTTTTAATTCAGCTGGAATGTTGGGAGTTACTGAAATGTCTACAAATATTACCATGACAGGGATTGCACTTAAAATGGCTCTAGTTGTAACAGTTCCAGTGATTATAGGAATGATTATAAGAAGATTAGCAGAAAATTTTGTCACAAATAATTTTAATTTAATTAACAAAATTACAACTATGTTGTTTGCAATTGTATTTTTAGCAATATTGATTGAAGAAAAAGATAGAATTTTTATCTTTTTAGCTCAAGCTGGAGTAGCTGTTTTAATTTTAAATGTAGTGATGATGACTCTAGCATTTTATATTGCTAAAGCTTTTGCAACTGGAGTTTCTCAGAGAAAAAGTATTTCTTTAGAGTGTGGTCTTCAAAATGGAACTTTAGCTATATTTGTTGCCACTCAGATTGTTACAGATGTGACTTACTTGTATCCAACAGCTGCTTATGCTGTAATTCAATATGTTACTGGATTTATTTTAATTTTTTATTTTAGAAAAAATTTAAACTAATCCTTTATTATTAATTAATTTTAAAACATTAATTAAAAAAATATATTTCTCTTTAAGTACTATTCTTTGATTGTTAGTAAAAAGTTTAACTCCCTCTTTACTAATGTGATAATGTTTAAATTTATTGATCTTTAAAATTTTGTTCTTGAGTAATAATTTACAAATTCTAGTCACAGTAGGTCTAGGTAAATATGTAATGTCTGAAATAGATGATGCACTAACACCAATAACATTTTGTCTATTGAAAATTTTAAAATTAACTTTTAAAAAATCAGTCGTATCTTCAGATTTATATTTTTTATTATTTAAAATTTGAGACAACATTACAGAGCCACATACGAGTAATACTTTTAAATTACTTAATTTTGAGTTCTTAAAGCTTTTTTTATGTACATCAATAAAAAATAATTGAAGTTTATAAAAATGATTAAAAAAATATGAAAAGTTTTTATTAATATTTGTTTGGACTAAATCAATTTTAATATTATTTATCTTTATTTGCTTCAACAATATAGAAAAATATTTACTAAATTCATTTGATTGATTTGATAGTCTTAATTTTTCTATAAATTCTTTTTTTAATATGATTTTCCTATTATAGTTTTCAATTAAATTACTTTTACAGAGTTCATTTAATTTTCTTCTAACTCTTTCTTTTGGTAAATTAATCAATTTATGTATATGGGAGATTTTTAAGTTTACAATTTCTAATTTCTCCATCGATATTAAATCTTTGTATGAAATATTATCATTATTATATTTTAAAAAATGGTATAAAAGATATATTGATATTTCTAATTTAGTTTGATCTTTAATATTATTAAATAAATTAATAAGCCATTTGCATTGATGCAAAATCCATAAGTTGCCAATATCTTTATAATTAATTTTTAATTGTTTTTCTAAATTTTTTAAATTTATTTTGACCATTATAAAAGCATACTAAAAAAAAACTTAAAATGAACATTCAAAATTTCATTTTGACCTATTTTGGACAAATGCTTTGTTTATTTTAAATGCGATAGATGATTATTTATGTCAATGAGCACTGAAAGCTTAAATAGAACATCTGGTGTTGACAATGATCCCTCTCCTCAAGTGATTAACACTAAAGTTAACATAGGTGTTCTAAAGCAAAGATTAATTGATCAGAAAAAAAAAGAGAGAGTGAAAAGAACTATTATATTTTCAAGCGTGTGTGTTTTTTTAGGGGTTTTAACAATTCTTTCTTCCTAAAATTTAAATTTTATTTAACATAATATAAATCTAATAAGTCAACCCATTTTGGGCAAGTTATATGTTTAGTTTTTTTCTCTCTATGATTAACTTTCTTTATGAGTAAAGAAGAGTTGGATAATAATTCAAATAATATTGAAAACAAATATAATGAAGTCGAGACTAAAAAAAACTTATGTATGTATGAGTTAATAAGAAGACTAAAAAAAAATCAAAGGAAAGAAACTATAATTAAGTTTTTATTTTTTATTTGTTTGATTTGCTTAATAGGTTTTTTATCTTTATTTTTTTATTAAAATTTCTAAATCTTTCTGAATTATTTCATTAATCGATATATCTTTATTTAAATTATTTTTATAACGATTAAATTTATTTTGGCCCGGATACATTATCTCTTTTACACCTTTAATTTTAGGAAGTTTTTTAATTGTTTTAATATTATCTTTAATTCTTTGATTATAATTTTTTTGAAATAAATTTGCTTTAAAAGTTATAAACAAATGTCCGATATTTTGTGGTCCTGAAAAATCATCAAAAGGATCTTTAACCCTACCAGCATGATTTCCACCAGTTAACACCCCACTTAAAATATCCACCATCCAAGCAAGACCTGATCCTCTAAAACCTGCAATAGGTAACTGCACACCCTCTAAAGCTTTTTTTGCATCTGTTGTTGGATTACCATGTTTATCCAAGGCAACTCCTTCTGGAATTGATTGATTGTTTCTTGCAGCAACTCTTATTTTACCACGATTAATCATTGAAATTGACGTATCTAGTATAAAAGGAATTTTAGTACCTGTTGGTGTTCCAAAACAAATTGGGTTTGTACCAAATAAAGTTTTTAAAGCACCATGTGGTGCTACTGCAGGCGGAGCATTAGTATAAATCATTGTAACCAGGTTATGTTTCACAGCTTGTTCAGCGTAATAACCTGAAAGTCCATAGTGACCACTGTTTTTAACTGCAACTAAGCCAATGCCAGTTTTTTTTGCATTAATGATTGCTTGCTTTATTGCAACATCTGCTGAAACGAAGCCAATGCTGTTATCAGCATCTACATGAGAAATTGAGTTAGAGATTTTTTTAATCTTTATTTTAGGTTTTGGATTAATGACTTTTTTGCTTATTCGATCACAATACATTTTAAGTCTTGATAAACCATGACCATACGCACCGACTAGCTCTGCATTGATTAATGCATTAGCAGAGATTGCAGCATGGCTTTGACTTAATCCATACTTTTTGAAAATTTTTATAA
>Ga0181602_10002568_pt1 | contig 15186 bp, 10 predicted proteins | sample 041ome_14_FD_148640 | JGI IMG/M metagenome (GOLD analysis project Ga0181602, IMG submission 148640) | Coastal salt marsh microbial communities from the Groves Creek Marsh, Skidaway Island, Georgia - 041408US metaG (spades assembly) | ecosystem: Environmental > Aquatic > Marine > Intertidal zone...
TAGATAACGCTTGGGGTATTTTACCGTGGACAAGCGGTGAAACATATATTCACGGCGGGGTGTACTATGACGATGGAGTTTGGGTACACAGAAGCAGTAATACTACAAACTACCTTCTTAGGTTAAATGGTGGTACTGGCGCAGGTTGGTACGCTTCAAATAACTCTACTGGTAGCTGGAATGTAGCAAGTAACGTTTCACTTTGGAATAGCTCTGGTACTTGGATAGGGGCTGTTGCAAAGTCGCCTACATTAACGCTTTCTGGTGATGTATCTGGTTCAGCTACTTTTACAAACCTTGGTGATGCTACACTTAGTGTGACGGTGGCTGATGATAGTCACAGCCATAGCACCTACATCGCAAGTAATGCTAATGACGACGTGACAGGCAACACAGAATGGCAGGATAACTATCAGATTCGTCTTGGCAACGGTGCAGACTTCCGTATGTGGCATAATGGTACTGACACCTATTTCCGCAACTACTTACATGCAACTGGGAGTTTTTACTGGCAAGGCGAGGGCACAGGCGGGGTCAACCACAACCTCATCTCTATGCATAACGATACGACAACGCCTTATGTTCGTTTGTATTATGACAGTAATGTTGTGTTGGAAACTGTTAGCGGCGGTATAAATATTGCAGGTAACACTGCATGGCATGCTGGCAATGACGGTTCTGGTTCTGGCTTAGATGCAGATTTGCTTGATGGCATCCAAGGTAGCAGCTTTTTGCGGAGTGATGCCAATGACACGTTTTCAGGAACATTAGATGCAGGTAATAGTCTTACAGCAGCTTACCGTTTCGATGGCAGGGGTTTCTCTTGGAATTCCGCAATGCAAACACCGAGCACTCATATACCACACATTATGCAGCAATCCTACGGCGGATGGGATCCAGTAATTGGTATAAAAACAACAGATGGTTTCTGGCAATTTGGGGCGTATTCTTCGAACACATTGCATCTTGGGTACATGGCAGGTGCTTTTGGGTCGCACTCGACAAATGCTTTTGATAATTCCTTAACCATTTCACCGTCCACAATGACCTTTAATGGTTATACCATATGGCACGGAGGCAACGACGGCTCTGGCTCTGGCTTAGATGCTGATAGGCTGGACGGGTATCATGCCAGCACAACCCGCGACGCGCCGCAGACTGTCCCTGTGCGTGACAGTAGTGGTTACTTACAGCTTGGCTGGATCAACACAACATCAGGGCAAACTACTAACACCATCGATAGAATTTACGCATCTAACGACACCTATCTTCGTTATATCACCCCAGCCACGTTAGTATCTCAGCTTGGCCTGTGGACATCTGGCAATGACGGTTCAGGCTCTGGCCTAGATGCTGACAAGGTGGATGGTGTGCATGGTAGTAGCTTCATTCGTAGTGATGCTGCTGACAATGTAAGTGCAAACACCGAGTGGCAAGACAACTACAAAATTCATTTAGGAAACGAAGCAGACTTTGGTATGTACTTCAACGGGTCGCATACTTACTTCATAAACTACAATCATTCTAATGGTAATATCTACTTCCAAGGTGAGGATACGGAAGGTACGAACCATGCGCTACTCTACATGTTTACTAACACATCTAGGCCTTACACAGTACTATACGAAAATGGTGGAGAGTGTTTACGTACAACCTCTTACGGTGTAGAAATATCTGGCGAGCTTAGAGCTTCAAGTAACATCATAGCGTATTACTCAGATGAACGTTTAAAAACTAAAGTTGGTGGTATTGAGAACCCCTTAGATAAAGTTAAATCTTTAGAGGGCTTCTACTATTTCGAGAATGATATAGCTAAAGACCACGGCTTCAACAATAACGAGAAACAAGTAGCTTTATCTGCGCAAGCTGTACAAGAGGTTATGCCAGAGGCTGTAGACCTAGCCCCATTTGATACAGCTACAGATGAGGAAGGTAATATTTATTCTAAGTCTGGTAAAGAGTACCTGACAGTAGACTATGCAAGACTTGTACCTTTGCTTGTTGAGTCCATCAAGGAGTTAGAAAAGCGTGTTGCAGAGTTGGAGGCTAAGCAATGACACTTCAGACTACTGGTGCTATAAGTCTTAATGACTTGCATATTGAGGCGGGTGGAACCTCAGGTACTCAGGTGTCTCTAAATGATGCTGACATTATCAAGTTGTCTAACCCTCACAATCCTTGGCCAGCGGGTAGTGAAAGGCGTATGAGTCAGTTCTATGGGCAGAGAACTTTATTGAACAATCCTTTTGTTCTTATTATGCAGGTGTCTGGGCAAGAAGATGCTTGGAGACAGTTTCAATGTAACTATGGGTCTTTAACAGAATCTTCATTTCCTGCCCCTAGTGGTTTTCAACCTACCCCTTGGAAAGAACCCATATTTCAATATAACCTAAATGAGCTTGTAGGTAGAACAGGTCGTCTTCTATTTATATATCAAAACGGAGGAACTGGAACTTCGTATGAAGGCGATATACAAATAGATAACATTACAATAAATGGTATTCAAGGGGATACAGCAGCCACTAACTACAGCTGGGAAAGTAGTAGCGAGTCTTGGCAAACAGTTGCTAAAACTTCTAGTACCCCTTCCTCGCAAGACGTATGGGCCCTTTACGATGACTTTACTTGGAGTACGGTAAGTGGCTCTTTAGCTAACTATAGGTTTGTTAGAGATGCGGGTGGCACAGGTTCTGCAAATACAGGTAGAACGGATGCCTCAGATGGGTCTTACTATATGTATGCTGAAACCTCAGGATCGTCCACCCTTAACAGCTACTACTTTTTAAGATCACCTGAATTAACATTTGGATCAGGAACCCCAGAAACTAACTCTGCACATGACGGAGGCGGGACAGGACAAATTGAGATTTTCTTTAACGTTGCAAGATTAGGTAGTAACATAGGTACCTTAAGGTTATACTTTGTTGAGTCGGGGCATGGGACTGCTTACTCTAGGGTTTCAACTAATACGAAAACTATGACACCCTCTGCCAGATCAGTAAGCAAAGGTATCGTAACACTAAACTTTCCTTATACTCAAACAAACATGACAGACATTTGGGGCATTATGTTTGAAGACGTTTCAAATGCACAGGTTTTAAAAGATTACCCAAACACAATACAAGTTAAATTAGACCCCGCTGACCTTACAAGCCCTATTAATAGTATAGGTTTTACTTATCAAAATGCCACTAGAACCGCCACTTATACAATGGCGTCTGGTGAGGTACGTTTAAGACCTTTTGATTATATTAGAATATATCTAAACAATAAAGAGTTACTGGAGTTTATTCCTAGCGGATGGAAGAATGACATTGGTTATGCTGCTCAGCTTTATAGCAGAGCTGTTATAAATCAAGATAACTACGACTCCACTATTACCACAGCATCGTCTTATGCTTTCGAAATAGGGTACACCTAATATGTATACGTATGCTAACTTCCACGAGGTAGACTACGACTTGGTGCGTAAGTGTGTAACAGACGGTATGACTCAAGCAAAATCCTCTGTTGCTTACAAACACGGTGAGAATGCTTCTGATGAAGAAACTTTAGCTTACTGGACTAGGGTCGTATCCTTAAATCACCAAGAGCCTAATGCTGTTTTTACTGTGGGGTACTACAACGGTGACCCTATAGCTTTTACATCAGGTCTAATTAACGGAACTACATATGTGGCAGATATAGGCTTTTGGGCTAACATAAACGGCACACGCTCTTATGTAACACGTGTTGAATGGTGGCATACTTTTACAGACTGGTTAAAAGAGCAAGGATACACAGAGTTGCAAATGCCTGTTTATGTAGACTCTACTGCTTTGCGATGCTATGAAATAATATCTACTAAAATAAAATACGAAGCTGAGATAGAAGAAAACTTAGACTCTTTTGAAAAGATTAAAACATTTAGAGTGTATCTAGGGGATTAAACATTGTTAGGTTTTAGCACATTCTCTGAGGTACCCTTTTCTCAAGCTACTACTTCTGCAGCAGCTAACGCTTTTGTAAGCACTGTTTTGTCTACAGGGTTTATTAGTGCTTTAGACTATGATGCCCAAGCTATAACTACACTAGCAAGTACATCTGCTTTATTTTCTTTAGACATTGAGTTTGATGCTAAAGCCTCAACAGAGGTAGTTGCTGTCCTTTCGTCTATGTCTATCAATGACGTTCTGTTTGATGCTAAAGCTAACATAACGCCCAGTGCAGCTACAGCCAGCTTTACAGCTAATGACTTAGACTTCGACGCTAAAGCTAATGTTTCAACATCTGTAGTTACAGCTTCGTTTGACATTAACGCAGTAGACTACGATGCTCAGGCTAATACAACACTAGCAGCAGCTACAGCAAGTCAGACTGTAGAAGACGTAACGTTTATAGCTGAAGCTAATACAACTTTACCTGTCACTACTGCTACGTTTACAGCAGAAGACTTAGACTATGATGCTAAAGCTGCAGTTAATATTAGTGCTGTAAGTACTTCAATAAACGTAAACAGTATTGACTTTGACGCTCAAGCGAGTATAACTTTAGGAACTACACTAAGCACTCTTGACATAGAAGACTTTGCCTCTGTAACAGGTATTGCCAATGTTACTCTAAGTTCTCAGCTAGTCGAGTTCACTAACGGTGGTGTTACAGGTGACGGTGTTCTATTTGACTTCCAGCGGTATGCTGATGCGTATGACAGAAACAGAACCCTTTACCTAGTTTCCTTTGATAATAACAAGACAGCACATGTCGTCACAGAGGACAGAACTTTGTACGTAGTTTCTACGGATACAAACAGAACGGTGCATGTCACGCCAGAAAATAGAACAGTTTATATTGAAAAGATGGACACGAATTACACTGTCCATATTGTAGCATAAGGACACCGCATGTCTTACAAATGGCCTGATAAAGATGAAGATGAAACGTTAGACTACAGTATAGACTGGTCTAGGTTTTTAGGTACTGACCAAGTTAGTTCTGCTACTTGGTACGTTGATGACGCAGACGGTGTTAAGACTGAGGCTGTGAATAACACACCTATTAACGGTTTGATTGTTCTGTTTGCGGGTACTACTATTAGTAACGGTAAAGTTACAACCGTAAGGCTAAGTGCAGGGACTAATAATATTCGCTACCGTATTACCTGTAAGATTTCTACTACAGTGGGTTTAACTTATGAGAGATCAGTCTTCCTAAGAGTGAGGGAGAAGTAAGATGGCTTACGATTATATTGGTCTAGTAAATGATATTAACCGCCGCCTTAACGAGGTTGAAGTAACTACTGCGAACTTTGCTGCAGCAGCTGGGTTTTACAGCTTTGCTAAGGACGCTGTTAACAGTTCTATTCGTCATATTAATCAAGAAGAATACAACTGGCCTTGGAACCACGTAGAAGAAACTGAGGTTCTTCTTCCTGGGGAAGTTCGCTACAGTATGCCTTACGATGCTAAAACTGTAGATATGAACTCTTTTAGAATTAAAAGAGATGCTAGCTTAGATGTTGAAACTATTAAACTAAAAATTATTCAGTACGAAGAGTACCTTGACAAATACGCTGATTTTGAGTATAACTCTAATACATCAGTAAGATCAGTTCCTAGGTTTGTTGTTAGGGCACCAAGCAGGGACTTAATCTTTTATCCCTCCCCAGATAAAGCTTATGAAGTAGTCTACGAATACTACCGTACTACTTACGATCTTGAGCTACATGATGATGTCCCTAACGTCCCTGAGCAATACAGGTATGTGATTATTGATGGGGCTATGTTCTATGTCTACCAATTTAGGGGGGACACACAAGCAGCACAGATTGCTGAAGCTAAGTTTAACCAAGGCTTAAAGAACCTTCGTGGCTTACACATCAATAGAACAGAATATGTTAGAGACTCACGAGTAAGATTCTAATGGCTACACAATGGCAGACATTCCCCATCGAATTCCGTGGTGGGCTTATTTCTAACATGAGTCCTCTTCAGCAGGGGACTAATGCTGTTGGTTCAGCCACTATCCTACAGAACTTTGAGCCTAACAAAGAGGGTGGGTACTCTAAAATAAAAGGGTATACAAAGTTTACTGATACTGTTGTTCCAGGGTCAGGAAATGTTTTAGGTGTAAAAGTTGTTAATGCAACCAAGGCAATAGCTGCAAGAAAGAATGCCAGCAACGTCACAGAGTACCACACAACCACAGGGAGTACTTGGACATCTCTGGGGTCTGCTTCAGCTTTAGGCAGCAGAGTAAGACACGCTGAGTATAACTTTAACAACAACAGAACTTTTGTTTTTGTAGATGGTGTGAACTATCCTATCACTGTGGATGAGAATGACACCTTTACAGAGTTTACGTCTAGCATTAGCCCTGACCTTGAGGGTGCAGAACACGTAGTTTTGTATAAAACTCTACTTTGTTTTTCTAAAGATAACTTCTTGTATGTAAGTGCACCAGATCAACCTACAACTTTTAGTGCTGGTTCTTTAGCTGAAGTTTATAACTTTAGAGATCAGATCACGGGCCTAGCTGTCTTTCGTGAACAGCTTATTGTATTTACTAAGAACACCATTCAAAGACTAGTAGGTTCTAGTAGTGCTGACATCACACAAAGCCCTATCACTAGCAACATTGGTTGTATCGACGGGGATACAATACAGGAAGTCGGTGGTGACATCATGTACTTATCTGACGATGGTGTTAGACTTTTAAGTGCTACTGACCGTATTGGTGACTTTGGGTTGGAAGTACCCTCTGATATTATTACACAGGATGCTAGAAAATTTATTACTTCGTCTAATGAATTTACTTCAGTAACCTTAAAGAAAAAAGCGCAGTACAGAATATTTAGTTTTATTGAAAGTCAGCAAGCAAGTGGTGCTCAAGGTCTTTTAGTAACTAAGTTCTCTTCACAAGGTGCCTCTGGGCTAGCCTGGGCTAAAACAAAAGGTATCAAAGTAAACGCTATTGATAACGATTATACAGATACTGTTGAGACTATTTGCTTTGGAAACACAGATGGGTACCTCTATCAACTAGATACAGGTTCTTCTTTTGACGGGGATGATATTGAAGCTATCTACGAGTCCCCTTTTATGCCTATATCTGACCCCCAGATGCGCAAGACTTTTTACAAGAATACTTTGTATATAGACCCTCAGGGTTCAACAAATATTTCTGTATCTCTGAAGTTTGATTTTGATAGAAGGCCAGAAGACGGTGTAGTTCAACCCGCAACACAGACTATTTCAAGTACGGGTAGTCAAGTTTTTTTCTTTGGTGATCCTACCTCTGTCCTTACACAAACTACAGCCTTTACAGCTGAAGCCTCTCAAACAGACTTCGTAACTCAGGATGTTCCTTACACAGTGGGAACAGATAAAAACAAAGTGACAGTAACTGTTAACGGAACAGAGACAACAAACTTTACTGTTGCGAGTGTAGCTGATGGTAGTAACTACGATATTACAGTTACACTTAACACAGCCGCAAGTGAAGGTGACGAAGTTTTTGTAGTTCTTATCCCACCGTCTGTAACACAAGCTACAACATTTGGCGGGGAACTAGATAAGGTTTATAACCTTAACGTTATTGGATCAGGAAAAACTGTTGCTTTACGTATTAGTGACAACTCAACAAACCCAACATTTACACTGGACACAGCCCTCTTAGAGTTCAGACAGAACGATAGACAGTAAGGATAATAGTATGGCAGGTTATCAAAGACAAGATGCTGATGGCAACATCTCAAATGGTAACATCATTGACGCTACAGATTTAAACGACGAGTTCAATGCTGTTGAATCCGCTTTTAACTCTACGGGTGGTCACGCTCACGATGGTACAGCTGGTAATGGTGCTAGGATTGAGGTGACAGGCCCAACAGGTGAGTACGTTTTTACCTCTGATAATGTGCGTCCTGCAGCGGGTGAGACTAGCTTAGACATTGGTGCAAGTGCTAACAGATTTGACAATGGGTACTTCAATCATATTGACACAAACGGTGTTGTCTTTAACGGCGGCACAGAGTTAACATCTGTAGATACAACAATCACTACAGGGTCTAATACAGCTGTTCCTACTAGCTTGGCTGTGAAGAATTACGTTGACACAAACATTACTGCGCAAGACCTAGACATTACAGATGGTACAAACATTACTGCTATTGATCTAGATAGTGAGTCTCTTACTTTTACAGGCAGCACAGGTATATCTGCTACTGTGTCAGACAACACTGTGACTTTCAGCACAACAGACTCAGAGATTGTACACGATGACTTAAGCGGGTTTGTATCTAACGAACACGTAGACCACTCAACAGTTTCTATTCTAGCTGGCACGGGTTTGCAAGGCGGTGGCGACCTTACTACAAGTCGTACTCTTCAAGTTGACGAAGTAAACATCAATCACGACAACTTAGGTGGGTTTGTAGCTAACGAACATGTCAATCACGCTAACGTGTCTATTTTAGGTGGTACTGGCCTATCTGGCGGTGGTAATATTACCGCTAGCCGTACTTTAAACTTAAGCCACCTTGGCTTAGAAAACCTATCTAGTCCTGGGGCTGACCGTATTGCTTTCTGGGATCAAAGTTCAGGCTCTTTTCAGTGGCTGCAGGATGGCAGCAACCTTATTATTAGTTCTACAACTTTAAATACAAACCCTATCCTTACTAATATTAACTCTATTAGTGGTCTCAGTAACTTTACCATTGGTTACGGGTCAGGGAATAGCCTGTTTATCCAAGAGAATAGCTCTAATAAAGTAGAGCTTAATAAAAACCTGTTAGATTTTAAAGAGACTTCAGGTGTCGTTAATATAGAAACACAAGGGGCTTCTCTGGTCATTGGAGATACCTCAGCTACTACTCCTCTTCAACTGAATGGTGTAAGTGCTATTCAGAACTACAACAGCACAGCTTTTCAAGTAATCACTGTTGGTTCTCATGTATTCACAACATCAGCAGACGAGGTTACTTTTAAGTCTGGTACTTCAAGTTCTCAAAAGATTAAATTTCACTTAGACTCAGGTCAGCAAAGAATAGAAGTGGGCCAACAGCTTCTTATTGACTCACAGGATAAAGTTACATTCAAAAAGACTGGCTATGTAGGCGATGACGACCAGTACAGGCTAGAGATTTACAACGACGATAATCCTTTTGTAGATACAACAGAGGTGTCTCTAAATCTTCAGATGAAGACATCGAATGGCACTACAGTTGGTAACTATGGCCGTCTGATAGCTACCCCTAAACAGACAACAACTGCAGCGCATGATGCTCTTCTAAAACTACAGGCAGCATATAATGGTAGCCTAGTTGATGTACTAGAGTTTAATGGTGGTGACGGTAAGATTAGACTAGGGGATGGTCACGAAACAGTCTACATAGACGCTGGTAATCACGAAGTAGTTATGGATGCTACGTATACGTACTTTGGTAGTATTTCTAGTGGCCCTCGTATAAATAATGCAGGTGTCCTTAGTAGAAGCGACTTCTACATTAATGGTGACACTAACACACACATAACCTCAGCCTTCACAAACACTGAGGGTAAGGTTGTAGTTAGCCACACCGACTACGGCTCTGTAGATAGGATGGCTAACCTAGAACTTAGAAATACGGACATTGATCCTTCAACAGGTTCTATAATAGGTAAGGTATCCTTTACTCAAGAAACTGCTGATAACACAGACATGAATGGGCCTTGGCATGAGTTTGCTAATATCACGGGCGGCTCAGAAGTTCTTTCGACTAGTGCAGGTCGAAATGGGTTTATAAACCTTAATGTTGCTGTTAATGGTACCCTCACTCCCGTGTTCAAATCCGCACTTGTAGGTGGTCTTGACTCAAGTACACACGTATTAGCTCCTACGTCGTATAGCGGTTCTGTCTGGGTAGGTAATCAGTCAGAAAACGAAAAGCTACAATTTAACTTTGCTTCATCTGGTAAAACTCTCCTTATATCTAAAGATAACCAAGACTTAGAGGTATATGCGGGGGGTTATTCAGGCACTTCAGGTAGCCTGTCTTTAAACAGTAAAGATCATTTAAACATTACATCAACATCTGGTAATATACGACTAAAAGGGACCAATATTGCTATTAGAGGTACATCTGACACTGTTGATAACTTTAAAATTGAAGTAGAATCTGACGATGATGTAAGACTAGAGACACTTAAAAACTGGACAGACATATATCTATTCTCTCAAGCCAACGATGGCACTGACCGTGCTGTATTTTGGTCAGGTGAATCACAGGCATTTATGCCTTTAGAAAACGATAAGTATGACTTAGGTAGTAGTCTTTACAAATGGGATGACGTTTACGCTACAAACTCTACAATTCAGACATCAGACTCAGCACTTAAGCAAGATGTTGTAGCTATCTCTGAGGCAGAAACACGAGTAGCACAAGCTCTTAAAGGTCTTCTACGTAAGTACCGCTGGATTACATCTGTTGAAGAGAAGGGTGACGCAGCCCGTTACCACTTTGGTATCTTGGCTCAAGATGTTAAGCAAGCATTTGAGGATGAAAGCCTTAACCCGTTTGACTACGCTATGCTAACTAAGACAGTTGAGTGGGTGACTACTGAAGACAACGGTAAAAAGAAGTCGTATGCTACCCAAGAAGGAGCCCCTAAAGGTGCAGTAGAGACAACTACATGGGGTGTGCGTTATACAGAACTTCTAGCATTTATTGTTGCGGGGCTGTAGCATGAATGAGAGTTGGCACTTATCCAAGTCTGTACCTGTAACTTTTATAGTTGCTATCGTAATGCAAACAGTTGCGCTGGTCTGGTATGTCTCAACACTAGATAGTGCAATTAAACAAAATTCAAAAGATATTATACGTAATGAAACCCGTCTTCAAACAGTGGAAAAGATTGTCCAAGGCCAAGCTGTTACCTTAGGCAGAATGGATGAGAATATAAAAGCCATTCGTGATATGATGGAAAGAAGTAGAACTGAATAATTTATAAGGTACCCTAACAACAATAACTAATAATCACGGGGTTTTTTCTAATTTAATAAAAGAGATACCCCATGATTGATCCAATCACAGCTTTGTCTGTAGCTTCCACCGCTGTAAGTCAAATGCGTCAGCTTATAAATGCGGGGAGAGATACATCCCAAGCTATGACTAAATTTGCTGGGGCATGGGCTGACCTTAACGAGGCAGAGCGTAGAGCCAAGAACCCACCGTGGTACAAGTCTTTTGGGTCTGGCTTAGAGAAAGAAGCTGCTGAAGCTTTCGCTGCAAAAAGGAAAGCTCAAGAACTTAAAAAAGACTTAGAGAATATGATTCAATTTGTTCATGGTCCAAAAGGTCTTCAAGAATACAAAGATATTCTTAGAGAGATGAGAGAGCAAAAGAAGAAGCATGAGTTTCGTCAGCAAGAAATAAAAGACGCTATAATTGAGTGGACTGTGGGTATCCTTTTGTTAATAATAACTGTAGGACTTTTAGGAATAGCCACCTACTTCATAGGAAAAAGCCAAGGCAAATGGTAATAGGATAATACAATGAAAGATCAAGTAAGATTGACACCTCAACAAAGAGAGTTCCTTGAAGAAAGGGGCTTGTCTGCTGCTTTCATGAAAGAGGTAGCACAGAGAAGAGGTCAAGATAAAAAGCCATTACACGAAGTTGCCTTTGCTGAAGGTGGTATGACTGAGCCTGAAAGACCTGAAAGACCTGAAAACCCTATGGCTGGGCAGAGTATCCCCCTTGACACTACCTATAACGGAATGTCTACTCCTGATAACCTGTTGAAGTCAAGGCCAACCGCAGGTAGACAATATCAAGGTGCTGTTTCTTACCCAGATGGGACAGGCTTGCAACCACCTACAGGAGGCGGTGAAATAGGGATAAACCCACCTACACCAACACAACCTCCTATAGTAACGCCAGGTCAGCCTGCACAGGCACCAGCGCAAACTCAGTATGACTACTCAGTTACACGCCCTTACCTACAGCCTGGTGTTACTAGTCCAGACTTCGCCACACAAACCCCAGGGCAAGCACTAGAGGTAGGAGCAACTGCTTTCGACCCGCAAGCTTATCACGGTTTTATTTCTAACAAGTATGACCTACCTGCACTACAGCAGAGTGCTCAGAATAAACAAAAAGAGTTAGTAACAGGTATCTTTGGCGTAGATAACGCAGCAGGTCTCCAAAATACCAATGACCTGTCTGAGGACGCTAAACAAGCTTTGAAAAATATAGACCTGTCAGACTTTAATGCTGTAGCTGAATTCCTAAATGGTCCTGGTGCTTTTGCTGATCCTGTTAAGGCTGGGGAAGAAGTTCAAAACATACTTAGATATAAAGAGATTATGGGTGATAGCCCCTTTGCTCAAGATGCAAATCTTATACAAAGTTACCCTTACTTAGATGTAGATGGGGATGGTATAATTTCTGCAAAAGATCAACGTCTTCTTGAAAGTGGTGAAAGACGGTTGCAAAGCCAAGCTGCCCGTGAACTTACTAATCGTATAAACAACTCTCCAGAAGTAAAAGCTCTTCAAGACGCAGGGACACGTATGCAAGAGGAGATGCGTAACAACCCTGAGTTCATGGACTACGTACAGCAGCAAGAAGAGCTTCAACGCCTTCGTGGTGAGATAATTCCCGGCACTCAAGAACTAGCTGGCAGGGCTATGTCAGACCGTGAGTCTCTTGTTACTCAACAACAAGTAGCTAAACTCAATCCATTAACTGCGGGAACAACTATAGCTGGAACCACAGGTCAAGCTGGAGCTATCTCTCCTGTTACAACTACGACAGGAACAACAGATACATCTGATGTCCCCACAGCTGGAACAGCAACTACATACTCAGCAACTGCTGGAACTCAAGGTGTAAGAGATGAGCTATCAACTGTGACAGCCTCTACACTAGATGGTTTAAGCCCTGAGGCACAAGTAACAGCACAGCAAGGCGAACTATCTGCTGATGCTAAAGCTAAAGCAGCTACGATGGACCCTAACAGAGTCCAGCAAGTTATCTCAGGTGAGCGTGTTGTTGATGAGAAAGAACTAGCTCAAGCACAGGGGCTAGACGAAGAAGCAGTTAAAGCAAAGATCGCTAACGCTGCTGTGCCTGATAATATTCAAGCTGCTAAAACAACTGTCCAGCCTAATGAGATTCCTGAGCCAGCACAGATTGCTGAGTCTGACATGGCACAAGCTCAAGCAATTACCTCAGATGGTTTATCAGAAGATGCCACTGCTGTAGCTGCTAAACTTAAAGCGTTTAATGTTGATGACGCCACACTAGCTGAGTTCAAAGAAGGAAAGATCGAGGCAGTAGACACCGTTCAGGGCCAGCTAGAAAGTCTTATGAAGTCCTTTGATGATGGTACCCCTGCCTGGGCGGCAGGTGCTATGAGAGCAGCTAACGCAGCTATGGCATCCCGTGGCTTAGGTGGTAGTTCAATGGCAGCAGCTGCTATCGTTCAAGCAACTATGGAGTCAGCTATTCCTATTGCACAAGCAGACGCTACCGCATTTAGAGAAATGAAGCTGAACAATCTAAACCGTCAGCAACAGGTTTCCCTAGCCAATGCTGCAGCGCAACAGGGTGTAAAGCTAGCTAACTTTAACGCTGAGCAAGCGGCTGCCCTACAAAACTCTCAGAATGCTTTCAACCTGCAGTCTCAGAATTTGAGTAACATGCAGCAAGCAGTGATTGCTAATGCTCAGATCAAGGCTTCACTGCAAGGGCAGAATTTAACTAATCAACAGCAGAGTAATCTAGCTGAAGCTGCTAGATACGCTGAGGTCAGCAACGTCAACCTGTCTAACAGACAACAGGGGTTGATGCAGGATAACCTGAACACACTTCAAACTAACCTAGCAAACCTTAGCTCGAACCAGCAAGCGTATATTGCAAACGCTAACTTAGAGGCTGCACTTCAAGGTAAAAAGATTGATAACAAACAACAGACAGCTATTGCTAACGCTGCTAAATACTTTGAGGCTGGTAATGTAACATTTACAGCTGAGCAACAAGCAGTTCTTCATAACTCAAATCTGATGAGTACAATAGGACTAGCTGAGTTGAATGCTAACCAACAGGCTATCTTGCAGAATGCTACAGCTGTTGCGTCTATGGACATGACTAACCTTAGCAACAGACAACAGGCCGCTGTTCAAAACGCTCAGTCATTCCTACAGTTGGACATGACCAACTTGTCTAATGAGCAACAGACTGCAATGTTCAAAGCTCAGTCCTTGGTTCAATCACTATTCAATGATACAGCTTCTGACAATGCAGCCAAACAGTTCAATGCGTCTAGTGAGAACCAAACAAATCAGTTCTTCTCTAACTTGATCTCTACTGTGAACATGGCTAATACTGCACAAAGAAATAGCATGTCTCAGTTTAATGCAGGTCAAGAGAATAGTATTAAGAGTTTGGTAGCTAACTTAGAGGCGGCAAGAGACCAGTTCAATGCTAGTAATGCTTTGGTTGTAGCTCAAGCTAATGCAACCTGGAGGCAGAACGTTGCAACTCTTAATACAGCCGCTGAGAATGAAGCCTACGCTCAATTTGCTAAAGATGTTAATGCTTTGACTGATGGGGCTCTTGACGAGATATGGCAACGTGAGAGAGATATCATGAGCTTTTCTGTAGATGTCTCTGAGAATGCAGCAGACAGAACTCTTAATTTACTCCTCGCTGATAAAGAGCTAGAATCTGTTCGAGAACAACTAGCTGCTGGTGAAGACGCAGCAAACACTGAGTTCTGGTTGACAGCAGGTTTAGAACTTCTAAAAGAGTGGGGTAAATAATAATGATTGGTGACCCTAAGTCAAAACAAACAAGCCGTAAATCACAGTTTGCTGTGAGTAGACCCAGTGCTCGTAGTCAAGTGGCTGGTCTAGGTACTATGATAGATACACCTAGGCCTGATATTCAAGGTGCCTTTGATGCTGCTTTTATCTCAGGCCAAAAAGAAAAAGATAAGAAGCTATCTGAGGATTTGGATATCGACTTCTACACCTCTATGCTTGAAGAGAGTGTTGTCCCTAAGCAGACTATTGATAGAGCTTACAAGGGAACTGGTGACCTACTAGACTTGATTGATAACTACGAAGGGTTTGGTGGCTCTGACTATTCATTACTCTGGAATAACTCTCACAAAGAGGGGGGTAAGTTCGCAGGTAAAGACGTGAGTAATATGACCATTGATGAGC